>Ga0315282_10010091_pt1 | contig 14888 bp, 16 predicted proteins | sample YL17G07_20_MG_FD_203693 | JGI IMG/M metagenome (GOLD analysis project Ga0315282, IMG submission 203693) | Sediment microbial communities from Yellowstone Lake, YNP, Wyoming, USA - YL17G07_20 | ecosystem: Environmental > Aquatic > Freshwater > Lake > Sediment | place: USA: Wyoming | collected... | reverse complement strand
GACATGGAAGAGTCGGCTGCCCATCTCTTCATCATTTACCTCTTGCAGCATTCCGTTCTGTTGGAGAAATGTGAGGTATTTTTCTAACTGCCGATGGCTCAGGTTCGCCTTATACATGATATGCGTCTTCGCGGCGTCGTGGATTTTTCTTAGGCCAGTTACCTAGCCATTGACGTCGACATTTCTAGAAACAAGGTAACCGAATATCGTCCACAAGATTAGGGAGAGAAAGAGCACAATCGGAAATGACCGTACTTGACTCTGCCAGCTCCCGTTACCATAAGAGCGATAAGCGAAGCGATAGAGTGGATTACAACCACGGTGATTGGAGTCGAAAATGCTGAAGGGGCGATCGACTATCGTGCTCCTGTTGGTACTAGCAATCTCCTATTCGACCTATTCATCAACTTCAGTTCGTGGTCAAGAAAATCTCACTGAGATTTCGATACTTCAGAACGGAGGATTCGAGTTAGGGCTCTCAGGTTGGGGAGTCGTGGACAGCGGAATCGGAGAATCAAAGATCTCTATTTCAGTATACCGTTCCGGAGCATCCTCTCTAACTTTGGCTATGGTTCCGACCACAGCGATTCCGAAAGGAGACGTTCAGGGAGTAGTCCAGACGGTGGAGGTTGCAAATGCTCGCGGGATCCAGATAGAAGCCTGGTACCTTACGCCCGCCTGCTCATTCCCGGATGGGACTGCCGGTCAACTCAACGTCGAAGTCGGTCAACTCTCAGTTCATTACCCGATTGACGGCACATGCGGTCGGTGGAAGAACGTAACCAGAAACGTGAAGGACGATCTTCAGTCGACCTACGGCCCAAATGGTCTTGCGTTATTCCAGCAAAACGGTAGAGTGAACATTACGTTCGCTCTAGAGCTTCTCCATACAAACATTCTACCGCTCTATGATTACTCATCCGTAAACTGGGATGATGTGAAAGTCATTGCTCAAGTTCCAACCCAATCAGAAGTCCAATCCGTGACATCATCATCCGTAACGACTAAACTGACGAGTACTACAACAGAATTTGCTCCTCAGGTCAACACGACAACAGCCATCACTACGACCGTACGGACTACTCCAACGACTACAACAGAAAATGTCTCGCCGCTAATCGCCTTGAAGACGGTCTCGCTCCTCCCCGAGTTCTCTTCGGTTCTGCCGTGGCCTTCAGATCAGCTTCTGCTAGCGGTACTAATGACCTTGTTACTGCTCGGGATAATCTCAGTTTCCTCAGTTTGGCTGCTCGAGGTTCGCAACCGAAAGAGACAAGCAGACAAGTCATCGTCAGATCTAGGACGTTGTCCGAATTGCAACGTGCGGATACGGTACTCGGACTCAAAATTCTGCGTAAAATGCGGAACCAAACTAGCTTCGGACGCACGCTGATCGAGAATAATGAAGCATCGACGCTGCTGTGTCAAGGAGCGTTTTGAATGTCCAGGTCGCAAACCCCTCTTGTACTGATAACCGGCGGGGCGGGTTTCATCGGCAGCCACGTCATTGATCGATTAATGAATCGAGACTGTCGAATCCTTGTCTTAGACGACTTCTCAACAGGGAAATTGGAAAACCTGAGCGAACACATCCAGAAGATAACCGTAGTGAAGGGCGACATTCGAAGCCAATCGATCTTGGATACTTCAATCTCCGACGTAGAGGCGATTATTCACCTTGCAGCAATAATGGACTATGAGGCTTGCCTGCGGAACCCTGATCTCGCAAAGGCAGTGAACGCGGATGGGACTCTGGCGATGTTGGAAGCTGCCCGCAAGCTCGATGTGTCGGCTTTTGTGTACGCGTCTTCAGCGGCGCTATACGGTGAACCAAGGAAGCTGCCGGTGTCTGAAGAGATGGAACCTGCTCCTCTGGCTCCTTACGGGACAAGCAAACTCCTAGGTGAGCAACACTGTCTCAGATATTTTCGTGAGTACGGCATCAGAACCGTCTGCCTAAGGTTCTTCAATGTTTTCGGACCGCGTCAATCTGCGAAGCAGTACAGCGGCGTCATTACAGAGTTCATGAAGAGGCTATCAAAAGGCGAACCTCCCGCAATACAGGGGGATGGTTTCCAGACAAGAGATTTCGTGAACGTCGCAGACGTGGCAGACGCTATCCTACTCGCCCTGGACTCTGAGAGGAAAGCAAGCGGAATCTACAACATCGCCACAGGAAACGAGACAACGATAAACAACCTCGCCGACATTCTAATCCAACTCAGCGATAAGAAATCGATAACCCCGATTCATGAGCTCCCCCGGAAAGGAGACATCCGACGCAGTGTCGCTGACATTACAAAAGCCAGGGCAGAACTCGGCTTTAACCCCAAGACAATTCTCGAGAGGGATTTGTCGGAATTATGGGAATGGTACCGCAAATTCCCCAGCTAGCATTTCGCGTCAGCGTTGCCGCTCAATCTGATGAGTTTTACGCCATGATTGGACGTGTAGTGAGCCGGATTTTCTTTTCCCGCCATTGGAAGATTTCCTTGAGACGATCAAGCTCGTTTGCCGCGAGCTCGGGGTGCTCGTCTATGAGTTCACGAAGGATTCTGTAGTAATGGCCGCAGTCGTTGCAGAGGATGTCTCCGCTTCGTGCTTGGGATTTTCCGCAAACTTCGCAGACCATATTGGACATGATGTGCACAGGGATAGCAGGCATGGATGTGGGAATAATGATTAAGGATTAAGGTTCTAGAAGAATTGTCTGCCGAATTCCTTGACAGGGATGGATTTTCATTTTCCTCTGTGCACGATGGCATGGTTGCGGATGAGAGGGGCGAGGCTTGGGACCAGGAGGACTAGGGAGATGGCGAGGCCCTCCGCGGTGATAACTGGTGCGTCAATTGATTGGAAAGCTCCGAACATGTAGGGTTGCGTTCGGAGGCCTAGGTTGAGCGTGAAGTAGGGAAAGCTTCCCATGTGAAGGGTCAGTGACGTGATGATTTCAATGGCTTGGTTTGAGATGGGCCAGAGTAGGGGCGTGTAGGCCCCGAAAATATCCAACGCCAGATGCATAATCACTCCAACGGTGGCTAGCAGGGTTAGGTTTGTGATGGCCTTGTGTTTGTGGGCGATTGCCAGAATTGGCAGGACAATTACCGCCAGCACAACTAGGGAGTGGCTTAAGGATCGGTGCACGTGAAACAGAATATCCAGGTCGGGCGCTAAGGCTAGAATTGAGACGAAGAGGGTTCTTCGCCAATCGAGGCCGAAGGCTCGGAGAGATGCGAATGGGACTGCGAAATGCAAAAGCGCCTCAACCAAACTGACGTTTCCCCTCCACGTGACTCCCCGTTCTTGAGGTAGCTGAGTTGGCTATTGTTCTATGTGTGGGTTGCGTTGGTGGGCAAAAGAACGGAGAGGTATAATGTTTCATGAGCCTAAGAAATGAATTGGGCATATCGCAATCTGTTCTGCGTTAGGAATGTATGAAGATGCCATCTCCCAGCCTGCTAACCTGCATATCGCGAGCGTTGAGCAGACGTGAGCTGGAACTGAAGCCCTCAGTTTGCAAAGTGTCTAGAAATTCTTCGCGCGTTCTTCTATGTGACTTGGTTTTGCTGAGCTTGGTTAGGCCGAGCTTACGTTGCCAATGGAGGGAAGCATAATTGCGGAGCGAGACGGTGAAAGGATTGTTTCGTGCTCACTCCAGATTGTTCCATGTGACCACGCTTCGGCGCCGCCGGTTACACCGCGCTTACCTTCCTCGGAGTGATGATTCCTGCTTGGAGAGACCGTCCTCATGTCCCTCGATGCCATATGGGGCTCACTGCCTGATGTGGGATGGGTGGCCACGGAGAACATACGTGAGGCCACAGGCCTGGATGAGGACAGATTCAACGTGTTCCTCAACTTTCTCATACGCTGGAAGTTCGTGGAAGCAAAGACCGAACCTGAGTATTGTGTCAGACGCAAGACCGGGGTAGTCTCCCCAATGGATGTGGTTCAGGTGCTCCGGACCTTTACAGATGCTGAGACAGGTTTTCAGGTTTCGGAAGAGCGATTTAGAGTGGCGGAGCGAGTTGCGTGCCGACTCTGCGGTCACCGCGACTTCCGCTTTCTTGAACAGAATCTGGTCGAGTGTCAACGATGTCACGAGCGTCAGTGGTACCGCTTAGAGTTTGAGAAACCAAGACCGCTTCAGGCGGAGATTCCAACCGTCGAGCGATCGGGATGGCTCAAACGACTCCGAAACCCATTGAGCCGCTAACCGCTTCGCTGCCTCTCAGAATGTGGAACTCCATTCAGAACGCCGCATACCAGTCGAACTCTTCGACCTAGTCAATATAAAGGGGTCTGTGAAGTATCCGCCGATCATCATTGTTGGCACCAGAGGTTAATCCCAACCCGGACTTCGAGGAATCTGAGCTTGACGATCGGGAGCGTGAGGTCTTGAGATTCCTTTCCAGTGACCAGAACGCATACTATTCCTTCCAGGGACTAAGAAGAAGACTAGGTCTTCACCAAGAGACATTGACGCGTACGTTAAAGCGACTGGAAGAGGCTCATGCCATTGAAAGGTCTCCTGAAGGGTACAAAATCAGGGGTTCAGGCAACAGTTACTCATTCACTGTGCCAACAATTCAATCTCTGACCAAACCAATCATTGACGCATACCTCCCCACACACATCGATGTCACTGTTCTCTTCCAGAAACTGCGAGGGAGATGGTTCAGTAACTTCCGATGGCTCGGATACTCCCATGACGGAAACAGGCTCTCAATGAGTTGGATTAGCGAGGACGGTCGGACGGAACTTCAAGCACGCATCAGTCAAGGCAAGATCAGCATAATGATCGAGCTACCGGCAGATCAGGTAGAAGCGCAGCAAATAGCTGCTGCATATCAGCTGTTTGATCACATAAGCAAAGTCGCCGAAGAGATGGTACAGAATACAGCCCAGACTCCGATTGCCAACTGATTCTGGCGTAGAGGTACCTTGAACATTATGCCTTAGCCTGGATGATTTCTACTCGTTGCCCAAGTTCTGGATCAAGCGGCTCACTGAATAGCTCAGGATGGAACATCTGAGCTAGGATTCGAATTCCATCGAATAGTCGCGGCCCTGAGCGACTGAAGTAATTGTGGCCGTCGGTGGCGAAGACTCGGTTGTTTCGTACGGCAGTGATCCGGCTGACGCCTTCAAGCTCAAACAGGTGTTTCGTCAATTCTCTGACTATTCAACGTTCGAGTGTCGAAGACTGGTTCAATTATCCTTGGTTTATTTTGAGTCGCTGCCGGATAGTCGCATTCATGGGATACGCCAACCAGGTTGTCACCTAAGCCTAGGGCGTAGACAATTTCTGTTGCGCTAGGAAGCAGTGACACAATACGCACTTAGGTTGGCCTCTCAGTGAGAGGATGTGTAGGTTGGTAAATATACTCCACCTTTAGTTGTTTGAAGGCGAGTGGATTGCCGAGAGAACTTCGATGTGAGATCTGCGGATCCAGCTTCACCTGTGGGATGGGTGGAGTCGGCTGCTGGTGTGCGGACGTAGCCATAGCGGAGGGAGCGCTTGCAGAGCTGCGGAAAATGGCGAAGGACTGCGTCTGCCCGGAATGTCTGGCAAATTTTACGGTTCGTAAGTAGAGACTAATCAGCTGCGAGTGTCCCAATTGACCGAACGGCAAGGTGAGTCCGAGAAAAAGCCGGTAGAATTCATTCGAGATTTCTTCAGTAGGAAGATGTTATCGCAAGAAGTGGGAATCACCGCCGATGTGGCTCCAGTACGCTTTGCGGAACAAGCATACTTCTCCCTGCGATTAACGAAGAACGGTGAAGCCTCCATAGATCCAGTGTTTTCGGGACTCTTCAGTGCAGGTCGACCTAGTCAGGCCATAGCAGGGTGGGTTGATGGAGACTACTTCGACCTAGCGAGGTTTCCGGACGGAAACACTCTGTCCCTTGCTGAGGCTGGCTTCGATCTTCAACTCTTCAAGATGCTCGGAGAACTCGTGCCCGCTGGCGGTAGCTTGATGGTTTCGTATTCTTTGTTCTCGAAGGAGTCCAAGGTTCACACGGATACGAGGCGTGGACTCGATCGCGGATATCCGCCCGTTGTGACGCCGTTGGGTTTGCTTTTGTTTGCTGCAGGGTGTGGGATGGGTTTCAAGGATTGGTATTTCGCAGAGGGCGGCCGCGAGGGACCCGAGAAGCTACAAGGTTACAAACCAATCAACTCGGACATTGAGGAGAGCAAAGCGAACTCTATGCTCGAAGAACTCCGCGCCTTCGCTGATCGTGCCCACGGGGAGGATGATAGCCTTGCTCGAGAGTGTAAGCTTAGAGCAACGATTGTTATTCGTGATCTTGAGAAACTGAAATCATAGCTTGTATCTGTTCTACCATACTGGTATTCTTGGCTTCGGCCATTTCGCGGCCAATATTCTATCGGCGCCTAACGTTTTTCCAGCATCCAACAACGCTACGCTCAGGCTCATGAGTGCAGAGAGGATGTAGAACCATATGAAGACCGGAGCATCCAAAGAACCTAAGAAAACTGCCAATAGACCCGTCGCAAGAACAGCTCCCAAGATTCCCGCGACTCTCGTGAGCAACCCCAACAATAACAGAACCCCGATTACTGCTTCCATAACGGTCTGGCTTCCAGTCAGCGTCTGCCAGTTAGGTATCACGAACTCCATCAATATACTACGGAATGCCGGAATGGGATTATCTACTGCGGCAAGGTCCAAGACGGGCTTAACCCAACTGTAGTCAAACCATTTTTGGCTACTGAAGTAAAGCCAGTAGACTCCCACAATTAGACGTAATGTGACAATCCAAACAGATCTAATATTCCCGAACTTCTTCAAAGCACTTATCCCAATTTTGGTTCTTCGCAGAGCAACTGACTTTCGCCGCGGATTGTCAGGTTCATTTGTGACACGCAAATGTTCTTAATTCATCCAGCCTTCCCGAGTTCCGTTTGGTGTATTCGATGACTGAAAGACGAATAATCGACGACGCTTCGTTCCCGAACGAATGGCCCAAGAAGGAAGATCATGAGGGTCACGAGGTAAGGTGGAAGGACGGCGTTAGCAAGGAGTACGGAGTACACGGCGTCGCAGTCGCGGTAGACTTCGACATTTGCATCGCCGACGGCATCTGCATCTCGGTATGCCCAGTCAACGTTTTTGACAAGATGGACATTCCTGCAGAGCAAGAGAAGATCGATAAGCAGGTCCCGAACGACAGCGGCAAGACATTGCTCGACCGATGGAAGGCGGACCCGATTCGTGAAAGGGATTGCATCTTCTGTAGGGCATGCGAGATACAGTGCCCTGTGCAGGCAATCAAGATCACCGAAGGCGTCGGACCCTTCGCGTGATCAACGCCAACCTTTTTTCAAAGGCATTTTTCTTCCGCGTGGCCCACTGCTAACGTAGTTGCTCTCCTGCCTCAATAATTACCGAGTCCATTAGTCAATATTGCAATGTCTTTGTGATTGCCTCAGTGAGAGTCGACTAAGTAATATATTCTGCCAGAGCTTCGCGTCTGGCTGAGATAAGATATGCCAATCTTCCTTCTAGCGGCGGGTGCTCTCTTGGGGGCCGCTGCGGGCGGAACTCTAGGTTACGCTGCAGCCGGATTGACCGGTGCAGGTTTAGGGCTCGGAGTGGGTGCCCTAGCAGGTTTGGGTGTTGGTGCAGCTGCGTATGGCTTGGCGTACAGGCCGATTTACTGGTACCCGATTCCTTACCCACCCTACTACGCCTACTACACACCAATCTCCTACCCGGCTCCTGTTTACTTCGCTCCAGGATTCTAGACCTACTGTCTGGGATTTTTTTTCTGACAGGTCCCAGCGGAGCTTAGGCATCGAAATAGTCCAGCCTATTTCTGTGCGAGGTCTTTCCTCAGAAATGTTAAGTTGCTCGCGGAACAGAAGACGCGCTGAGAGATTCATTTCATGTCAAGTGAAGATTTCGAAAAGTTCAGTGTGTACGGGTTCTCAATAGACTACCCCTCAACTTGTTACGTGGAGCTCAGCCCTAAGAGCAGACGGGAAGTTGGCGATGTCGTCTTTCATTTTCCCAACAAAGACAAAGTATACGTAACGTGGGAAGGTCTGGAGAAGGCTCGCAAGAAATTTCGAACTGTCGACGAACAGGCAGAACACAGCATCAATCAAGTGACAAAGAGCACTAGTGTCAGGAGAGTCGAAAGACTATCCCGGGATTCGTTGACCATAAACTCCCATAAAGCTGTTTACAATCGTCTCAAACTAGACGAAATACCTGCAGGATTTCTCCTTCGAACAAAGTCAACGACGCATGAAACTCACTCGGTTCACCTTCACTGCGAGAACTCATCGAGGTTCTTTGTGATCTACTCGTTGCTTTCAAGTAACCCACCAGAGAACTTTCAGAGTATCATGATGTCGATAGTGAACTCGTTCAGATGCCATTGATTTTCCAGAAGAATTGTGGCAAGTCCAGACGGTGCATGAATAGAAATTCGAAGGCTAATGCAAAGTAGCTGGGAGAGCGCTGCCACTGAACCTGCAATTGCTCTCCGTCCCGGAGAGAGATGAGGTCGCAGGCTCTCTCTGATCCAACCGGTCATGAATAGGGTATTAATGATTTTGTAAGGAGCGGCGGCGTCGTAGAGAGACGTGAAAGGCATTTTCGAGTTTAAGCGATTCGATGTTAGCTCGTGAAGTTCCTGTGATGGGCGTCAGGCTTAAAACAGGCAGGTCGAAGCGCGATCTTGTGAGCTTGTATGGTGAAAACTGTACCCGTCTTAGGCACGCTTGTTTTGGTTGGAGCAATAATTCAGGTTCTGATAGGTTTCCAAGTTGCTGCTGATGTTGCGAGTCTCCGTGGAATTCACATACTCTTCGGCCTTATGGGCCTAGTATTGGTTATAGCTCTGGTCGCCATCGCCTTCCGAGCCAAGACCGCCACCATCTACTCTAGGATCACGATAGTGGTTCTGACGTTGATCGTTCTAGTTCAAGTTTACCTGGGATTCCAATTGCTGGGCGGAGCCGAGACGATGGTTGTGTCGCATGAAGCGACCGCGTTCGTCGTCGTTATACTATCACTTCTGATGGGTGGAATCACTTCCTGGTCTGCTAGACGTCAGATGCTAGCGGCCAAATAGAAACGGAACGTGTTCCTCTGTTCCACAATTAGCTTTAATTGGTCGCCTAAAGCCTACGGGATCTTCACGTGCGGGGTAGGCTCCTGGCTTAAGCGGGGGTAGGCAACGCGCAAGCGTCTATCCCCCCAGCGCCAATCCCTCAATGTGAGGGGGCGAAGCCAGGTCAAAGGCGCGAGACGCATCCGAAACCATGCGTACGTGAAGCTCAGGAACATCAGAAACGGATGTTAAGAGACCTCGTCCCGCAGGGGTTCAGGGGTTCAAATCCCCTCCCCCGCACCAATATTTTGGAGGCAGGTAGGGGGGTGTGTGTAACTTTGTGGGGACAACACGTTACTCTACGACGAATGCAAAATGGGGTCAAGATCATGTTCGGCGCTTGCCGAGGGCACTAATGTCAGATCACGTAATGTTCACGTGGATACTCTGGTGTCATCAAGAATACTCACTGAACAGTGGAGAACTCCAACTGAAGACCGTAGTTCAACCACAATCCAAACCTAACATACGTGAGTTCTATGCCGTTCACCGTTAGCGGCAAGCATTACACCGCCCGAGCTAAACGCTGGTGCAAATTGTGCGCAGCCCACAGAGCAGGACATCGTGTCCAACAAGATGCGCGGTGCCCCTGAACCGACTGTACCCTTAACCTACACTCGCGAGAAGGAATGGTACTGTACGCAATGTGATAACATAGACAAAGAGAGCAAGCAGGTTACGGAACCAACCGACAAACAGCGCATCTTCAATCGACTCCTGCGACTCGGGCAAGACTACGATATTCAAAACCTGAACATTGGATCTGGGCCTAACGAGATCGTTCTAAGAGTCAGACTGCCAGACTTTGACATGAGTGAGGTTCGGGCTGTTCAATACAAGCAGCAGGAGACAGGATTCATCACCGTACAGGAAACTGATGAACCTTCAAAGAGCAGGATTCAGGAGACCACGCGATGTTCCACCGAAACCACAACCGAAAGATAAGAGGACGTTGAGGGAGAGGGCTAGGCAAGAGATGTTCGTGGGAGAACCAACATCAAGATGAGCTATCGCTTGAAGGAACCTGTATCATGGTAGTGGTGCGCACCACTAGAGCCACACACACAGAAACGAACTTCTTGGTCAGCGGAGTAGGCAGCTATTGTCGAAATAAGAGCTATATGAAATCTGAATAGTGTATGTGGTCTGTGTTGAAAGGTCGTTTAGAAGATAAAACGGAACTGCAACCACGCCATAATTGAAGACCCCCCCAGCGTATCCCGTCACGTTCTTACCATTTACAATGAAACCCACGGCGATCGGGGAATCGCGTTGGAAGTAGTTGACCTCGATTCCGCCAAGAAGTATTGCTTGTTTCTCGAGGTTCGAGATTATTATTGTGTCTACTCTTGTGTGAATGTCTCCGTGATAGGTGCAGCTAGGTGCAGCTAGTTACAACGGGAAAGCAGTGAAATTGTGGTTTAGGATGTTGCGCAAGACTTTCGGAGAATCGATCTTTAAGGAACTGCTAAGAACTTACCGGAGCTGGTCTGCCGCGATTCAGAATAGGGCGGTTACATCATGTCTGGGGGCATTCCGCCAGGCATTCCTCCTGGCATTCCGCCGCCGGGGCCGCCTCCTTTCATGCCTTTCGAAGCTACAACGTCATCTATTCGTAGTAGCATGTTGGCGGCTTCTGTTGCGGATTTGATGACCTGCTGTTTTACCCTGAGTGGTTCGATTATGTTATCCGCAAGCATGTCAGCGATCTTGCCGGTTTTGACTTGAACCCCAAACCATTTGTTTTCTGGGTTCGCGTGTTTTGATCTAAGTTCCACCAATATGTCGATTGGGTCGAGTCCGCTGTTTTCAGCTATTGTGAGGGGGATGGCTTCCAGTGCTTCAGCGTAGGCTTCGATGGCGAGTTGTTCGCGGCCTCCCACTTTTAGAGCGTAGTCGCGAAGTTGTTTTGCTGTTTCAGCTTCGGGAGCTCCTCCACCGGCTACGATCTTGTGGTCCTCAATGGCGTTTCTGACAACGCAGATAGCATCGTGGAAAGAGCGTTCGGCTTCGTCGACAACATGTTCGGAACCGCCTCTGATCACCACGGTGACCGCGCGAGGGTCTTTGCATTCGCGAACGTAGACGAGTTTGTCGTCTCCAATCTTCACTTCTTCAACTAGCTTTGCTTCACCCAGCGCTTCGGAGGTTATGTCCTTCGTGCTGGCTTGTATGGTTCCGCCGGTGGCTTTGGCGAGTTTCTCCATGTCGCCGCTGCTGACGTTCTTGATCGCCATTATGTTCTTTTTGGCGAGGAAGTGTAGTGCGAGGTCGTCAATGCTCTTCTCGCAGAATACTACATTAGCGCCGCTCCTTACTACGTTCTCCGTCATTTCTCGTAACATGGATTCTTCTTCGTCGAGGAAGAGTTTCATCTGGTCTGGGGAATTAATGTTAATTTTTGCATCGAACTCGGTTTTCTCGATCTCGAGTTTCGCATTGGCTAGGGCGATCTTTGCGGTTTTTACTTGTTTTGGCATTTGGGGGTGTGAGATCTCTTTGTCGACGACGATGCCTTTGACGAGTTCGCTTTGTTCCATGCTCTCTCCTTTTTTCTTCAAGACTTTGATTCGGTCTATGTCAGCGGTGATCTTGCCGTCTCTCTCTTCCATGATTTGGCGGACGGCTTTTGTAGCCAGTGTTCCGAGGTGGTCGCTCGTTCCTGCAGTTGCCTTTGTTCTGATGGAGGTCATCGCAACGAGTTTAAGCATCTTTTCGTCGTCAGGTTGTATGTCAATGGATAGGTTCTGAAGGATCTCCAACACTTTCTCGGCAGCTTTCTTGTAGCCTTCAACGATGACGGTGGGGTGGACTTCTTGGTCAAGAAGCTTTTCCGCCTTTGTTAGGAGTTCTCCAGCGAGAACAACGGCGGTGGTCGTACCATCTCCCACCTCATTGTCTTGGCTCTTCGCTACCTCAACAAGCATCTTGGCGGCGGGGTGTTGAATATCCAGTTCCTTCATTATGGTAGCTCCGTCGTTTGTTATGACCACATCACCCATGCCCGAGACCAACATCTTATCCATCCCTTGTGGGCCAAGCGTGGTCCGGATGGTTTCAGTGATCACTTTCGCGGCGAGTATGTTGTTTCGCTGCGCATCCTTTCCAGTTGTACGCTGAGAACCTTCTCTCAGAATCATCACTTGCATTCCTTGTGTGGACATTTCAAATCACTAAATTTGTTACCTATGGTAACATACACCCATATAAGATCTCTGCTTTAGGTTCTGTTACGTTCATGGGACATGCCTTTCCTTGTTACTTTTCGGGACATAGGTCGGTTTAGGGACTCATGACCAAAACTTGGAACTCTACAGCCTATCCATTTCTTCTCTTCTTCTCATATCCTGCTCTCGTATTCCTCGCTCGGCATCTTGCTTTTGTGAAGGAAATTCTTCTTCCATTCTTCGTACTTGTCTGAGAGAAGCAGAAATTCCGCAGGTTCATGGGATTTGTTGAATGTAGGCGATTTTGGAAGTTCATTCAATCTCTTTCTTATCTTTGCTAGTTCGATTAATTCCGCTTTGTCAAAGGTGGACAAAACCGTTCATCAAGCTTTCTGTGGACCATTGGTTCGCCTCTTATGGAAGTGGAGCAGGTGGGAGCCGTTTTTCATAATGATGAATGAAGATGAGTGGATCCAAGAAATCGATCTTTTCATCTTACAAGTAGAAGTCTTGGTTGTTCCTGCTGGTGAAGAAGAGACCGTTGACGCCGTAATACCGGGCCTACAGTGTCCTTGGTGTGGAGGACCGATCATTATGACCCTAGAAGACAACTATCTTTGGATTAAGGACGCAGGTGAGGGTGTCGACATGAGCGACATTTTCCTCCGTTTAGTCATCCAGCGAATCCGTCAAAAGCACCCTGAATGGCAGCTCAGATCTTCCTGCAAGAAATGCAACGAGGAGCTGACTTTCTTGGAAGAACATGTATGCGGCGGCAATCCAAAGTGACTCGTTTCTTGGACTGGCGTCTGGGATTTAATCGGTTGTGTTGATCGGGTAGAAAGAAACCTCAAGCCCACTAGTTGGATTCATGGCAGCTTATATGTACCGGTAAATTGGGGTCAAAATCCCCTCCCCCACACCAAAGTAACATGTTGTCCCCACAAACTTGCACCCCCCCAAAAGCAAAACGGCCGCACCATTTTATTCGATGTCTAATTTCAGCAGATGGCCTACACGTACTGGAAAATTGGGGCTGAAATCTCGTCCCCCGCACCATTTCACTATTTTGCCCATCGGAGTGGTCCATCGGGAAGACTTGTTGTCAGAAGAACAATCGAATCTGCCGGATCAAAGAAAGATAGTCACCCGTCGCGAAGTACAGTAAGGCGATTAGAATCGGAATGTGCCTCTGAAATCTCTCATTCGCGACGCGCATGACTCGAACCTCAACAATTCTGTACTTTCAACATCGAATTTAGGACTTATTTCGCACACTGATAGAACGAAGCCCGATAGGGATGATTCGTTCATACCAACATAAGCTAACTAGCGCGCGATCAATGGTCTCCTACAATTAGAAAAGGCGCTCTTGAAATGATTGAACGCGTTCGATTCGAGAAGTCGGTGGCAGACAGTATTCTCAGCTACGCACTCGGTGCATACCCCAATGAAGCCATTCTTCTTCTGCGCGGCAGAGCACAGAAAGAAGAGATCCTGATCAACGATGTCTTGATCCCTCCGCTGGCTACGCATGGACGTGGATTCTCGAGTTTCCCTCACATGATGCTACCAATGGACCTAAGTGTGATGGGCGTCTCACATTCGCATCCCTCCGGTTCCCTCCAACCCTCAATCCACGACCTGAACCACTTCTACGGAAAGATTATGGTAATCACTGCCTACCCATTCCAATCGTACAGTGACATCGGAGTCTTCAACAGCCACGGAAACAGACTCCCGCACGAAGTAGTACCTGATCGCGAGCAGAGAAACGATGAGCCGTCTTACTGAGCAGAGCTTGCCTCGCGGTCGAACACTAAATTTTCCCACGTATCATAAATGTGAATATTGTGTACTCACGACCATGTGAATCACGAAAAGACTCGATGACAAAGACGTCGGAGTTCCCAAGTTCTACTGTTGATTTCGGAACAGTATCCGCTACAGGGTGAATGCTGGTATCGTAGCAACGGGGTCGCTGATGATTTGGAGGAGAATTTAGCCTAGAAAGCTAAAAGTCAGTAGAACTGAGCTAATGCCCTTACTGTCTCAAGCGGGTGGCTGATCAGGCTCTTGACATCTTTGACTCAAGTTCATGAAGTTCCGGAGAATGAGTTTGCGAAACATGGTCTGACGAAGGAGAAGCTCCGTCAGATGCTCCAGAAAATGGTCCTCATCAGGAAGTTCGAGGAGAAAGTCGAAGAACTATTCTTGGTCAAGGGTCTGCTAATCGGACCGTCCCACCTCTACTTAGGACAAGAGGCGATAGCTGTTGGTGCCATTATGGCACTCGAACCTACGGACCTTACGGTCACCACTTATCGTGGTCACGGACACGCGCTTGCGAAGGATGTGCCCGCTAACCTCTGCATGGCTGAGCTTTTTGGAAAATCCACAGGCAACTGCAAAGGCCTGGGCGGTTCTATGCACGTTGCAATATACCCACAAACCGGCTCCCTCTATGCCACAGCAATCGTGGGCAGTGGAATACCGATAACGGCAGGCGTCGGACTTGGACTGAAACAGAAGAAGAGCAAGAATATCGTCGCCACTTTCTTCGGGGAT
>Ga0315282_10010090_pt1 | contig 14892 bp, 14 predicted proteins | sample YL17G07_20_MG_FD_203693 | JGI IMG/M metagenome (GOLD analysis project Ga0315282, IMG submission 203693) | Sediment microbial communities from Yellowstone Lake, YNP, Wyoming, USA - YL17G07_20 | ecosystem: Environmental > Aquatic > Freshwater > Lake > Sediment | place: USA: Wyoming | collected... | reverse complement strand
AGTTGGTCCACCGTCGTGCGTGGCCATTTCAGCTTTTGAAGGGATTTGTTGATTCTTTCCCGGTCGAAGGCCTTGGGATCGAACGAGCCTCCGAGCCACTCCAGCATGGATTCGTGTTCCTCGTGACGGGGGTCTCGAATGACCTGGAGCAAGTCCTCATACCCCCCCACGCCGCCGCAGTCTTCCGGAGGACAGGCGCTGGCGCCATCCAGACATAGCGCGACCTTTGCCGCTCCCGGGTCCGAGGCGAGGATCTTCTTGACCGTGACCCGGTGGTTCCATGAGTCGCCAAAGTCGTATTCATAGAGAAACACGTCCTTCTGCCGGGGCGCGACCTTCATCAGGGTGACTTTGTTCTCGTCCAGAATCGGCTGGCCTTCGCCATCTTGATCCAGATTGAAGGCTGGGTCCGAGCACACCCGCTCGCCGACGATGAACTGGTGCAGGTGGCTGTTGGTCCATCCCATGGCCACCTGGATGACCGCGTGCAACCATCCGAGGCTGGCATCGCCAGATACCTGCAGCCGCCGCCAAATCCGGGGCTTGATTCCGTTCAGGGCGACCTCCAGGTGGTAGATTTTTGCACTTGTTCTGGTTGTTGCCTGACGTTCCTTGGATTGAGCCATTCCTTTCTCCTTTCTTCTTTGAAATGGGAAATTAAACACCTTCGCCGGTTTGCCGCCTGCAGTTCCTCTTCCCCTCGCGGATTTCAGCTACGGCTCCGTTGGGCGGCAGCATTTCGGCCTGGTTGCCAACGAAGACGCGGTGGCTTCGGGAAAGGTTGCATTCATTCTTCGCAGCCGTCACCGTGGTCGTTCCTCGAACTCCAATTTTAGTGATATTTTATATGGATAAACGAAAATGTCAATCCTATGATCCTTTATGGCGTCAAAATGTCTGAGCTTTTCCAGATAGAAGTAGAGAGGAGAAGGGATTTATATTGTATCCCCAGGGAATTTCTGCCACAGCGTGTGGCAGATTTGTGCCATTTAATCCTCTCGCAGGGTGTGGCAAAAATTCTGCGCCTGGCTTCTTGCAACTGAGACCAAGAAAATTATCTCCCCATGCCGGATTAGCGACGTCATCCTCTGCCGTAGGTCTCGGTCATCTCGAGGAGTTTTGTCGAGACCGTGGGCGTGATCTGGTCGGGCAGAAGTCGCCACTCCCAATTCCCCCATGTGGTGGCGGGCCTATTCACGCGCCCTTCCTCGCCGAGCCCGAGAATATCCTGCATCGGAAAGATTGCTGTCTTCGCCACAGACATCATGGCCAGCCTGATGAGCTCCCAATGGATCTCTTCCACGGGGACGGCCCTTCCAAGGTAACGAAAAAGCCTCCTCTTTTCGTCCGGTGACGCCTCTCTTTCGAACCATCCACGGGCTGTGTTGTTGTCATGAGTTCCGGTGTAAACCACGCAATTCCGCTCATATGCATGGGGCAAGTAGGGGTGCATGGGATGATCCTCGCCGAAAGCGAAAAGGAGGACCTTCATCCCCGGGAACCCCAACCGATGCAGTGCTTCCTTCACATCAGGCGTGATGAGGCCGAGATCCTCCGCGATGATCGGAAGATGAGAGAAGCGCCCAAAGAGAGCTTTGAAAAAATCCTCCACAGGAGCCTCGACCCATCTTCCATTGAGCGCGGTCTTTTCGCCGGCAGGAACTTCCCAGTACGCGACGAGGCCGCGAAAGTGGTCGATCCTTACGGCGTCAAAGAGACGGAGATGATGGGCCATGCGCTTGATCCACCAGTCGAATGCAGTTTCCCTCAGCTTATCCCATTGGTAAACGGGATTACCCCATAGCTGCCCGGTCTTACTGAAATAGTCTGGAGGAACCCCGGAGACGAAGAGGGGCCTCTTTTCCTCATCAAGCTTAAAAATGTGGGGGTTCGCCCAGGCGTCTGCGCTGTCGAAACTCACATAGATCGAGAGGTCCCCGAATAATTGAATTCCGTTCCGGTTACAGTAAGCTTTGAGGGAATGCCACTGTTTGTCAAAGAGGTACTGAAGGAATTTCTCTTTTTCCAACGCTTCATGGCACTCTTCCTCGACCGCATGGAGCGATTCTCTCTTTCGATCCCTCAACTCTTTAGGCCACCGGTTCCAGATTCGACCCTGAAAGCGTCTCTTGATCACCGCGAAAAGAGAGAAGTCGTCCAGCCAGTCTGATCGCGATGAACAGAACGCCTCGAAGTCATCCTGCCCTTTCCGGGTTGCCCTGAATTTCTGGTAGACCTTCTCGAAAAGGGTCTCCTTGTACGGAATGACGCTGCCGTAGTCGCATCGCTCATCTGGAAATGGCGGCTTTCCCTCATTCTCTTCCCGGGTGAGCAGGCCCTCTTCGATCAACAGATCCGGGCTGATGAACAGGGCGTTGCCAGCAAAGGCAGAGATGCTGCTGTAGGGCGAGTTTCCGTAAGCCGGATTGATTGGACAGAGTGGTAATACCTGCCAAAAGCTTTGCTTGGTTTGGGCTAAGAAACCGGCATATTTGTAAGCCCATGGCCCGAGATCTCCAATGCCATAGGGAGATGGAAGTGAAGTGATGTGGAGCAAAATACCGGATCCTCTTTTGTTCATCGGTGCCTCCCTCATGGCCGAGTTTTAGCAGAACTCCAAAGAGAGAGATGGGATTATTTGTTATCATACTTCAGCCAAAGAGATTCTTCAATGCCATCTTCAATTCCGGAATAATGGAACATTGGAATACTGGGGAAAAGCAAAGATCAAAGGAAATGATTGCAGTGCCTTTCTTTTAGGTTACCCATTATTCCGGCTCCTACCGTTGATTTGAGTCGGAAAATCTTATAAATATATATAACGAAATCATGAAGGCCCCCTTCCTTTTCTGCACAACCCTTGTGAGACCATGGGAGATTTTCCTTTTAGACATAGAATCTTTGTAAGGAGGGAACGAGTATGGAGAAGAAAGAAAAACCGATAGAGAAGATGACGGCGACGGAATTGAGGGAACTGGCCCTTCAAATGGGGGGAATCCAAGGCGTGCACGCGATGAAAAAGGAGGAGCTCCTCGTTGCCATCCGGGTAGCCAAAGGCCTTCCTGCGGTGCCGAAGAAAGAAACGCCGGCCATGAGCAACGCGGAGTTGAAACAGAAGATCAGGGTGTTGCGGCAGAAACGAGAGGAGGCCCTCCAGCAGAAAAACAAGAAGGTCATTAAGATCTTGAGGAAGCGGATCAACCGGCTCAAGAAGAGGACGCGAAAAGCAGCATAAAGGAAAGGCATGGAATGATGGAATGTCGGAATGATGGAATATTGGGAATAAAACAAGAGTAACTTCTGAAATAATTCAAAATCTGTTATTGATGCTCTCGTAAAAAGTTGAAAAGGGGCGGTGACCGTCATTCCGGCCCCGGTTTTCACCGGGATAAACTCCAGTCGGAATCCAGTGATTTCTGATAATTACGAAAACACTGGACGCCGGTTTTCACCGGTGAGACGGCTTTTTACGAGGCCATCATTATTCGATTTTCCAATCCTCCATTATTTTTTTCTGTTGCCGTCCCATCATCCCGCTATTCCATTTTTCCATTATTCCCAGGTCTTTTTACGATGCCCAAGGTCTCTGTTATTATTCCTACGTATAATCGTCTGCCGATGGTGAGAGACGCGGTTGATTCGGTTCTCGCCCAGGACTTCGAAGACCTGGAACTGATCGTTGTGGACGATGGCTCTACAGACGGCACTGCAGAGGAGATGAAGAAATATGGTGGCAGGGTCAAACTCCTCCGCCATGCCGAGAATAAAGGGGTAAGTGCAGCCAGAAACAGGGGCATTCTTCAAGCGCGGGGGAAATATATTGGTTTCCTGGATTCGGATGATCTCTGGGTGAAGGGGAAGTTAAAGGTCCAGGTAGCCTTCCTTGACGACAACCCTCAATACCCCCTCTGTTATACGGACGAGATCTGGATCCGCAAAGGCAAAAGGGTTAATCCGATGGGTAAACACTCCAAGTATTCGGGCTGGATCTTTGAGAAATGCCTTCCCCTCTGCATCATCAGCCCTTCCTCGGCAATGATGAGAAAGACGCTCTTTTCGAGAGTCGGTCTTTTCGACGAGGCCCTTCCCGTATGCGAGGATTACGATTTCTGGCTCAGGGTTTCCGCCCGCTTTCCCATCTTTTTCATCAACCGGAAGTTGATTGTCAAACGGGGCGGCCATCCCGATCAGCTCTCACAACGATCCTGGGGAAATGACCGATACCGGGTGATCGCTCTCGAAAAACTCCTCTCCGAACCTTATATCGGCGAGGAGGAAAGAGGGCTCATCCTGAAAGAAATGGAGAAGAAGTGTAAGATCGTTTTCCAGGGGTTTTTGAAAAGAGGGAACGAGCCGGAGGCACGGCGCTATCAGGAGATCATGAGGAGATATGGAATAGAAATATCATTGCAAAGTGCAAATTGAAAAATGCAAAATGCAAAATGAATAGTGTTAGTTGGGAAATGACAGCATGAATTTAATTCAGAAGGTTCCGCTTGGGGAGATTGATCTATCGGATGACACGTTCTCCGTAAACTTTATGCCCGATCTTCACAGGCTTCGATCTTCCATCGAAGAGGTGGGTTTAATTCAACCGGCCATTCTAAGAAAGAAGCCGGATAAGCATCAGGTGGTGTGCGGGTTCAGGAGGATAGCTGTCCTCAGAGAAATGGGGGTATCGGAAGTCGAAGCGAGGGTGTTTGAAGAAGATCACGAATTCAAGTTATTCTGTCTCTCCCTTCACGATAATCTGACCACCCGGGGGTTAAACACCGTCGAAAAGGCAATCGCCCTGGATAAACTGATTCACCACTTCAGGATTGACCGATCTGTTGTGGTCGCGAGATTCTTGCCCCTCTTTTCTCTGGAGACCAATGAGAAGATATTAAACACCTTTCTATCCCTTGCCCGGATGGAAGAGGAGGTGAAGGCGTATGTATTGAAAGAAGAGGTCTCCCGATCCAATATAAGGAGGCTTACGGCGCTATCCGAAGAGGATCGGATGACAGCCTTCTCGCTCCTCTCACGACTGAAATTGGGTGAAAATAGTCTGAGGGAGATCCTGACACTTCTCGAAGAAATTTCTCAAAGGAAGCAATCCACGGTCCGAAAGATTGTTAAGGACCAGCAAATACAGACCATCCTTGCTCAAGAAGAGCTTACTCCCTCTCAGAAGACAGAGAGACTTAAAAAGGTTCTCATGGACATGAGGTATCCCAGGATGCGCAGGATGGAGGAAGAGTTTGGAAAGGCAAGAAAGGCACTCAACCTTCCTCGAAATGTAACGCTGAATCATCAACCTTACTTCGAGGGAAAAGGCCTCGGGGTGGAATTCCAGTTCCGGACCGTTGAGGAATTCCGTTCGGTCCTATCTGCTCTCTCACACAGGGCAGGCCAAGAATCCTTTCAGGAGTTGCTGGAGAGGTTTGGATAGACGTTGAGTTATTGTAGGGGCTGAAAATTTTCAGCCCCTACAGAATTGGCAGGGCGATCCGTGGCTTCATGATTTGTCATCCCGCTGGAAACGGGAATGCGGAATGTTTATGAGAAAACCTGGATTCCTGTCCCGGTGAAAGCCGGGGCAGCAATGACGATAAAGCGATGGGAAACGAAGGGATATGGGAGTACCTTTTCAGATCGAGAAGATCTATCTTGACGAGAAGGCGGAAGAGGATGCAGTATCACGATCCATTCTGAAGAGCCTTCCCCATGTCCCTGTGGAGATCGTTCAGGACAAGAAATCTTTGATCAAACAATCCCTTTCCCTTAAGGATTCCCTGGGAGAAGGCAAGAAGAATCTCTTTATTACCCGTTTTTACGGGAAGAGGTTGAAACCCTGTCCGGGAACCTCCAACCACATCTGCTGTGGATACCAGGTGATCAACGCCGTCACCAATTGTCCGATGGATTGCTCCTACTGTGTGCTTCAGGCCTATCTCAATAATCCTTTTCTAACTCTTTACTCGAACTGGGAGGATTTGCTCCAGGAAATAGATGCCTTTATTTCCGGAAGTCCCAGGTCCCTTCTCCGCTTGGGGACGGGTGAGCTTTCTGACAGCCTGGCCCTGGAGCCGATTTTTCCAATTTCACAGCTTCTTGTCCCTTTTTTCGCTGAAAAAGGTAACGCGATTCTGGAACTGAAGACGAAGTCATCCGAGATTGATCGTCTCTTGAATTTGAACCATCGGCGCAGAACCGTCGTCTCCTGGTCACTCAATCCTCCGAAAATAATCGAAGCTGAAGAGAAAAGGACAGCCTCTCTGGAGGAGCGAATGGATGCGGCCTATCGATGTCAGGAGGCGGGCTATCCACTGGGATTTCACTTTGATCCCCTCATTAACTATGACGGTTGGGAAAAGGGATATGAGGAAACGATCTTTCGTCTTTTTCAGCGCATCGACCCGAAAAGAGTGATCTGGGTGAGCCTGGGAGGGTTCCGGTATCCTCGCGAACTCAAAGGGATTGCAAGGGAACGTTTTCCGCAGACGAAGATATTCCTGGGAGAGATGTTTCCGGGAAGGGACGGAAAAATTCGCTATCTCCAGGAGATCAGGATAGAGATGTACCGAAAGATGCTGGAATGGTTGAGAGAGGCGGATAGCAGCCTTTTTATCTATCTCTGTATGGAGAGCAAGGAGGTATGGGAGGAGGTGTTTGGCTGGACACCCCGGAACAGCCAGCATTTGAACGAGTTGTTCGAAGAACGAGTAAGAGGGTTTTTAAACGGATGAGAAAGAGGAGACTGAGGAGGTTGAGGAATTACGATTATTCCCAGGCGGGAGGATATTTTATAACTATCTGTACTTACAATCGTGAATATTTATTTGGTGAAATCATCAATCAAGAAATGATGTTGAACTATGTAGGGAGAATAGTAGAAGAATGGTGGGTAGAATTGGAAAAGAAATTCTCCAGTGTTAAATTGGATGATTATGTCATTATGCCAAATCATACCCATGGAATAATTACAATTGTTGAGGGGGAATGGGATGACGTAGGGGCAATTCATGAATTGCCCCTACAAGATAAAATAGAACGGCGTCGTATGCTGATACCCAAAATGGTTGGATATTTCAAGATGAATTCAGCAAAATATGTCAATCGAGTCCGTAATACCGAAGGGACTCCTCTTTGGCAACGTAATTATTATGAGCATGTCGTACGTAGCGAGGATGAATGGAACCGAATAAGACAATACATCCGGAACAATCCATTGAAATGGCAATTGGACAGGGAAAATAGGATGTCCAAGAACTTTAATTTGGAACATGACCGTTATTGGAGAGAAATTTATGATTCGGTGTAGGGACAATTCATGAATTGTCCCTGCAGGAGGAGATGAAACCATGAGATTCAAGGGAAGGGTGGCGTTGATTACGGGTTCAACAAGAGGGATTGGAAAGGAATTCGCCATGGGATTTGGTCGAGAGGGAGCAGATGTCATCATTAACGGCCGCAATCTGGAGAAGGCAAGCGCTGTGGCAAAAGAAGTGGAGGCTTTGGGAGTACAATCCTTAGCCATCGCCGCAGATGTCTCGTCCTCTCAGGATGTATCGAGGATGGTGGAAGAAGCGATCGGTCGATTCGGGAGAATCGATATCCTCGTCAACAACGCCGGCGTCAATCCTTTCATTTTGGCAGCGGAGAAGATCAAGGAGGAGGGCTGGGATGAGGCGATGAACGTCAACTTGAAGGGCGTGTTCCTCTGCTGTCAGGCTGTGGGGAAGAAGATGATTGAACAAGGAGGAGGGAGGATCATCAATATCTCCTCTTCGGTCGGGCTTCTCGGGGAGCAGGGTTTTCTGCCCTACTCGGTCACCAAGGTCGGCGTCATCATGTTGACAAAGGTCCTGGCCTATGAGTGGAGTAAGTATCATGTTATTGTCAATGCCATTGCCCCTGGATTTATTGCAGGCGGGATGAATGCACCGATTTTAAACAAAGAAATTCTGGTCTCTGGTCTAACTCAGCGGGTTCCTTTAAAAAGACTTGGGAAGCCAGAGGAGATTGTGAAGATTGCTCTATTTTTAGCTTCGGAAGACTCAAATTATATCAATGGGACCACCATTGTTGCGGATGGGGGGATGACGGGTTATCATGCGGTTGGATTTATCGATTTGATTGCTGAGATGATGAAGAAAAAATCCTCAAACCCTTGAACCAAATATTCGCTTGACTATCTCCTTTTTTTTTGAGCATAATCGGCATATAAAATTTTTCAGGAGCAAGAGGAATATAAGAGAGGGAGGAGGTGGCAAAAAGGTAGAAGTATAGAGAAAATTATCTGCATAAACTGATTGTGGAGGTGAAAGAAAATGAAAAGAAAAATGGCCATAAGAGGGTTTGAATTAGTAGCTGTTCTTTTGACTTTCCTATTTGTATTTTATCCTGCCAGCGCTAAGGCCCAGAAGCCCATTAAAGTAGGGGTTATTGACACCTATACGGGACCCCCTGCTGTCTTTGCGAACGATGCCCTTAACGGATTCAAACTGGCCTTAGGTGAGATCAATAAGAAAGGTGTTCTAGGAAGAAAGATTGAATTTACGACCCGTGATGACAAGTGGAAAGTGGATCTTGGGATGAGTGTGGCCAAGGAATTGATTATGAGGGAAGAGGTCGATGTCATTGTTGGCACCATCAATAGCTCTATAACCATGGCTATTTCGGATTATGTGAAAAGTGAGAAAGTGCCCTTTATCGTCTGGATCTCAAAGAGCGAGCATATTACTGGGTCGAAGGGGCATAGGTATGTGTTCTCTACCGGTGAAAATACGGCCATGGCTGGGAAAGCCGGAGGATCTGCTTTAGCCAAAAAGCCCTATGTTAAATATTGGATTGCCGGAGATGATTACGAATATGGCCATGCCATTGCTGAGGCTATCTGGCGTAACCTAAAGGCACAGAAACCAAACGTAGAGAAAATTGGTGAAACATGGTGGAAAACAGGGGAACCCGACCTCATACCCTATTTTACATCTGTGATGGCGGCAAAGCCGGATGCCTTTGTTGTTTGCGGCGGAGGCCAAACGATGACCAATTCCCTTAAGGCATGCAAGACCACCGGGATTCATGAAAAGATTCCAGTTTTCATGCACACTGCCACAGACCATGCCGTCCTTAAGCCCCTCGGCCTTGATGCACCAGAAGGTGTGATGGGCACGATGGACTACCATTTCTACTATCCTGAGACCCCTGCCAACAAAGCCTTTGTGAAGGCCTTCCAGGATACTTATGGGGCCCCTCCCGGGTTCCCAGCTTTTCACGGTTACATCACTGCCCATTTTATTGCTGAAGCCTATAAGAAGGCAGGTGCCGTCGACAAGGAGAAATTTATCAATGCCGTTGAGGGGCTGGTGATTGACAGCCCTGCAGGCAAAACAGAGATGCGAGCCTGCGATCATCAAGCCGTGCTGCCCATGTACCTGGGTGTCACCAAGAAAGTGCCTCAATATAACCACCTTGTTTCGAGTAACATCGTCACCCTCACCGGTAAGGACGTTATGCCGAGTTGCGAAGAAATCATGAAGGCACGGGGAAAATAAAGGTTTTCATGGGTCGGAGGCTGGGTTTCCGGCCTCCGACGCAGTGTAAAAAAGGAAGCGGTCACGGTGGATCTTTCAGCATTCAGCAGTCAATTCCTGGTGGGCCTGAGCCGGGCGATGATTTTGTTCGTCGTTTGTGCCGGACTGAGTTTTGTTCTCGGCGTGCTCCGGGTTCCCAATATTGCCCATGGCTCGCTCTACATGATCGGGGCGTTTGCCACCTTTACCGTGACCAAGCTGATCGCGGGATCTGCCGGCTTCTGGATTGCATTGATTGTGGCCCCCCTGCTGGTGGCCCTGGTCAGCCTGGTCGCAGAACGAGCACTATTCTGCCATCTCTATCAAAGGGAACACCTGATGCTTCTTTTATTTACCTTTGCTCTTTCACTCATCCTCGGCGACCTGGTGAAGATCGTTTGGGGTGCCGAATACAGGTCAGTTTCCCCTCCCGCATTACTCAAGGGAACGATCTCTATCTTTGGAGCATCGCTCCCCCGGTATAATCTGTTTCTTCTCATTATCGGTCCTCTTGTAGCTATTGCCCTCTGGCTTTTCACAAGTAAAACGAAGATGGGAAAGATCTCCCGTGCTGCAGCGGTGGATAGGGAGATGGTGGGCGTCCTGGGTATTAATGTCAGCTGGGTATTCGCGGCGGCCTTCGTCATCGGTTGTTACCTTGCCGGGGTGGGCGGGGCCCTGGTCGCTCCTACGGCGAGTATCATCATCGGAATGGATCATTCCCTGATCATCGAAGCTTTCCTTATCGTAACGATCGGGGGGTTGGGCAACATGTGGGGTGCCCTGGTGGGATCCCTTATCTTCGGTGTGACTCAATCTCTGGGGGTATTGATGTGGCCTCAATTTGCTATTGTTTTCCCCTATACGGCAGTGGTGATTGTCCTTCTTCTACGACCTAAAGGCCTGCTTAAATCGGTTTGGTAAAAAGGAGAATCGAATTTGTTTGGAAGAATGATTCATTCAAAATGGTTTTTGCCCGCAGCTGGTATTCTTATCCTTTTACTTATTTTGCCACTGTTTGCTCCCAGATTTTATGTTTACATTCTTGCTTTAATTTATGTGACTTCTTTGTTGGCGATGAGCCTGAACATGGTGGTTGGCCATGGGGGGATGTTCCAGTTTCATCATGGTGTTTTTTACGGAGTAGGGGCCTATACAGTTGCCCTGATGTTGACCAAGACCTCCATGCCAGTATCGATTGGTTTTGTTGCCGGTCCCCTTGTGGCAGCAATCACAGGCCTGATTATTGGCTGGTTTTGTGTCAGGCTGACCCGGCTTTATTTTGCGATGCTTCAGATTTCTTTGGGGTCACTCATTTGGGCGATTGTTTTTCGTTGGTATAGCTTTACTGGGGGCGATGATGGCATCCATGGTATCCGAATGCCTTCTTTCCTTTCTTCTTTAAATAGTTCTTATTACTTTATCCTGATCATCGTCGTCCTCTGCCTGATGACGATGTATATGATCTTTAAATCTCCCTTCGGGAATGCCCTTCAGGCGATTCGGGATAATGCCGAGCGATGCGAAGCGATTGGCATCAACGTCAGGCGCCATCAACTCCTCGGGATTGTGATCGCAACCTTTTTTGCGGGAGCGGCGGGAGTCCTGTTTGTGGTGCTGGAGCGTTCAGTTTTTGCGGACCTGTTATTTTGGGTTCTGTCGCTTGAGATATTCATCATGTGTCTTTTGGGGGGATGGTTTACTTTTTTGGGACCCGTTTTAGGAACAGCCATCATCCTGGCTTTAAGAACTTTCGTTGGAAAATATACAGAGTATTGGACCTTGATTCTTGGGGTGATACTGATTCTTGTCATTTTCTTCTTGCCAGAGGGCGTGATGGGCTTTTTTCAGGAGCTGTTTAAGCCTCGGACCAGGGAAACGGCACAGGGAGGCCGCCGGTAGATGTTGCAGGTAGAAGCAGTGGTCAAATCATTTGATGATTTTATGGCGGTCAATGGGGCCAACCTCGCCGTTGGGAAGGGAGAGATTGTGGCAGTGATCGGACCCAACGGCGCTGGTAAGACTACTTTGTTTAACCTCATCACCGGCGCGCTGAAGCGGGACAGGGGGAAAATCGTTTTTAAGGGGGAAGACATTGGCGAATTACCTCCCTATGAGATCTGCAAGAAAGGAATTTCCCGATCCTATCAAATTGTGAATATCTTTCCTCGATTGACTGTCTTTAAGAATGTTCAGGTAGCGGTGCTGTCCCAGCAAAGAAAGAGTCGCAAACTCTTCCAACCAGCCGAGAATATGGTCGTAAGGGAGACGGACGACATTCTGGAGAGCGTGGGGCTTCTGGATAAGGCTCATGGTGTCGCCGGGGCCCTTTCCCATGGTGATCAGAAAATACTTGAGATCGCGATCGCTCTGGGGAATGAACCGGAGCTCCTTATCCTGGATGAGCCGACTGCTGGGATGTCTCCTGAGGAGACATCGGCAACGATGGAGCTCATCAAGCGGTTGGCGCAGATGCGGGGCTTGACAATTCTGTTCTGTGAGCACGACATGGATATCGTTTTCTCTATTGCCGGAAGTATCATGGTGATGCATCAAGGGCGGACCCTCATTCAGGGAAGACCAGAAGAAGTGAGAAAAAATTCGTTCGTCCAGGAAGCCTATTTGGGAATTGAGTGATGCTTGAAGTTGAGGGAATTCACACTTTCTACGGTTTGAGCCATATTCTTTTCGGTGTCTCTTTAAAGGTTGACCCAGGTGAGGTGGTCTGTCTTTTGGGACGAAATGGAGCAGGGAAAACAACCACCATGAAGAGCATCATCGGCATCACACCCCCAAAGGAAGGGAGCATCAGGTTTAAGGGGGAGGAGATTGTCGGCATAGAGCCCTATTTGCTCACACGAAAGGGCATCGGCTATATCCCCGATGATAGAAGAATCTTTGCAGACCTTACGGTAGGGGAAAACCTGGAGATCGGGGAGAGAAAAACCAGGGAAGGGGGAGGATGGAGCAGGGAGAGAATTTACGAGATGTTCCCTGCCCTGAAAAACATAGAGTCTCGCAGAGGCGGTTGCCTGAGCGGAGGCGAGCAGAAGATGCTGGCCATTGCCCGGGCATTGATGGGAAATCCGGAGTTTATCCTCCTTGATGAGCCTTTTGAGGGGTTGGCGCCCCTCCTGGTATATGCTCTCGAAGGTCAGATAAGAAGGCTAAGGGAGGCCGGGTTGACCGTCCTGATTGCCGAACAGAATGTGAGATCAACCTTAAGACTGAGTGACCGTGGCTATATCATCGATAACGGGCAGATCCGCTATCATGGGAGCATTACGGACCTAAGAGATAATGAGGAAGTGAGAAAAAAATATTTGCTGATATAGTCTTGATTATAAAACGGAGAAGCTTTCAGGCATCCCACATCTCAAGTGGCACCATCCGTAACCTCCTTAAAAGTCAACACATTTGCCATAGCCGCCTCGGTCTGTAAAATCGGGTGAGGTTGATGAATTCTATTATTCGGGGAGGGATGACATGAAAAAGATCGTTTCTTTGGGCTGTATCGTTTTACTTTCTACTCTCATGGCATTGGTTAGTTGTGCAACCCTTCCAAACAAACCTATCTCGAAATCCGATCTCCCCTCCTTGAAAGGAAAATGGGAAGGGCAGAGAACGACCGGGGCGGGCACCGCAGCAAATACCGATTTGGAGATTTTTAACGATACCCTTCCCCTTAAAGGGACATTGACGGTCCATAATGTGGTGACAAGACAAGGGACTCCCGGGAGGACCGTTGTTCATGAATTCCAGGGAGGCACAATCAACGAAGCAGGCAATTTCATTCTCAAGTCGGATCAAATTCTCTTTGAACTTTCCCTTTATCAAGGCGAAGGGAAAATGAAGCTCGAAGGAGATTATTACTATTGGGGGTTTAAGGGTAAAGTGGTTTTCTATAAAAAATAGGGATACGAAGATACGAAGATACGAAGATAAGAAGATAAGAAGATACGAAGATACGAAGATAAGAAGATACGAAGATACGAAGATAAGAAGATAAGAAGATAAGGAGAGACTTATGGGTATGTTATTGAGAAAGGGAAGGATCATCGTTGGGAATGGAGAGGTCATTGAAGATGGAACGGTTGTGATCGAGGGGAATACTCTCTCCTTTGTAGGGCCTTCTCAAGAACTCAAAGCCTCAAGGCAGGACATGGTTTATGACATCTCCGGCAAAACCATCCTTCCCGGTCTGATCGACAGCCATGTCCACCTCTGTCTGGATGGGGGGCCGGACCCCATGACCTCCCTTTCGAGGGATTCCATTCCCACCGTGGCCCTGAAGGCTGCCTATCATGCCCGTTTGACCCTCGAGGGGGGCGTGACCGCGGTCCGGGATCTGGGAGGAAGAGACCACGTTGACATCGCCATCCGGAATGCGATCGAATCGGGGCTGATCCCGGGTCCCCGGATGATCTGCAGCGGAAGGCCGATCTGCATGACCGGAGGCCACGGATGGGAGTTTGGCAGAGAAGCAGATGGCATCGATGGCGTCAGGCAAGCGGTGAGAGAGCAACTTAAAGCCGGAATTGACGTCGTGAAACTGATGGCAACCGGTGGAATCATGACAAGAGGAGTCGACCCCGGCTCAGCCCAGTTTACTTTAGAGGAATTGATCGCCGGTGTGGAGGAGGCGAAGAAAGCGGGAAGGCGGACCGCCACCCATGCCCAGGGCACCGAGGGAATCAAGAACGCCCTCTGGGCCGGGATTGACTCGATTGAGCATGGATTCTCCCTCGATGAAGAAGCGATTGAATTGATGCTGGAAAGAAAGACCTATTTCGTGCCCACCTTGAGCGCCCCTTATCATATCATCAAGGCAGGAATGAAGGCAGGGGTGCCGGCCTTTGTGGTAGAGAAGTCGAAGGCGGTGGCGAAAATCCACTTTCAGAGCGTAAAAAAAGCCTATAAGGCAGGGGTTGCCATTGCTGTGGGAACGGATGCAGGGACGCCCTTCAATCGGCACGGGGCCAATTTAAAAGAACTCGAACTGTTAATCAATATGGGATTCACTCCGATGGACGCGATTGTGGCGGCGACGAAGACGGCTTCAGAGGTCTTGGGTCTTGAGAGGAAAATCGGAACCCTTGAAAAGGGGAAGCTGGCCGATCTGATCGTGGTCGACGGAGACCCTCTTGAGGATATAACCCTTCTCCAGAAGAAGGATAAGATTCTGGCCATTATGAAAGAGGGCCAATTTTTCAAGTGCCAATTGTAGCCAACGCACTCTCTTTAAAGAAGAAGTCTTTCATATCCATAGTGTCTAAAATACGAGATTTCGTAAATGTTTAGCCATCTTTAAAAAAGACCATCAAAAAAAACC
>Ga0315282_10010089_pt1 | contig 14894 bp, 15 predicted proteins | sample YL17G07_20_MG_FD_203693 | JGI IMG/M metagenome (GOLD analysis project Ga0315282, IMG submission 203693) | Sediment microbial communities from Yellowstone Lake, YNP, Wyoming, USA - YL17G07_20 | ecosystem: Environmental > Aquatic > Freshwater > Lake > Sediment | place: USA: Wyoming | collected... | reverse complement strand
AGCCCCGAGCTTCGAGTAGGATTATGCTCGAGGCTGTAGGCTAGAAGCTAAAAGCTTACTTGAACCGAAGGTTCAAATCTGGTACTATTGAACCTGAAGCCGCGGTGCTGGAACTGGTAGACAGGCATGATTCAGGATCATGTGCCCGCAAGGGCGTGGGAGTCCGACTCTCCCCCGCGGCACCACCCTTCGCTCCTTCGGAGCTTCGGGTGGCTTTCAGCCACCAAAAAATAAAAGTAGGGCGCCTATCAAAGTTTCCCTTAGCGGCTCAAGCCGCGTTTTTTAAACTCCAAAGTCAGATAACCCAAAAGGCCACCTCCGAGGTGACATCTTAGCGGTTAAGATGGGTTGACAACAAAGGCCCCTCACGTACGAACGTTCGCGAGGGGCCCGAAAAGGTGTCTGCCGCATGTCAATCTCCTGGCTGCCTCCGGAGTGGAGCTCCCGTGGTCCATCCCGTGCGTACCGTCGGATCGACTCCGCCCCCGAACCAAGACCGGAACCGAGACCAGACGCCCTCTCCCTTCCGGCGCGCCAGCTCATCGTCAATGCGGTCGACTGGCCGGGGGCTCCTTCCATCCATCGGATGCAAGCGCTCCCTCCTGAGTATCCTAAGCTCCGCCGTGCTCATGCCGCGCAGGTCCAATTGGATCCCTCCTTTCAGACGCCTACATCATACACAAAATGGCCTCGAGCGTCAAGGCCATCATCCATTTGACTGTTAAGGGAGTTGACATTTTGCCCGGTTTATGGTATAAATACGTCAGCAGTCAGCACATTGACGTAACGAAACGAGAGCAAACTCCGCTTTCGGCGGGGCGACTCGTCATGCGGCGCAGAGCGCCAAAAGGAGGAGCCATCGTGCCCGTAACTGCGCTAGTCGTACGGAGGGGCTCTGTTCTCTCGGACCCCATCCTTCGGAAGGGGGGACGAGGGACCCGGAAACTCGTCGTGACAATGATGCGCCAAGCCGAGGAGCAAGAAGCCGACACACCGGAGTGGGCACCGCCTGCCGCCAGCGAGAGGAGCTCAGTCCTTCTGGCGGAGAACTGGGAGTGCTCGGAGTTCGATGAGTACGCCAACCAGGAGCGCCACCGACACACGAAGAGGACTGAGATGTATCTCGTGCTCAGTGGGCAGATGGGCATCGAGGTAGAGGGCAAGGAATACATCCTCGGGTCAGGCGACCTCATTATCATCCTACCGGGGACGGCACACCTGGTCTACCGGTTCGGCCAGTCGTTCCTCTGCTTCACGGCCACGATGAACTGCGGCGGGGCAGAGGACAAGCTTCCCCGCTCCTACCGCGGGTCCCTAGCACCACCGTCAGTGCCCGGCACAAGGCCGGGCAGAAGGGAGGGGTTCGGATGATGCACGTCGCTGCCTTATGCGCCGTCCTGGGACTTGTCACCTTCTTCCTCACCATTCGCGAGGGACGGAGGGTCAAGGCCATCTGCCGGCAGCGTAGGATCACCCGGGACGAGTACTACGCCGAGCTGGGCCAGCAGCTAGACCGGCGTCGAGCCCAGGCCGCACACTGAGCTAAGGAGGATTCACCGGCGCCGAGCGACCTTCAAGGGAGGGAAGCTCGGCGCCGTTTACATTTATAGACACTTTATTTTTCCTCAAGTTTTGCTAACATCAGCAGGAGAGAGGGCCTGGTGGCGGAGTGGTTACGCAGGGGTCTGCAAAACCTCGCACGCCGGTTCAATTCCGGCCCAGGCCTCCACCTCGCTTCGCTCGGTGTAAACTAAATCTCACTACGTTCGATATAAACTAAAAGATAAAAAGGTAAAAGTAAAAAGGAAAAAGTGCAATTGAGGCTTTAATCTCAGAGGATAAATCATGTCTAGAAGATCAAGGAAGAAATTTAAGAAAATGATGCGGGCGCAAATGGCGGCGCAGCGGGTCGAGGAAACAAGTGAGCCAAGCCAGCCGATTCAACCTGCCCCGCCTCCCGTCTCGCCCCAAAGTGAACAGGTCTTACCACAGACCACACCAGTGCCACAAAGTGAAGTTGCTCGCGCCGCTACAACTCCGGCAGTTGCTCCGGCTTCCGAGGACACAGTAACTGTCAAACAAGAAATCCGCAAAACCTTGTTGACCATTCTGGTGCTAGTCGCGATTATAGTCGCCGTCTATTTCGTCAACCTCAAGACAGACTTTATCCTAAAAATTGGTGAGTTCTTATCGAAAAATTTAAATGTCAACATTTAAATTTTTCTAGTATAAAGTCCGTAAAGTCAAAAGTCCGCCCTTCGGGCGGCTTAATAAACTTTTAACTCTCCGACCCTCCCCACGGTCTCTCGGAGTGCTGGCGAACAATATAATCACATTCGGTCTCGCCGGCCTTAAGCGGTGAGCCTCCGGAATAAGCCGTTCCAACCGGATCAGCATATTGGTTTAAGCCATTGGCATCAAGCCATTTGCTCAAGCGGGCTTTCTCCTCAACGCTCATCAAGGCACAGGGAGTAGCAATCTCGCGACCCGGAAAAACCAGATTAACTCTCTTGGTCGCCTGGACCGTCGCTCCAATAAATGGCTGAAGGATCGACTCGAGCGGCAGCTGCTTATATTCGATCGAATTAGCTAAATCGTTTTGGGCCCCCGAGGAGTCAGTAAAGGTTTTATGGCCGATGACGTAAAATTGCGAGAGAATCTTGCTGTCAAGGGCGGTTTTAAGTGAATAAAGGGTGCCAGATGGGGTACCATCATCCCCGACCTCCTGAACAGTGATTTTTTCGCTGGAGAGATAAACAGCGGCTGGATAGGGATTACCGATCTGATTCCAGCCAATATATAGCGGGATAGAAAAGGACTCATTGACATTGTTGGCTACTTTGGTCGCGGGAAGAGAATATTTGTCATCAGAAGTGGCGTAAAGCCAAAAACCCTGCCCGGGCTTCAAGACTTCGGCGTTATCGCCTGTCATAAGGTCGAGGTATTCAGCCGTTTCAGTCTTGTAGGCATAGGCCCATTTGTCCTTGAGGGAGGTGAGAAAATCCTTAGCGGCCTGGAGAGTCAAGACATAAGGCAGGGTCAGATAATTATAGCCGGCAACAAGGTTAACGGTCGGCTCTTGGCCGGCGAGTTGGGTCTGGGCCGAGCCGTAGCTGATTTGGGTTTCCCCGACGATCCTCTCACACAAGTGGATGCCGCAAAGATACTTTTTCGTCTTGGGAACAAATAATTTGGCCTCAATTTTCGCGTTTGATCCCAAAGCACCGGTAGCGACACCTTTAATTTGTTGAGAGCGAGATTGCTTAAGGTCTAAGTCGCCTACATACCAATAGAGACCGTTGTCTTCCCGAGAGGTAAAATTGCTTTTTTCGTCCTCGTTAAGCTCCCGCAAATAACCGACCTCGTTCTCCTGAAGATTTGAAAGAGCCAGGGTAGGTTGAAGATTAAAGCCATCAGTTTGAATCAAAAGAAAACTTTTAGCAATTTTCGTTATTCCCTTGTTAGTAACAGTTACATTGGCGGAGAGACTATCGCCGGCAGACACCCCTGAAGAAAGGCCTGCTATCTCCACCAGGGCATTGTAATCGCCCGCTTCAGTTTCGGCCAAGATTCGGCTGCGCACTGACCAAAGCAGCCCAACAACTAAAACTACTACCACTCCAACCAGAGCGGCTACGGCGATTCGCCATTTCCGCGTCGCCGACGGCGGTGAAGGAGTAGTTGGCTTGGGCACAATGGTTTTATCCTCCACTGCCAAAAGGGCGAAAGGATCTTTCATACAGTTTCAGTATAGCAAACGTAGCCTTCAGCTGTCAGCCTCCGGCGAGGGACCATCCCTAGAAAGCTTCTTAGAGTACGTGCTTTTTGAGATCGAAGTATTTTTTGATGAAATAAAGACCTAAGCCCGCCAGCAAAGATATGCCCGAGAGAAGATAGAGCTCGCCGCCGGTTTCCGCTTCCTCGGCAGCATTCACTTGCTCACTGGTCGGCGTAACGGTCTCAAAGGCCGTAACCCCCGATGGGATCGTCTCGGTATCTGTTGCAGTAACCGTAGCCGTCGGAGAGGTATCGCCAATTGGCAACTCCAGAGGCGGCTCGGTATCTTGAGCTAAAACTCGAGCCACCAGAAAACACGCGCCAATCAATATTCCAATTAGAATCCCTGCCTTTTTCATTCTGTTTATATTTTAGACTAAACTGCTCAACACAGCAAGTTCATAAAGTCATAAAGTCCGTAAAGTCTATAAAGTCAGATAGGCAGCTCCGGGCAGAGTTTGGCTGACAACTGAACGCTAGAGGCTGACAGCTTTTAAAGCGGTTTGGCAATAACCAAGAGGCGGCGTAAGTTTGTCCCGACCGGAACACAAGTCATCAGGGTCAGTTGCTCCTTGTCGGCGCTGACAAATTGCTGAAGTTCTGACTTCTTAGCTTCGAGGGTTTTTTCGACTTGATAAGAATACATTTTCCCCTGGTAGGTCAGGGTTATCTTGTCACCCTGGACTAACTCTGGCAAAAGGGCAAAAACGGTGTTGAAACTGCCAGATTTCCACCAATAGTTGGAACTATGACCGGTAATAAAAATATTCTTGCCCTCCCCTGGTCGACCCGTACTGGCGAGATGCACCACACCGCTTTCAAGTTTTGTGCTAACCTCCTCATCCTTAATCCCCCAGTTAACCGGTGCCTTGACGGAGATCTTCTCAATTGAAAGAGTATTATCCTCATATTGAGGCGGGAGGGACTGAACGGCAAGCGAGGGCGAGGATGACCTCTGCGGAAGAGGTGGTGGAGAGAGCCGATAACGAGAGATTAAATAATAGGCCGGGGCATTAACCGAAGCGAAAACTGCCAAGGAGAAAATCAGTACTGCTGTTAAATCTTTAACAAAAAGCCACAGAACATTAGGGCGACGATAAGGTGGGGGCGTTTTGATTTCCTCAAGATTAAAGCCCACCGTGTCAACGAGCTTGGTGGACATTTTCGATTTGGACTAGTTTTTTCTTCTGATATTCGCGAAAGGCAAAATAGCCCAAAATAAACGGCACCCAGAAAGTCGCGAGCCGGTAACCGACTACAACAATGGCTGAAATTTCAACCGGCACAGTCAAATTGGTCAAAACAACAATCATCGTAGCCTCGACAATCCCAACCCCGCTCGGAGTAATCGAGACCAGGGTGAATAAAACACCGATGGCGTAAGCAGTGAGGAGTGTTCCCGGATAAATTGGGTAGCGGAAAACCAGAAAGAGGTAATACAGGGTCAGAATGTCTAAGGCTTCAATCAGCAAAACATGAGAGACAGGCAACCAAAGGGAACGCCAATTTTTTCTAATACTTCTTAGGCACTCATTTACTTCTTTCGTTAGAGTTGAAACCGTTGTTTCGGTGAAGGGGCGATGATTGCCGGGCAAAATCTTGGCGACATAATTGACCGCCGCGGCCATAAGCTGTAAGAGTTTCCGCAATCGAGCCGCCGACTCAATCGCTACCAGAAGCAAGATTACAGACGCGACGACTAACCCAAGCAAAAAACCGGCGCTGATAATTTGATAGCGATAGAGCTGATGGTTAAAAAGCAGGTAAAAAAGACCAAATGAAAGGACTAAAATAAAAACGGCGTAGAAGAGAAAATACGCAAAAATGTTCATAAAAATCGCTCGTCCCCGACTCATCCCCTGCTCTTGAGCTTCGCTGACAAAAACCGCTATTCCAGAAAGACCTCCGCTTGGAGCAGCTAAATTAAAAAAGTTAGAAACCAGCGAAAGCTGGATCAAGCGTTTTAAAGAATCCTTGACGCCAAAATAGTCATATAGGGAATGATAGAAAGCACCGCGATTTACAATCCCGATGGCTTGAATACCGGCAACCACCAGCAAAAAATACCATGAGCCGTGCGAGAGGGCTTCCAAAGCATTTGAAACCGTTCCCAGTTGTCTGATAAAAATTACAATGAAAATAATCGAGGCCAAGCTAAACAGAACCCACCAAAGAAGTTTCTTAGTTTGGGACGTCATTTTCTAAATGAAACCGTTGCAAAGGTTTCGACGGGAGCGGTTTGATCTTGCCGCCTCCTTGAGCTGAAAAATCTTCGGTCAGCGTAGGTGTCAATCCCGCAGTCTATTATATTCTCCCTCTTTATCCCGAGCGCTTCAAGTTCTCCTTGAAGCGCCGCAGTTAAGTCAAAATGAACTCTGCCAGAGCGTCTGTGGAGAAAACGTGCAAAGGACGTCTGATAAATCATTGAGATCGCCTCCTCTTTCAGGGGGTAGTTTTTTATGCGGATATGAGGGCCTAAATAGGCGGCCAGGGATTGAGGGTCAGTTTTGGCTTGACGGAGAGTCGATTTAAGACCCTGATTAATAATCCCTTGGAGCAAATTAAGGCGGCTGACGTGGAGACCCCCGAGGATTTTTGACTTTTTCTCAAACAAAATTAAGGGGACGCAGTCAGCGGTTTTGACACCAAGGGTAAAATCCTGCGAAGTTAAAAGGCCGTCGGCCTCCTCATAGCGACCGGGTTTCAAGATAAGTCGGACAGCCGTTCGATGGGGCTGGCCAGCGGTGCAAAGAGGTTTGGTAGCACCAATCTGACGCAAAAATCTGGCTAAGTTCTCCCTTCCTTCACGGTTAGCCCAATTCATCGGCCCATCTTGACGCTCACTGGAGAAAATCCTGACTCCGGCAAAAGAGGGTGGGAGTTTATACTCCATATGTCGAGTCGCCCTTAGTGCGATATTGAAGTGCTTCGGCCAGATGCGACGGAGAAATCTGGGCGACTCCTTCGAGGTCGGCGATAGTCCGAGCGACTTTGATAATTTTAAGGTAGCTGCGCATCGAAAGATCGAGCTTATCAACCGCATCTTCAAGCAGGCGTCGGCAAGCCCCCTCGAGTGGGGAAATCGTTTCAAGTTCTTTTTTGCTCAAGCGACTATTAGTTAAACGCTTCTTGGTGATTTTCTTGGCGCGGCTAAGCTGAAGGGCACGGGCTCTAATTACCCGCTTGCGGACTTCTTTTGATGTCTCTTCACCCTTTTGCTCACGCATTTTTGCAAAAGGCATTTTGCCAACCGTGATATTGAGATCAATTCTATCCAAAAGCGGACCGGAAAGGCGGCGATGATACGAGGAAATCTGCGAGCCGGAACAGGTGCATTCATGTTTCTCGTCCCCCAAAAAACCGCAGGGGCAGGGATTTTTTGCAGCCACTAACGTGAAATCAGCAGGGAAGTGGAGCGTTCCCTGGGCGCGGCTGACCGAAACCGTTTTGTCTTCAAGCGGCTGGCGCAGGGCCTCAAGAACGCTGCGGGGGAATTCGGGAAACTCATCCAGAAAAAGGATACCGGTATGGGAGAGAGAAACTTCGCCTGGCTTCGGATAAGTACCGCCGCCGATCATCGCCACCGCGGAGGTGGTGTGATGAGGCGAGCGGAAGGGGCGGTGGGTGACGATGGGCTCGTCCTCGGTCAAAAGACCGGCGACCGAATATATTTTGGTAACTTCCAATATTTCCTCTTCGTCAAGCGGCGGCAGGATCGAAACGATGCTTTTAGCCAACATCGTCTTTCCCCCGCCTGGCGGGCCGTCAAGCAAAATATTGTGGCCGCCGGCAGCGGCGATTTCCAGAGCGCGCTTGGCCTGGGCTTGACCAGAGATGTATGCTAAATCGAGCTCGCCAAAATCAGCCGGCAGCTGATGTTTGGCGCCGGTAGTTTTGACAAAAGGGGACTTGGCCGAGCCGACAAGTTTAACAAATAGCTCCTTTAAATTGTTGGGAGTAAAAATCTCCAGGCCAGAAATCAAATTAGCCTCTTTTTGATTGGCGAGCGGAACAATTAGAGAATGGCGAAGTTTGGCCGCTAAAATAGCTGCTTGGATTGCGCCTTTGGCGGCGCGGATTTGGCCTGAAAGCGACAGCTCTCCCAGAAAAATAATCTCGGCCAGCTGCTCGGGCTTAATTAGTCCGCCGGCCGCCAGAATTCCGACGGCGATCGGGAGATCATAAACGGGACCTTCTTTTTTAACGTCAGCGGGAGCAAGATTGACGACGATCTTTTTTTGCGGGAAGTCAAAACCGGAATTTTTCAGCGCGAGGCGGACTCGCTCCTTCGCCTCCTCGACTGCCTTGCCGGGAAGACCAACAATTATCAGCGAGGGGATGCCGGCACCGACGCCCACTTCGACTTCGACAAGTTGCGGCTCGAGACCGACTGCAACAACTGATTTAATTTTGGCCAATCTTTCCACGAGGTCATTATACGCCCCTCAAACGCTTGAGGCAAAAGCGATTTATTGCTAAAATTCTTCTCATGGCTAACCGAAAAAAAATCATCGCGATTGTTGGGCCTACGGCGTCGGGAAAAACGGCGCTCGCCGTTAAAATTGCCCAAGAGTTTAACGGGGAAATCGTTTCAGCGGATTCTCGACAGGTTTATCGTGGGCTTGATCTCGGCACGGGAAAGGAAGGAGAGCCGGAGGCAAAGGCAAAAAGTAAAAGGCAAAAGGCAAAACCACAAGTTAAAACGCAAAAGTTAAAGGAAATAGAAAAAGACCTCAGATATATCAAGGGAATTCCGCAGTGGATGATTGATGTTGCGGAGCCGGAGGAAAGATTCACTCTCTTCGATTGGTTAAAGGCGGCGCGGCTGGTGATTGGAGATATTTTTGAGAGAGGAAAAGTGCCAGTCGTGGTGGGAGGAACGGGACTTTATGTGCAAGGGCTCATTGAGGGCTACGCTCTCAAAAGTCAAAAGGAAAAAGGCAAAAGGAAAAACCACAACGTAAAAGTAAAAAGTTTTCAGAGGGAAGAACTGGAAAAATTTCCCAGAGAAAAATTGGTCAGGATTCTACGAAGACTTAATTCGGAGAAATTAGAAACTGTTGACCAGAAGAATCCGCGGCGGTTGATAAGAGCGATTGAGATTGCCCAAGAGGGAGACCGTGTGGGTAAAACCAAACCGGATTTCGAGATCTTGCAAATTGCAATCTTCCTGCCGCGCCACGAACTCTATAAAAAAATCAATCGGCGCGTTGAGAAGCGTTTCGAGCAAGGGATGCTAGAAGAGGTTAAGAGGCTTTTAGCAAGAGGCATAGATCCAAAGTGGCTGATTGGGCTAGGGTTAGAATATAAAATCATCACAACATACCTGATAAATAAGGCAAAAGGGGAAACGCGAAAGGAAAAACCTCAAGGTAAAAGTAAAAAATCACACGGACGAGGAAAAACATTTGAGGAGATGGAGCAGGAGCTTAAATACAAAAGCCACGGGTATGCACGCAGGCAGTTGACTTGGTCTCGGCGTTTTCCGGAAATAAAGTGGGTGCAAGATTCCCAAGAGGTGGAAAAACTGGTTGCTACTTTTCTCAAAGTTGGCAAAAGATGATAATGGTTGTATAATTTAGGCAAGGATGAATAACGAAGGGGGTAGAATGGACGTAGGAAATCAACAACCGCAAACATCAAGTGGCTTACGCCTGGGGGTAACTATTGTCTTAGTGGTCGTCTCCGCTATTGTCTTCGGGCTAATCGGTTGGTGGGCTGGTAAACAACAGGCCACAACTGAAACTTCATCCTGCTCGACTTTGCCGTCAGTTCTGCCACCAGTGCCATCTGTTCCTGAAGAGGAGAGCAGCGCTACGGAAACACCAACAACGAGCGCAACCAGCAGCGCAACAGCGACCGCTACTTCAACCACTTAAAAATGTCCAAAAGAATTGGCAGTGTGACCCTAACCGGCGTTTTTGTCATTACAGTGTTAGTTTTTGCTGTAGGTACTGCCCACGCAGCGGACAAAATTACTAACTTCGACGTTTACTCCTGCAAAGAGCACGAGGGCGGGCTTTGGCAGCAACTTCCTGACGGCACCTGGGCTTCACCAAACGATCCGATTAACACTTGTCTAACCGGTGGAATACCAGCTAGCTGGCTCACCAACCCGACCCGCAATGGCTGGCTTGGTAGCGGCACCAACTACAATTTTCCTTATCTCCAGCAATCTCCCTATTATCAGTGGGGCACAAACTACCCGGGCGGCTATACGAACTACCAATCTTGGCTCACCAATTGTGTTCTGATGGACTCGCTCGTCGCTCGTCCAGAGTGCCAGCTCTTTCCCCGCCTTTATCAGACCTACCCAACCTACCAAACAAGTAGCAAAACCACCAAAATCTTGCGCGGGTTGATGCTTGGCTACGTGCTCAATCAAGCGTTTAATTAGTATTTAGGGGCTAGTATTTAGTATTAAGGGAGGAGATGAGTTTTTGCCACTGGGTTTTGTTGAGCTCCTCCGGTCTTTGATCGAGGGTAATGCCGCAAGAAGCGGCAATTTTTTGTGCCTGAGGAGTAGGAATTTTAAGGGAGGAAAAAAGAGAATTCTTGATTTTCTTGCGCTTGCCGGCAAAGGCAAATTTTATGATCTTAAAGGCACTGCGGGCTGGAAAAGGTAGGGGAGAGATTCCACTGATTTTTATAGCGGCCGAGTCAACTTGAGGCGGTGGATAAAACAAGTGCCGTGTGACCCGCTCAATTTTCTCCACTTTACCGAAGAGTTCGATCAAGACAGTCAGAACTCCCCTATTTGAACTACCTGGTGGACAGACGAGGCGATCGGCCACTTCTTTTTGCACCATTACCACAATCGCCTCCGGCAGAGTCGGACAAACAGTCAAAAGCGAGATCAAAATAGGCGAAGAAATATTATAAGGCAGATTAGCAACGACCTTGAAAGGGGAGTCGACTCGCAAAGAAGGGATTAAAAGCAGGGCGTCGTCGCAGATTATTTTGGCTCGCTTCGCTTTAACTTTTTGGCGAAGCGCGACACAAAGACGGCGATCCTTCTCGCAGGCGATTAGCCGCTTGGCGGGAGAGGCCAAGAGCTCTTTCGTTAAAATACCCAAGCCCGGGCCGATCTCTAAAATCGTATCGGCGGCGGTGATTCCCGCTGCAACGACCATCTTTTTGGCCACTTTTTCGGAGGATAAAAAATGCTGGCCGAGGGACTTCTTAGGACCACCAATCTCATCGATCGATTCTCGAATGTTTTTCACTGTTATTTTATCTCTTCAACCAGAACATTTGGTCCAGCGCCGGAACCGTTGAATTTAAGCTCGTCCGAAATAATACTCCAAGATAAATCCAAAACTACACCTGGGGGCGGCTCATCAGTTCCCCAAGTATAGTTAACGTCTTTAAAAATCGCAACTCCGTTCGAGAGGTTAGTGATTCGCAGGTGAGTACCGCGCCTATAATGAGGGCTGACAACCGCATTCGGCAAGTTTTTCGCAGCGACTGTGGCAATTCCGCGGTGGGAGCTTAAAACAACAACCCTTGTTCCTATCTTAATTATTTTATCTTCAGGCTTGGAGGTAACTTCCGATTTTATCAAATCTTTTGAAACTTCTATGCCGTTTTCACGTCGAACCTGGTAGGTGAGTGTCTTCGTTCCGGTTTTTCCTTCTTGTGTCACTTTCCTTATGCCACGATCGATATTCGGGTCATCAATTTCTTTGGTCTGATAGGGGAGTGTCTCAAAATTTTCAATTTCAGCGACACTGACACGAGTAATTTTAATTGAATTTCCGGCGGCGGTGGCGGAGAGCGCCGGTTCAATTTTATCTTCTTTGGCTAAAACGATCCCGGCATCGGCGATCACTCCCCCCACTCCCCTTTTGAAAGACGCTTGCGTGAAGGTCCGGTCGGCATCGGTAATCTGATAAACCGGGGCGCGGAAAACCGCTTGCACTCCGCCGATACCGAAGGCCGGGTCAAAAATTGTCACGACTTTAGTGTAGGGGTCTAAAAGCGACTGGCGCGATTCCTGCTCCCCCGGAAGAAGATAGCTAATCTCCGGTGTGGGCGCCACCTCATCAGGGCGAAAATCGGCCAGGACTAAGGCTCTTAGCGCAAGATAATCCCCGTCCTGCGCCCTGGTTTTTTCCGCTCCAGTTACCGCTATCACCACCGACAAAACCAAAATAAAGAGCGCTGAATAAATCCCGGGATTTTTAATTTTTAATTTTATTTTCGTCATATTTCAATGATTTCAATCTCATCCTGGGGCAGCTCTTCCAAAAACCGCGAGGGCCAGGAAGGTTGGATGCCCCCCCAGTTAAAGCGCAGCTTTGACCAGCTAAGGTATAAACGTTCTCGAGCCCTTGTCATCCCAACATACATCAGTCGCCGTTCCTCTTCAAGTTCAGTTTGGTCGGATAAGGCGTTGGCATGAGGAAAAAGCCCCTCCTCCAAACCGGTGATAAAGACGACCGGAAATTCAAGTCCCTTGGCCGAGTGAACGGTCATTAAGGTCAAGACATCCTCGCGTTCGCGATACTCGTCGATGTCGGCGACTAAAGCTACGGCTGCCAAGAAATCGGCTAAACTCTCGTATTCGCCAGCGGCACGGCGCAGCTCTTCAATATTTTCGAGGCGCTCTTGAGACTCCGGCGACCCGTCGGACAAAAAATCATGATAGCCGGAAAGATAAACGACTTTATCAATTAGCTCTGCTGGCGGGATTCGCGCGGCAAAATCGCGCAAGGAATCCAAAAGCGCCAGAAATTGCTGGTACTTAGGCAGCTCTTGAGCGGCTTTTTCGCCCAAGGCGAAAATTTTCTCCAGGGTCTTCTCACCAATGCCGCGCGGCGGAACATTGACAACGCGAGAAAGCGCGACGCGGTCGTTGGGGTTTTGCAAAAGCGTAAGATAAGATAAAACATCCTTGATCTCACGGCGGGCATAAAAACGGACTCCCCCGATAATTCGGTAGGGGATGCCGCGTTGCATCAAGGTCTCCTCAAAGAGCCGTGACTGGGCATTGGTGCGATATAAAATGACAAAGTCTCGCAGCTTCATCCGCTCCCCCACCCTCACCGATTCGACTTCGTCTAAAATAAACTCCACTTCACTGGGTTTCTCCTGCGCCCCCGCCACCACGACCGGCGCTCCTTTGGCATGCGTGGTAAATAAATTTTTATCCGAGCGTAATTCGTTGTTTTTGATCACCGCTTGAGCGGCGCGCAAAATCGGCGCCGTTGAGCGATAATTCTCCTCTAAGAGAATTACTTTGGCCTTCGGGTAATCTTTTTTGAAATCGAGAATATTTTGAAATTTCGCTCCGCGGAAAGAGTAAATCGACTGCCAATCGTCACCGATGGCAAAGATATTGCGCGAGACGGCGGCGAGAAGTTTCAAAAAAACGTATTGAGCGTGGTTAGTATCCTGATATTCATCAACCAGAATGTAGCGGAAGCGCCGCTGATACTTCTCAAGGATGGCCGGTTCCTTCTGAAAAAGCTCGACCGTTTTCATAATCAGGTCGTCAAAATCAAAAGCGCCAGCGCCGCGAAGGGCCTTTTCGTATTGCGGGAAAACCTTGGCGACGATCTCCTGAAAATGCTCGAAAGCGAAGGCCTGATATTGCTTGGCGGAAATTAACTCGCCTTTGGCTTGAGAAATATAGGCGCGCACCGCCCGGGGGTTGTATTTTTTCTCAGGAATTGAGAGGTCGCGCATCACTTGTTTGATGGCGCGTAGAGCATCTTGCTCATCGTAGATGGTGAAGTTGGACGGATAGCCAGCGTGATGCCCTTCGCGCCGGAGAATCTTAACGCAAATTGAATGGAACGTGCCAAGCCAGGGAAGATAGGCTGACCTCAAGCTTCGCCCGCCTGCCAGCGAGGCAGGAGCCTCGAACTTCGAGTCGACAGAAAGAAGTTTGGCAACGCGTTCTTTCATCACGTTAGCTGCTTTGTTGGTAAAAGTAACGGCCAGGATGTTCTCGGGATGGATACGCTTAGCGCAAATGAGATAAGCAATGCGGTGGGTCAGGGCGCGGGTTTTGCCGCTGCCGGCGCCAGCCAGAATCAAAACCGGCCCCTCGGTGGTTAAAACCGCTTCTTTCTGCTTTTCATTTAGATCACTTAAAACATCCACGAGCCAAGATTACCAGAATTTGACAGTAGTTTTAAGAGATATGGTAGAATTAAGTAAATGAGTCGAAAACTACATGAGGCACCCGCTCCAGTGAGTGTGGCTGCTTGGACTACGGCAGTAGTCGGGGCTTTTGTTTTAGCGGTGAGTGTCGGGCTTTTTGTTTATAGCACTATCAGTGCACCGATTGCCGCCGAAATCTGTGCCATCTGCAATTTAAGCACACAATTATTGAGTTGCAAAAATCAAGTTGAATCAAAATTAACAAACATTAATGACGAGCGTTATCAAAAGCTTCTTAAAAATGAAGGATCGGTGAACTGGAATCGAGATACGGGCGGAAATAATCCTGATAATATCACCAAGGCAAAGCAAGTTGTCAGCGAGTGTCAGAGCCTATTAACTACTCTACGGTCTGGTAGCCAGACCGGGACGCAGCCAGCTGGTGGACAACCTGCCGGTAACACCACCGGGACAACGTCGACAGCGGCCACCGGCAAGTGTCCAACTGGTTCCACCCAATATGCCATCAACAACTACCCGATGACCAAGACAAATGATGAAGATCAAAAGTATTTCGAAAATATGGGGTTGTTGGAAGAAAGCAGTCGTTGCTATCGTTGCTCCGATATTTGTGTTCCGGATGGCTTTAAACTAGAGGGGTACCTTAGCAAGCTTTATGCCGGAGTAGAAAAAATCACAGTCGTACGGGATAAAGCCGAGTTTGACAAATTGGTAGATAAAAATAAGAAAGTAGCTCGAGAAAGCGCGGTGATTTTATCGAGCACTAAGGGTGCCTGTGAGGGCCCAATCAGTATTGACTATCCTGGACTCATATATAACAACGACATAAGTATAAAGGTAAGGGCCAGGGAAAACACTAACTGCGAGAAATTTTGGAAGCGCCAAAAGAAAGCGGCCAGCAGTACCTCCGCCGGTGGGACAACAGGCGCCCCAACCCCCAGCGGTGCCTCAATGGGAATGGCCGACTTGCAACAATTAACCCAGCC
>Ga0315282_10010088_pt1 | contig 14894 bp, 12 predicted proteins | sample YL17G07_20_MG_FD_203693 | JGI IMG/M metagenome (GOLD analysis project Ga0315282, IMG submission 203693) | Sediment microbial communities from Yellowstone Lake, YNP, Wyoming, USA - YL17G07_20 | ecosystem: Environmental > Aquatic > Freshwater > Lake > Sediment | place: USA: Wyoming | collected... | reverse complement strand
TCAAGATTGCGGTTTTCGTCAGTGCAGCATATACTCCTACTAAGACCAACGCCCCTAAGGCCACGTACATCATGTACTTGACGACTGCCATCATTATTTGTTGTTGATGCGATCTTGGTTCTGCTATCCTGACTAATTCAACGGTCTTCCCGAAGTAGGTGTTTGTTCCTGTATTAACTACGACACACCTAGCCTCTCCTCGCTTCACTATAGAACTCGAGTAAACGATTTCAGATTTATGTGCACTTACCGGTAGGGATTCGCCAGTCAGAGCCGATTGATCAACTGAAACTTCATCGTCGCTCACTATCTTGGCATCCGCAGGTACCAGATCGCCAAGCCCAATAGCGATTATATCCCCTGGAACTATCTCTCTGACATCCTTTACCACCCATTCTCCGCCCCTCAACACTTTTGCTTTTACCGCCAACCTCTTCTTCAGAAGCTCCAATGCTTTTCGTGAACTTCGCGCGTGCCAAAAGCCTATAGTGGCATTTATAGTGAGTAGCAAGAAAATTATCGCTAGTTCGAGATAATGGCCTGAGATGTATGAAAGTCCCATCGTAAATTCCAACAGCCAAGGCATAGGGCCCCAATAACGCGATAAGAATTCCAATATTGGATTCTTTTCCTTTTCCACCACTTCATTGTATCCAAATCTCTCGATCCTTTCCTTTGATTCAGATTCGGCGAGACCATTCGTTGATGTTTCTAGTAGCCTGATTGTTTCCTCGACAGGGAATTCCTTATATTCCGATGTTTTTTTGAGTTCCATATAAGTCCCGTAATAAAATTTCCATTATTCAATATTTTGTAGGGGTTGTAAATAAACATCCTAACCAGACTATTACCCTATTTTTAGAAGATTCATCCGCGAGATGTTTTGGTATTTGTATTTGGGTAAAACTTACATACCTATAAGTAAAGCTTATAATGGATAAAGAGAAATATTGTTTGGAATTAAATCTCTGGGAAAGGGGGCAAAACCAGTTGAGGACCAAGGGATTTAAAGGTGTTTGGCTGTCTGTCTCGTTAGTCCAATCGAGCTCAAGCATCTATTTCATCGTTGCAATGGTTGCGGTTTCTCTATCGCTCGTCAATCAGCCATCATTTTCTGCAATTTATTTCCGCATCTTGAAAATCCCCCTTAAGGCACAGGTATAGAAATCAGCTCTTGTCGTTTGCTCCAATCGAGCGCATCTACTTGGCTGCCGAAGCACAATTTTAGGTGAATTTTTCGAATAAATTTTTTTACTTTTTGAACTGCGCATAGCAAAGCATTAAATCAAATCCCTGTCAAGATTAGCGGGTGGGCATAGAGAGAAAAGATCAGGCTCTGGGGGTCGACAAATTGGAAAAGGTAATCCACGATCCAGTCCACGGGAGCATGCGTTTGTCCGGACTGGTGCTGCAGCTCGTCGACGCTCCGGAGGTCCAGCGTCTCAGGGGCATCAGACAGCTGGGGCTTGCGAATCTAGTGTTCCCCGGGGCAAACCATTCGAGGTTCGAGCATGTCCTGGGGGTCTCGCACCTCGTGGAGCAGCTAGGCCACGAGCTTGGGCTCTCTAAGGACGAACTCGACACGCTGCTGGCCGCGGCCGTGCTTCACGATATAGGCCATCCCGCATATTCCCACACCCTTGAATATCTGATGAATGACTATCTGAAAAGAGACCACATGGAATTTGCGGGGGATGTACTAATGGGAAAGGCTACCATCTATGAGGAGGATGAACTGAGGGATATCAGTAAACTGCGCGTGCCGAGCGTGGTCGACGTCCTCTCCGACCATGGAATTTCCCCTGCCGAGGTTGCAGGCCTGTTGCTTGGAAAGCATCGCAAGCCCTACATTGGTCAGATAATCCACAGCGACATCGATGCGGACCAGATGGACTACCTGCTTCGCGATGCCCATTCAACCGGAGTGGCACTTGGCATGATAGACGTCGATCGTCTGATGGGAGTCATCATCGTGAGAAAAAATCGATTGGCGATAGAGGGCAAGGGAATCGAGGCAGTTGAGGGTTTTATGACGGCTCGAGCTCTGATGTACACATCTGTCTATTTCCATCACACAGTTCGGATAGCGGAACTGATGCTGGCTAACGCGGTTGGTTTCGCGATCGAAAAAGGCGGTCCGATAAATAAGGATAATTTTTACCGCTTGATGGATGCCGAGCTGATGGAACGTCTCCACTCGATTCAGGGTTATCCCAGAGAGATAGTTACACGACTTAGGTATCGACGGCTTTACAAGACAGCGTACGTTGAGGAGAGGAGGGAGCTAACCCGAGCGGAGAAAAATCGGCTGTTAAAAAAGTTCGGCAAGTGGCGCGAAGTCCTCAGGCTGCAGGATGAAATAGCCGAAAAGGCTGGATTGCCGCTGGGTAAAGTCATCCTGGACGTGCCGATTGTGGACGTGCTGATCTCGGAACCACGCCTTGAGAAGGTCGAGGTGCCAGCCCTGGCAGAGGGAAAGCTTGTAAGGATGTCTAAGCTTTCACCAATCGCTGAGGCTCTCAAGAAAAGGCAAGCCCCGAGATATCTTCTAAGAGTTGTAACCGATGCCGAAAACGTCTCAAAGGTTAGACAGGCCGCGTCCAAGGTACTAGGTTAAGGCCTCTTGCCCTCGCTCCGTTAGCTCGAGCCTGTCATTTAGGTAACCCAAAACCTGTAACCTCCGGATCTGACCCTTCCCCACGACAACTGGCACGCCTGCGTCCGCCGAGGCCTGATCGATAGACCTTTTATCTCTAAAGCCTCGAAGCATCTCCCTCCCGACCTCGCCGACCAACAACTCGTGTGCAAGCCTGCTCTTGGTTTCACGGTCGATCCTGGGCTTCGAAGCTAGAATGCGGTCCACCAATTCCGGGCTGGCTGCGCCACCGTACTTGTCTGCGAGCAATTTCTGGCATTCGCTTGAACCTGCTATTGCTGACCTCAGTATCTCGAGGTCCCTAGCCAGCTCGACCACTTCGGAGAATGTCTTTGTCCTCTCACCCACCATTGCGCTGAGGTTATTGCGGAGTGCCTCGTTCGCTACCTGCATCCTACCGACCTGCGCGCGCATATCATTAACCTCTGCTGCGAACCTACGGACCCAGAGGATACTTCCTCCAGAGGAGAGCAAGAGTGCCAGCAGGACTACGATAACAATAACGAGAATAACTTCAACTATCATGGCTGCACCGACTCCATTTGTATTCGTTCGGATTTAAGGCTCATTGTATGCCCGATATTAATGAGCCCAATCTCGTGCAATTAACTTTTTATTAGTAGATGGTTGCTCAATATTTGGGAGTTGTAGAAATGGTTTCCAAGAAGTTGGCCGCTGGAATAGTCGTTGTGATAGTTGTGGTAGTCGTGGGAGTGGCAGCTTACCTTTTGACTCGTAAATACACTTTGACGATTTCCGTGAGCCCCGAGAGCCGGGGTTCCGTCAGCTTAAGTTCTGGGGAAAACACCTCCGTTAAAATTATTGTGAATTTTAGTCCTGGGACTTCAGTGACGCTTACAGCAACACCTGCATCGGGTTACATTTTCGGGAATTGGGATGGTGATGCTTCAGGGGAGAACGTTTCAGTAACCATTGTAATGAATTCCAACAAGGTTGTTACTGCTCACTTTGCGTCGACGACAGATTAAACGTACTTTGTAATCTGCCATAGCTAACGAAAAATTAATCTGGACAGGCGAAAAGTCGCTAAGAAAAATTCTCCAGAAAATCTTTTATGTAGACGCAAGTTAAATTTGGTTGGTTAAGGTGAATGAATGTCAATTCCGCCTGAGATTGCATGGTTAATCCCAATTTTCGTGCCGTTCATCATAGGCTTGCTCGTGGGAGTAGTGATAAGGGCAGCTTTGAAGCTTGTGATATTCATCGCGGCGCTTATCATTGTCCTAGTAGCGACCGGGGTTCTGAGCCTGACATTCACCGACCTCTACGATAAAGCTATGAAGTACCTTCCCAAGCTGTACGATTCTGGAAGCGGATGGCTCAACGTCCTACCGTATTCTTCCGCGGCATTTCTGATCGGCCTCGCGCTTGGGCTTTGGTTGGGATAAGAAGTTCTTTGAGCTCAAATTAATCTCGAATTGTTTATGGGCGTTTAATAATCTCGTTAACATCTCCAATCAATGTTTTTGTAATGATTTGACAAATTTATCTGGATTTGAGGGAGTAATGAGGTAGTGTCTGTTATCTTTGGTCGTTATAATCACCCCATCAGTCAGATTTGTTATTATTGATTTAGTCCAGCCCAAGCTAGGTACGTAAAATCTTCCTGAGTAAAGACTTGCTCCAACCCTGAAGTGAATTGGAACTATTGTCCTTTCGACCTTTTTAATCTCATTAAGTTTGAGCTTGATAACCGCAAATGGTGACCAGGAATACAAAACGCCATCACTAATAACGTACTTCGTTCTGTAGAAGCTGATTGCCGCCAAACCAACGATGAACAAGACGAAAAACATAACGCCGAAAAAGAAAATCTGTAAGCTAAGAGGGCTTGTTCTAAAATTAGTCCCAAATGTAATTGCAATGTAAAGAATAGCTATAAAAATAGTTAAAATTGCATACATCCCGCCGATCCATTTGCTGATCCTAGGTTTATTGATCGTATTTTTCAATCTAAGTCCCGCTAATAATTCGAGCCCTAAAATTATTAATTGTATGTTATACCTTGCGCGGCAGGTGGATCTTAAAATTCAGTAAGTTAATAAATAAAATCAAAAATAGGAAAATCGGTATTGAACTAATTCAGAAAATATTTTTAATACCTATAACATCAGATATAGCAGACGTTTGTTTTTCAGAATAATCTAGTCGAACAAACTACAGAGATGATGAAATGGCCGAGAGGCGTGAGCCAAAAAAGCTGCCGCCAGAGGAGCGCACCAAGAGTTTTAAAGAGGTCGAGAGCACCTTCCTTCCGCACGAGGCCGTGGCTGAGGCATCGAGGTGCTTGTTTTGTAACGATGCCCCCTGCAACGCTGGCTGCCCAGCTGGTGTCGATACCGTCAGGTTCATTCGTAGGATCAAGACCAAGGACTTCCGAAGCGCCATCCGGATATTAAGGGAAGGTAACGTCTTGGCGGGCACTTGCGCGAGGGTCTGCCCGACGGAGAAGTTGTGCGAGAAGCGGTGCAGCGCTACCAATCTTGTTGAGCCCATAAACATCGCAGCCCTCCAGAGGTTCGTGGCGGACCTCGAGCTTCAGAAGGGGATTGAGCTGCCTCCAAAGGCCGAGCTTACCGGGAAGCGGGTCGCGGTGATAGGGTCAGGCCCAGCAGGCCTCTCCGCAGCCGCTGAGCTCGCAAAGGCCGGACACGAGGTTACGATATTCGAGGCAAAAACAAAGCCCGGCGGCGTACTGACGCACGGCGTACCTCCTTATCGGCTACCAAAGGATGTGGTGGATGCCGAAATCGACTTCATCAAAAGGTTGGGAGTACAGATAAAGACCGAAACTCCAATAGACGAAAAATTCGACATCGATGCAGTGTTCAACGAAGGTTTTGATGCGATATTCATAGGTGTAGGGTTTGAAAAACCGTACTCCATAGGCCTGCCAGGTGGGGACCTCAAGGGAGTCTATTCTGCCCTAGATCTTCTCTACCAAATGAACATCTGGCAGTACGAGCCCAGCAAGAAATTCCCCTTGGAGATCGGGGAGAGGGCGTTAGTTATAGGTGGAGGGAATGTAGCCATGGACGCGGCTTGCAGCCTCAGGAGGCTCGGCGCGGAGAGGGTTCACGTGGTATCCCTAGAGTCCTTCGAGGAAATGCCCGCCTTCCATTGTGAGATCGAGTTCGCGAAGGAGGAGGGAATCGATTTCCACCCGCACTCCAAGCCCTTGCGGATAATCGGGGATGAAAATGGCAGGGTGAAGGGTTTCGAGGGCGTTGCGATAAGGTGGAAAGAGCCAAACAATTTTTCGCCATCGAACGCCATCCCAATTGAAGATACTGAATTTAAATTGGAAGTCGATACGGTTGTGGAAGCTATAGGTCAGGGGCCGGATCCAGCCTTGGCCAAAGCCCTAAAGGGGATAAAGACTAGGGGGCGTGGCCTGATCGTGGTCGATGAGAAAACTCGCATGACTTCTCGCGAGGGCGTTTTTGCGGGTGGAGATATTGTAAATGGCGGGGACACAGCGGCCCAAGCGATCGCAGATGGTAAGAAAGCTGCGGAAGGAATAAATAACTACTTAAAACAAATTAAAAAAGGTGAGGCATAAAAAAATCGAGGAGGGATGTGTTTGTCGAGTAGAGTTGATCTATCTGTTGAATTGTGCGGGGTAAAATTCCAAAATCCATTCGTTCTATCGGCCGCCCCGCCTACCGACGATGTGAAGATGGTGAAGCGCGCGTTCGAGGCTGGCTGGGCTGGAGCTGTCCTCAAGACCACTTCAGTAGAGGAACAGCCAGTGGAGTTGGTATATCCCATGATCGCTGGGATGGACTTCGAGGACAAGAAACTGATCGGACTGGGAAACATCGACCTGATATCGGAGCATCACATCGATGAGGTGGAGGGCAGAGTCTCGGAGCTGAAAAAAGAATTCCCTGAGAAAGTCGTTATGGCTAGCATAATGGGGGCGAAGAAGGAGCATTGGCAGGAGCTGGTCAGGCGCTTGGAGGCGGCTGGCGTGGACCTGATCGAGTGCAGCTTTTCATGCCCTCAGGGATCTCTGGGTGAAAAGCCCGGAGCAATGGTCGCGCAGGACCCGAAGTTGACCAAGACAATAGCTGGCTGGGTTAAGGAAGCTGCGAAGCGAGCGCCGGTTTTCATCAAAATCACCCCACAGGTTTCAGACATCGTTGAGGTCGGGCAGGCGGTGAAAGAGAGCGGCGCTGACGGGATAACTGCGAGCAACACCATACCGGCACTGATGGGGATAGATATCGACACATTTGTGCCAAATCCAGGTGTTGCTGGAAAGTCTACCTACAGCGGCTTCTCCGGGGCGTCGATTAAACCAATCAGCCTTCGCATAATAGCGGAGCTCTCAAAGAATGTCGGGCTCCCGATATCTGGTACAGGTGGAGCGACGACCTGGCAGGATGTCGTGGAGTTCATGACGGTGGGGGCCACCACAGTACAGTTTTGTACAGCGGTCATGCGCAACGGCTACAGGATAATCGACGATCTGATGGACGGCTTTGTCAACTACCTCGAGGACAAGGAGTTGGACAGTCCGATGGAACTTGTCGGGCGAGCTCTCCCCAATATCGTCAATCACGACGTCCTCTCGCGCAATTACAAGGTTGTCTCGGAAGTGAATAGAAATATCTGCGCCAAGGACGACCTCTGCTACATCGCGTGTCGGGATGCGGGACATGAAGCAATCGAGCTCGACAAGGATAGACTACCCGTGGTCGACGAGGAAAAATGCGTGGGATGCGGGCTATGCTTGTCAGTCTGTCCGGTCTGGGAATGCGTGAAGCTGAAAGAGGTTAAGAAGTGAAGTGATCATAGCCGTCGAAAAGGAGATGATCTTTTGGAGAAGATGTTGGTGGGAAATGGGACATTGGTGACTTTGGGGAAAGATAACAAGGTGATCAAAGACGGCGCGGTACTGATCGAGGGAAATTTAATAAAAGAAGTTGGCACCACCGCGGAACTCAAGAAAAGGAAGTTCGATAAATTCATCGATGCATCTGGAAAAATAATAATGCCAGGAATGATCAACACCCACATGCACCTCTACAGCACCTTCGCCCGAGGCATGGCTCTGAAGGCCGAGGCACCATCAAATTTCACTGAGATTTTGGAGCGGCTCTGGTGGAGGCTCGACAAGGCCTTGACCCGAGACAGCGTGTACTACAGCGCGCTCATACCCCTGATCGACTGCATCAAGTCCGGAACCACCACCATCGTCGACCACCACGCTAGCCCATTCGCTTGCGATGGGAGCCTGGACTGGATAGCTAAGGCAATCAGGGAGACAGGAATCAGGGGATGCCTTTGCTACGAGACTTCCGACCGAGATGGCCCGGAGATAGCTAATGCTGGGATAAATGAGAACGAACGATTCATCAAACTATGTCAGAAGGAACGGGACGAGCTTCTCAGCGGCACGTTTGGACTTCACGCGTCATTTACTCTGTCGGACGAGACATTAACCAAATGTGTAAAGGTCGCAAAGAAGTTGGGTGTCGGTTTTCACGTGCACGTGGCTGAGGACAAGGCCGACGTCGATGATAGCCTGAAGAAGCACAAAAAGCGCGTCGTCGAGAGACTTAATTCTCTTGGAGTTCTCGGGCCCAAGACGATAGCTGCTCACTGTGTCCACATAGATGCTCATGAGATGGAAATATTGAAGAAAACTAATGCAAATGTCGTCCACAATCCTGAATCCAATATGGGCAACGCTGTAGGATGTGCGCCAGTTCTCGAGATGATTGGTAAGGACATTACTGTAGGGCTCGGGACTGATGGCTTCACCTCGAGCATGTTTGCCGAGTTGAGAGTCGCAAACATCCTGCACAAGTTCTTCAAAGGTGATCCAAGGGTCGGTTACGGAGAGGTCATGAAGATGTGTTTTACCAATAATCCAAAAATAGTGCGGAACTTCTTCCCAAAGCCTCTGGGTGAAATATCCCGCGGATCTTATGCTGACCTAATTCTAGTGGACTACCTGCCACCAACACCGCTCAGCGCAGACAATTTCCTAGGGCATCTCCTGTTCGGAATATCGGGCGCCGTCGTGGATACAACAATCGTTAATGGAAAAGTGCTGATGCAAAACAGAAAGTTGGTGGGCTTGGACGAGGTGGCAATTAACCAGAGGTCATCTGAGCTCGCCTCGCAACTATGGGAACGCTTTTGACCTGCATGTTTTTAGAAAGCGGCTCGATTCTTCCATTGAAGTGAGGTTACCTGAAGTAGGGAAGCCGATGAGATTTTAGAAGAGAGGGTTTCCATTTTCTCCTCATTGTAAATTTCGTCCAACAAACCTTGCCGCTGATTGTCGTTGCGTATAAGTATCCAAAGTAAAGAAATTAGCTCAATTCGAGGAAATAAAATGTTGAGGGAGTGTTCAGTCTGTAAAAGGAAGTTCCCCGAGGTTGGTTTAATTAGATGCCGCGGGTGTATCAAGGCTTTCTGCGAGGAGTGCGCTAAGAAAGGGCTAAATAATCAGGGACTATGTTCCGACTGCGGCCGAGAGGATATTATCCCTCTTTCCTCTTCAGAAAGTATCATATTGAAAATGGTGCACCACCAGAAACAGAGGGATTTGCCGGAGAACCTTACCGATGCCCCCATAAAAAAGGTGACTATTGTCCCATTCAAGGAATATTACCCTACTTTTGAAAGAATGGACCCAAGCCAAAAAATGTTTTTTAGATACTGGAAGCAGGAGTGGGAAAACGGAAACGCTGTAGATGTTGAGGGTAACATTAGCTACCTATTTGTATACCTTTATGAAATAACAAGATGGCATGAAGATAAAAAATACGATTTGATGATTGAGGAATTTTCAAAGATGTTTGAGGCTTACAAAAAATACTATCAGGTTGCAAATCTTATTTTTGATTGGATGTTTGATACTTGCGTTTTAAAGGGGGATTATAAGGGGGCAATAGCGCGCCTCTATTCTATTCATGATGAATTCTCAGTTGATCGTCGGGGGCAAATCAACCGAATATTAAATCTCAAGTACTATTCGGGAATCCCCGCGACAGGAAAAGATTACTCGGAATTGATGGGAATAAAAATTCCTATTCCCAAATCCATCCTTGAAAATTTCGATTTGCTGCTTGATGCATTCAAAAAAGAATATGGAAAAGAGTTGCTTCAATATATGGGGGAAAAATACGAAAAAGCTCGCCTACCTTATTATTTTTATCAAAGTTCGCATTACCGCTTTACGGGGAGTTCTCCATTTTACTATTATTTCTGGGCGATAGAAGAACTTGGAAATCTCTTACTTGAAATGTGGAGGGATGCGTGGTTCGCCACAACTAGAGGAAGAACGGAAAAAGGTGGAATGCAACAATTAAAAATTCAATTATCTGGTAATTTCAAACGTATACTAAAAGTATATGCAGACGACCAAATCTGGCACCAGCCGATGAAATGCGAGCGTTGTGGAAAAAAGGAGGTGCTTGGCGAACCAAAAAAAGACCCTTATAAATGGTATGATAGTTGGCCGGGGCAATTAAGAAGGTGGTTATTTGCAAGGGAAGGAGTTTTTTATTGTGAATACTCCCATATCTTTAAAAAAAGTCGGTCAGAGTTATTAAAAGACATAAAAGATTTGGTCGAAGTCTTGGGGTTTGTTCCAACTAAAACTATGGTTGATGTAACTTTGAGACAGGGATTACGCCTGCCCGAGCTTCAAAAAATGCCATCCATAAAATATGCGTACGAAGATGTTTTTGGTAATTGGATTAAAGCCTTAATTGAAGCAGGAGTTTTAAAGGAGGGCGTAATTAAAACGACTAGGGGCTTTCTTTGCATTGCTAAAGATGGGCACGAGTGCAAGTCTTTGTCGGAAAAGCAAATTGACGATTGGTTGTATAATCACGGCGTTAAGCATGTGAAAGAACCGAAATACCCTTGCGAATTTAACAAATTTAGAGCGGATTGGTTGGTTGGCGAAATTTACATCGAATTTTTTGGGTTAAAAGGGGAGGAGGATTATGACGCTAAAATGGGTAAAAAGAAAGAAATTGCGAATAAACTTAATATCAAACTATTAGAATTATACTCTGAGGATTTGCTGAACTTGGACGAAAAGCTCAACTGTTTAACGAAATCTAATCCATCAACGCCCCTGAATTCTCATCCGTAGAAATCATCGCTTCCATCCGCATTCTCTTCGTCCGCGTAGTCCTCCATGCCCTCCTCTTCCTCCTCGTCTTCGTCATCCTTTTCTTCGGGCTCTTTTTCTTCGACCTTTTCCTGATTTTTATCTTCTATTTCATCTAATTTCTTCTTTGTTGATTCTAACAGTGCATCCCACTCGGCTTGGTTTTTCTTCTCGGCTTCAATCTCGGCTTTTTTTGTCGGGACATTAAACTCCGTTACGCCAATTTTCTGCAACAAATATGCTAATCTCCCATTGTCTTTCCCCTCGCCTCCTTTTCCCTCAGCCTCTGATATGAACTTTTCAAGAATTTCTATGGCTTCCCTGATTTCTCTATCTATTAATTTGGTTTCTGTTTCATGAAAAAATGGTGGTTCGCCTTGAATTCTAACGCGAATTCTAAATTTCTCCAATTCTTTGCTCAAGAAATTTTTAAACCTAGACGCCTGAGTATGTGAGGACGAGAGAATCTGTGGAGTCCATTGAATTTTTTTGATTTCCAGACTGAATTCCAAAACCTTCACAATTGCTTGAAATTCTTTGCTGGCGTCCGGGAACATCTTGAGCAGAGCGCTGAGACGCACAATAATTGATTGCGCTATCCTATGGCTAATTCTATAAGCTAAATTTAGGTCAAGGAAGGGCTCACTAAATTCTTCTGCGGCTTCGGCGGGGCGCGCAAGTCCTGCAAAATAAATCGGCGCATGAAACCAATAGTTGTCATTACCAATTGATTCAAGGAACTTGAGATAAGCCTTTTCAACCTTCGTGGGGAAATTAGCCGCCTTTATCATTGCACTAAGCTGGATATTGTCTACAATCTTACTCCTTTCTATTTCCAATTCATATTTAGTATGCTTATCGGCAGTTCTCGGTCGAAGGGTCCATTTATCTTCCACGTAATGTAAAGCTACTCCTAACTTGTGGAAGGCTTCATCATCTCCATTAAAATAAAGCTCTATTGCAGATAATAGGTTATTTTTTATTTCGCCTTCTTTACCACGATGATGGGGGAAGTCTGCCCAAATATCTGGGGCGATAGAACCTTTCTCCAACAAACTGGCCTCCCGAGTCCCCAGCTTCAATTCCTCAGAAATTTTCCGAGCGATTCTTCTGTGAGTAGACTCTTCCATGGATGTGCCTCACACTTGGTACTTTTTCTGCCCCTAAATTTAATAAAGGCGGAGGTTTCAAAATTTGGTCGATAAGGATGAGGACCAAAAAGGTAAGGAAGAGGGCTCTTGTAGAAGACCCCAATAAAGTCATTATGACACTTGCCAAGAGAGAGAATTTCTCCCTTCTTGATTACTGGTATGGGAATTGGGGCACCAGTAGACATCAGTGGAAGTAGCCTTTGCACGCACATTAAAAAGTACTTGCTAAACCACTCTAGAACAAGTTTTTCGCTCACAGTATTTTTACATAATTCTGGACAGTTCCACGTAGAAAAAAAGTCATAAATTTTTTACTGGTTTTTGTTTTTATAAAAAAAGAAGTTAGTCAACAATTAATTATTGATTACAAAACCAGCGCTCGAGAGGGACAAACTGTTACGCAAAGGCCGCAGCCCGTGCACCTGCTCGGGTCGATCTTTGGCCTTTTCCCTACTATCCTGATTGCACCATAGACGCAATACTTCTCGCAAAGGCCGCAGCTCGTGCATTTACTCACAATAAGCTCAGGGGGCTTTGGCTTCGTGCGCAGTGGACCCTCTGGTAGATGTTTGAGTGCTATGCCCTTGAGGTCCTTGATTGAATTGTAACCCTTCGCCCGCATGAACCGAGCGATCTCATCCGCAATCAAAGCGTAAACTTTTGGCCCACGTATGATCGCCGCAGTGCAGACTTGTACTGCTGATGCTCCCGCCATCATGAATTCGACGGCATCCTTACCATCGGACACTCCACCTGCACCAATCACCGGTACGTGAACAGCTCGGCAGATGTCCGCCACGCATCTCACCGCGAGAGGTTTGATCGCTGGGCCAGATTGCCAGCCGTACCCGCTCGGGCTACCTAAAATAGGGCGGCCTGTCTCGATGTCGATTGCCAGGCATGCCCCTAACGTGTTGATAGCAACCAGACCATCCGCCCCGGCCTTCTCAGCAGCGCGAGCGAACTCAACTATGTCCGGCACATTTGGGCTGAGCTTGACAAATACAGGGATTTTGACCTTTTCCTTTGCTGCCTTCGTGACCTCCATCACCAAATTTACGTCCTTACCGAGGTAATGGGTGGAAAGCTCAAGAGCGTCCGCGCCAGCGGCCTCGAGCTTTGGGGCGAGCTCAGATATCTCACTGGGTTTATAGCCAATGCTCGCTATCAGCGGAAGTCCAGCCTTCTTCGCCTTTGTAAGTTCCACGCTTAACCATCTCCCGAGCGCTAGGTCTGACCCAAATTCAGCGTTCAGAAGACTCTCTTTGATCTTGGCGAGGTTCGGGCGAGGCAAAACGGATGGCGTGGTACTGATCGTCTTCGTCACCAGAGCACCTGCGCCTCCCTTGGCTGCGGCCACCAATGCATCGCCATCTCGCGTAGTGGGACATGCGGCTGTCATGACCGGGTTCCGGAGTTTCAAACCACATATTTCGACTGCCAAGTCCACCAAACAATTACCTCCCTATCGCCCCGAGCTTCTGCCAGAGCTTCTCTGCAGACTTCCTCGCGACCTTAACCGCCTCATGCTCATCAAGCGTTAAAATCTTGTGGTCTCGCATCACGACCCTCCCGCCCACTATCACATTTTCAACATCCCTACCGCTTACAGTATTGACGAGGTGCCCTAGAACGCTTTCGGGCCTAACTAGAGTGGGTGCGGTCGACGGGTTCACAATTAGGATATCAGCGAGCTTCCCTGGTTCGAGCGAACCGAGTTCATTCTCGACTCCGTAGAGCTCCGCCCCCTTAATAGTTGCCATCTCCAGCACCTCCACCGGCGAGATGACGCGTGGGTCACGATGGTAAACCTTATGCAGCAAGAAGGCTGCTCGGATGTTTTCAAATCCATCAAATACGTAGCCATCGTTGCCTAGGCCGACCGGTATCCCCATCGCAATCATTTTAACTACTGGAGCGACGCCAACAGCGTTCAACATGTTGCTCATCGGGTTGTGTGCTACCTTCGCGTTCGCGCGCTTGATTATCGCGAGCTCGTCATCATTGACGTTGACGCAGTTGGCGAGTACAACATCTGCAGCTAGTAGACCCGCATCCCGAAGGCGTTCGACAGTGCGCTTGCCGAATCTTTCATAGTTGAGATAAACATCAGCAAGTCCTTCCGAGGTGTGGATGGTCGCGGGGACCTTGTATCTGCTAGCAAGCTCACGGACATATCTAAGAAGCTCATCGGAGACCGTGAATGAGGAGTGAATGCTGAACATACCTTTGACCTTGGTCGAGCGCGCTTTCTTTACCTTCTTGATAAATCGCTCGCTCTCACGCACGCCCCTTGCTCCTTCGGCATGCGTTCGGCGCTCGGTGGCCTCAAATGATATAAGACCCCGGATACCCGCCTGCTCGACGGCTGTGGCGATACGGTCAAGTACCCCGGTCATCGCGTTTGCCCCTGAGAATGTGTCCGCGAAAAAAGTTGTTCCAGTTTTTATAAATTCAAGACAGGCAATTATGGCGCTTGCGTAAGCATCATCTCTAGTAATCGCCTCATCCATGGGCCACCGCACTCGCTGTATGATCTGGGAAAAATCCGCAGGTGGTTCAATTTTCAGAGGGATAGCGCGGAGCAGCATGCTGCATAGGTGAGTGTGAGAGCAGATTAAGCCGGGCATGATTATTTTCCCTTTGGCGTCGATCGTCTCCTCCGGTTTTTCCTTAAGCTTTATGTTCCGTCCGATCTCGACGACGCGACCATTTTCAACAGCAATGGAACCGTCAGGGATGATCCTTCTGTCTTTATCCATCGTTACTATCAGACCGTTTTTTATCAAAAGGTCGACCAAACCTTTACCTCCTTCCGACGAATTTGGCGCTGGCACATTTTAAACCTTCGCCGGTCTCTAGACCTCGCTAAAACTTGACTAAAATTTTTGATCATCAGTGTTGAGCACTCGATTTTTCCATC
>Ga0315282_10010087_pt1 | contig 14894 bp, 9 predicted proteins | sample YL17G07_20_MG_FD_203693 | JGI IMG/M metagenome (GOLD analysis project Ga0315282, IMG submission 203693) | Sediment microbial communities from Yellowstone Lake, YNP, Wyoming, USA - YL17G07_20 | ecosystem: Environmental > Aquatic > Freshwater > Lake > Sediment | place: USA: Wyoming | collected... | reverse complement strand
CGATAGGTTTCGTGGGCCTTGGGATTCGGTTTGAACACGCGCGGCTTGAGGCCGGTCATGGCCTTCTGCGCCGCGGCGTAGTCCGGGTGCGCCCCTCCGACGACCGCGCCCGCGATGGCGGCTCCCAGAGCGCACGTTTGCGCCGAGCGGGAGATCTTCATGGGGCGGCCGGTCACATCGGCGTAGATCTGCATGACTAGGGGATTCTTTTCCGCGATGCCGCCACAATTGACAATCTGCTCCACTTTGACGCCATATTCTTCGAAGCGGTTGATGATTGTCAAGGCGCCGAACGCCGTTGCCTCGATAAGCGCCCGATAGATTTCGGCAGGTGTGGTGTACAGCGTTTGACCCAGGAGAAGTCCGGTCAGGCGTTGGTCGACCAGGATGGTGCGGTTGCCGTTGTTCCAATCCAAGGCCAGCAAGCCGGACTCGCCCGGCGCCAGTTTAGCGGCCGCTGCTGAGAGCACGCCGTGGGAGCCGGCCTTGCGGCCGCCCGGCCGGATGTAGTTTACGAACCAGTTAAAGATGTCGCCGACCGCCGATTGGCCCGCTTCGAGGCCGTAGTATCCCGGTAGGATGCTCCCCTCGACGATCCCGCACAAACCGGGGATATCCGCCAGTTCCCGGCCGGCCGGTACCACCATCATGTCACACGTGCTCGTTCCTATGATCTTGACGAGCGTGCCCGGAGCGATGCCGGCGCCAACGCCTCCGAGGTGAGCGTCAAACGCGCCCACAGCCACCGGTATGCCGGCAGGCAGGCCGGTGCGCTCGGCCCATTCCCCAGTCAAACCGCCGACGGCGCGGCCGATCGTATAGGCCTCGCGCGGCAGCCGGGAGCGCAACTCGCCCAGTTTCGGATCGAGCTGCGACAGGAACTCAGCATCGGGATAACCGCCCCAGCCGGCGTTGTACATCGCCTTGTGGCCAGCCGCGCAGACGCCCACAGTCAGCCTGTCCGGCGTCTCGGCGCCTGTGAGCATCGCGGGCGCCCAGTCGGCGCACTCCACCCAGGTGTAGGCAGCGTCAAAAACCTCAGGACTGGTCCGCAGGCAGTGAAGGATCTTGCTGAAATACCATTCGCTGCTGTAGGTGGAGCCACATTTGGCGAGATAGTGCGGGCGGATCTTCCTCGCCAGCCCGGTGATTTCCGCAGCTTCGGCCACGCCCGTGTGATCTTTCCACAGCCAGGCCATGGCCGCAGGGTTATTGGCAAACCTCTTTTGGAATGCAAGCGGACGGCCCTCACGGTCCACCGGAATCGGCGTGCTTCCAGTCGTATCGACCCCGATGCCGACGACCTGCTCCGGCTTGAAACCGCGCACCGTTTTCCTTGCTTGCGCCATCGCTTTCCTGATGGTTACCTGCGCGCCCTTGACGTAATCGGACGGATGCTGCCGGGCAAGGTTCGGGTCGCGGGTCAGAATCACGCCGGCGTCGCCGTGCTCGTATTCCCAAACCGCCGTGGCGACTTCCTGGCCGCTGGCGACATTGACGAGGAGAGTGCGCACCGAGTTGGTGCCGTAATCCAGACCGATGGCATATTTTGCGCTCATAGGAACCACATTGGAAAGGGTTAAGGTCCGATGTCGACTATGACTTTGCTGACATTGTCCCGATACTCTGCGCAGGATAGTTCGTATCTTTCGCGGTTTCTCCTCTTATGCGTGCTGGTACACTTCCCACCCCAGATATTTGCTCAGCGCCTCCTTCACACCCGCGGCGATGCGGGTCGGATTGACGGCGACGTGGTGTTCGAAGCCATTCTCACAGATATGCGCGAGCAACTTCTGTAAGTTCGGGACGCGTACGACACCGTAACCTCCGAATGTCTGGAGCGGATCATCCGTCAGCTCGCCTTCGCCGAGGTAGGCGCGGATCCTGCCCGAAGCGTCGTGCGTGCTGACGCGCAGATACGTAAACGGCGTGGCCTTGACCCGGCCTACGACGGTGCCGTAGGTGTTTTCCTTGCCCACCGTTCCGGCGATGATCTCCTGGTAATCCATCGAAGGCCGCTTTTTGCCCCCGCCGACAAAGATATCCTTGGGCAGATTGCTGCAGTGGAAAATCACACCCTTATTCGGATCATCGCCGAAATTGTTGTTCCAATCCACCAGGGCGCTGGGCCGGCCGCTCCCTCGGGCCATCGCAACCATCGCCACGGCCCCCATGACGTCGGTTTCGCAAGCGCTGCACGTGAGCGCGTTGCTCATCATGCTCATCAGAGTGCACGGAACTACGCCGAAGAATTCCTCCATCGCCGTCCAGCATTGGATGGCGGCCGCATCCAGTCGGTTCCGCTTCATCCAACCCTCCACGGCGGCGCCGAATTTCGCCATCTTTAGCAGAGCTGCCGCCGGCACATGCGCGGTGTCGACGTAATCACGGATCTCTTTGAGCTTGCCTCGCGCCGCTGCGTCGTCGTCCTTCATTCTGCCGATCCAGCCGAACAGCTCAAACAGGTCGAGCGTCTCGACGCTGATGCCGGATTGCTCGAGCAGCTTTTCGCTGTAACGGACGGTGTTGAAGGCCGTGGGCCGCGCGCCGAGGGCGCCGATGCGCAGGTTGCGCAAGCCCTTGACTACGCGGCAGGTCACCAGGAAGTCGGCAAGATCCTGCTCGAAGCTTGCGTGGTCAGGATTGACCGTATGCAGCCGGGTGAGCGTGAAGGGGATCCCGTATTGCCGAAGGTTGTTGCACACCGACATCTTGCCGCAGAAGCTGTCGCGACGATCCTTGATTGTCATGTGCTTCGGATCGTCGTTGAACGCCTGTACCAATACGGGGACCCTCAGACCAGACCAGCGGATGGCGTTGGCCACACCGCGCTCGTCGCCGAAATTCGGCAATGTGACCAAGATGCCGTCGATCTCGCCGGCGTGCTGCTTGAACAAATCGGCGCACTGGCGCGCATCGGCCAACGATTCGACCGATCCGAACTTCGTTGCGGTTTCGGGAAGAATGACTGCGCCGATGCGCAGTTTTTTCAAGACCCGCAGGATTTCCTTGCGCCCAGAGTCGCACAGGCGGTCTGGGAAAAAGCCCCGGTTTCCAACGATAATGCCAAGAGTTGTCATAGGTTTTGTCATTTCCGGTTTTTATTCGTGGTAGCCTAACCAACCGCTAAAAGCCTCGTGATGTGTTAAGGCGGACGATGCCGGCTCTCCACTTTCCATCGGCAGCACGAGCCGGTCAATCCCGACCGCCACCAGTCCTGCGGTGCGGCGGCGCGGCGCGCTTTCGATCTCCACTTTGCCGAAACGCGCCCACATCGCGCCCTTCGTGACGGCTCGAGACAGATAGTTCATCACTGCAGACGGCAGCTCCGTGAGAATCCCGGTGATGATGAGCCGCCGCAGCCCCAGCACGTTGAGCGCGCCGGCAAGCACGACTGCCGTCGCATCCAGCGTTTCCGCCAGCCACCTGGGAACGTGGTCCCGGCTGACCGAGCTGACGAAGTCTTCCCATGTGCACCGATCGCCGCCGCAGGCGGCAGCGTGGCTTTGGAGCAGCCCACGCATCGCTACAAGGGTCTCGATACAGCCCACCGCCCCACAGCCGCACTTGCGCCGGTTGCCCACGACCGGAGTGTGCCCCAGCTCACCGCTGAGCGGCAGCGGATTGGTATAGGGTTTCCCCGCGACAATCGCGGCGCCGCCAACGCCCTCGCCGAAATCCACCAACAGAAAGTCGTCCTCCTTGGGATCGACGCTCTGGTGTCCGAGCGCCAGCGCGCGTTCTTCTTGCACCAGCTCCACCGGCGCGTGCCACACCTGCTGGATCAACCCGGGCAACTTCACCGACTCGGTCCAGTGCAGGTTCGGGGAGAACAACACGCGGGCGGCAGGCTCGTCCACGATGCCCGGCACGCTCACCAGCACACCCCAAAATTCTTTTTGGGGGATCTTAGCGGCGGCGACTTCGAGTTGGCGGACCCAGTCTTCTCCTGACGCGGGAGTTCTCACCCGCACTGCCCAACAGTCCTCCGGGTCGGCTCCCACGGGCACCGCCGATAGTTTTGTTTCGCTTACATCCAACTGGATCGCCAGGAACCGTACCTGGCTCCGGTTCAGCCGCAGTATCCGCCCCGGACGCCCTACCCTTCCCCGGGCGTCGACCGCCCTGAGCGCGCCCTCCTGAGCTGAGGCGGCTCCTTCCTCGATCTCCTCGAGCACGCCCAGCCCGAGCAGGTCGTCGGCGATCTTGCCGGCCGTCGGCTGGCTCAACCCGAGCGACTTCGCCAGATCGGCCCGGGAGGCCTGACCGACTCGCTGCAAGCGTCCCAGCAAGGCGCGCTTGTTGATGCGGCCCATCTTGGTCGGAACAAGTACCATGACAGTCAGCTAACGGCGCGGACGCTCGTTTTTGCTCCTACCGCACCGCCTCAATCTGCCAGTATCGCAGTCACGCATTTCGCTGATGCTTGTGACCGGATTTCGACGCCGGCCGATCCGCCTCCGGATCCGTTCCTGATCTGGCAGTTACATAGAACGTGCCATGATAAGAGAGCCGTCGCCCGTTGGCAATCGCGATTTTTAATGAGCCTGCTGCGCTACTGCCGCCATCGGCAAATATATGCAAGACGGGAGAGGCCCTTTCGGGGGTCTCCGCCCTTCGCCGCTTCATTCCGGCGCCGCAGCAGCCGAACCCGCGCGGGTGCGCGGCCTGTGCATGACAAGCACAAGAGGAGCGACCAGGAGGAAGATGAGGCCGAGCAGCTGGAACGCCTGGTTGAACGACAGGATGCCTGCCTGCCGCTGCGTCATGCCGAACAGTGTCGCGTAAGCGCGCTTGGCCGCGGTTGTGACGTCAGATCCCTTCCCCATATACATCGACTGGAGCTTCTGGAACATGATCTGGGAATCAAGGCTGTAGGGGTTGACGTGGGCTATCAGAACATTGGTGTGCTGCTGCCCCCACCGTTCGAGCATTGTCTCGATGATTGCGATTCCCGTGCTGCCGCCGATGTTTCGCGTCAAATTGAAAAGGCTCGTCGCGTTGCCCATTGTTTCTCTTGGGATCCGATCCATCGTCGTCGTTGCCAGCGGCACGAAAAGCATTCCCATACCGAAGCCCTGGACGAACTGCGGCCAGAAGATGTCCCAGTAGCCGACTTCGAGATTGAGCCACGAAAGCCAGATGAGCGAGAGAGCGCCGGTCAGGAAACCGGCGGCCATGATCTTCCGAGAATCGATTTTCGCCACCATGTTGCCCACCAGCGGCGTGGCGAGCAGCGTGCCCAGGCCGCGCGGCGCCATGGCGATGCCGGCCTGAAACGCCGGATATCCGAGCAGCGTCTGCAACAGGATCGGCAACAGCACCATGCTTCCGTACAGCACGAATCCCATGAGCGTGATCATGATTACGCCCGCGCAATACGTGCGGTCCCGAAAAACGCGCAGGTAGGTCACCGGGTTCCTCGCTCGCAACTCGTAAGCGACAAAAAGCGGCAAGACGACGGCCGCAGTCACGAGCAACGCCGTAATCCACGTTGATCCGAACCAGTCTTCCTGCTGCCCCCGGTCCAGGGCGATCTGCAGCGCACCGACGCCAACGGCAAGCAGTCCGATCCCCCAGTAGTCGATACCCGCCGTCTCGCGCCGGATATACGGCGGATCAAAAACGAAGGACCGAATCATGAAAACAGAAAGAACGCCGACGGGAATGTTGATGTAGAAAACCCATCGCCATGAGTAAGTGTCGGTGAGCCACCCGCCGAGGACAGGTCCAAGGATCGGCGCGACGACGATCCCCACACCAAAAAGCGCCATGGCCTTCCCGCGCTCTATTGGCGGAAACGCTTCAAGCATGATCGCCTGCGCTGTCGGCTGCATGACGCCGCCCGTCATGCCCTGGACGATGCGGCAAACGATCAGCGTCTGCAAGTTCGGCGACAGGCCGCAGAAAAACGAGGCCGTGGTGAATCCCGCCACTGCGATCAACAGGAGCCGCTTGCGCCCGAAATAGTTTGCCAACCAGCCGGAGATCGGCAGGATGATTGCGTTGGCCGCCAGGTAGGAGGTGAGCGCCCAGGTCGACTCTTCGATGCTGGCCGAAAGGTTGCCGGCAATGTGCGGCAGCGACACATTAACGACGGTGGTGTCCAGCACAACCATGAAGGTGCCGAACATGACCGACAGGGATACCAGCCATCGGTTGACGTCGGGAGTAGCTGCCTCTGACGGCTGGCGCATGGCGTCACTTCAGATAGACGACGGGGACCACCGACATCCCGGGGCGCAACAGGTGGTCCGGATCCTGTCCCTTGTCAAAGACGATCTTTACCGGGACGCGTTGAACCACTTTTACATAGTTACCGGTCGCGTTTTCAGGGGGGAGAAGGCTGAAGCGCGTACCGGTGGCGGCGGCGATGCTTTCAACGCGGCCCCAGTACTTTCGAGCGTAGGCATCGACCGAAATGCGGACCCGTTGGCCGGGGCGCATGCGCCGCAACTCAGTCTCCTTGAAATTGGCCGTCACCCAGATGTCCTCGAGCGGCACAATGGCAAACAGGGGCTGACCCGGTTGAACGATCTGCCCGGGTTCCACGCTCTTTTTGCCGACCACGCCGCTCGTGACACTCTTAATCGTGGTGTACTGCAGATTGAGGCGAGCCTGCTCCACGGCAGCTTCGGCCAGCTTGACCTTCGCTTCCGCCGCCGCAACCTTCGCCTGCGTAACTGCAACCTGGTCCGGCCCCGTTTCGGCTGCGCTCACGTCCGCTCTTGCCTGCTCCACCAGCCGATTGGCTTGTACCAGGCGGCTCTCAGCCACGGCCACGCCATGCTCCGCCGCTGAAACCTCCGACTTCGCTGCATCCTCGCTGGCTCGAGCGCCCGCCTCCAAGGCGACGGCAGCGTCGTACTGCTGCTGAGAGACCTCATCCTTGACGATCAACTGCTTCATCCGCTCGAGGTCCTGCGTCAGACGCACATGGCTGGCGGCCGCCTCGCGCAACCGCGCCTGGGCTGTTGTGAATCTCGCTCGCGCCGTATCCACTTCACCGGCAGCCGCGATCGCACCCGCCTGCGACCGTTCCAGGTTCGCCCTCGCACTCGCCACCTGGCTGGCCGCCGTGGTGGAGGTGATGGGAACGCCCGGGCGGGCCGCTTGCAATGAAGCCCTCGCATCGGCAAGGTTCGCTTCCTGGAGCGCAAGCGCCACCTGGTAGTCTTTCGGATCAATCTGAACCAGGATCGTCCCGGCCTCCACATACTGATTGTCGTCCACATTGACAGCCAGTACCGTCCCGCCCACGCGGGATGCCACCGGCACGATGTGCCCGTCGATCTGGGCGTCATCGGTCGATTCCCTGTCGGCAAAGTACAGCCAGGCGAAACAGACCGCGGCCAGCACTGCAACCACGAGCAGAATCAGGCCAATTCTCACGGCAGGGCGTCCTACGCCCGTCTTCGGACTAACGTTTTCATTACGCGCCATAACTGCTTCCCAACGAAGTCTTCCGTCTACGCAAAGCCGATATCTTACCTGCGTCGTCCGGCCAGGTCGAGAGTATTCAGAGCCGTGCTCAGGGACGGAAGCTCCGGGTATGCTTCTGGGCAAGCCACCAGAAGGCGCAAACCACCAGGGCATGATCAATCGCGCCGGAGGCAATGATTCCTGGGATGTCGCACAGGGGCCGCGTCAGCACTTCGAGGTCTTCGCCACGGTCCAACTCAGGCTCCCCAATCCGGCGGCAGTTCTCAAGAAGATACGTGTAGCAAAGGTTGTTGAGAAAAGCAGGGTTGGGGGCCACGACGCCGAGCAGAACCGGCTCGCCACCTGCGTATCCCGACTCCTCCCGAAGCTCACGGACCGCGGCCTGCGCGGGTGTTTCCCCTCTGTCAACCATGCCGCCGGGAATCTCAAGGGTGAATTCCCGGACGCCATGTCGAAACTGTCGGACGAGCACGACCTGCTCTTCAGGAGTCAGAGCCACGATATTGACCCAGTCTCCTGCCTGCAACACGCTGATGCTGCGGGATTCGCCGGTGCGCGGGGACCGGGCGCGCAGCCGATTCACCTGGAATATTCCCATGTCGGCGACGAGTTCCCCTTCTTCATGCACCCAGGGTCTCAATGTCATGGCCAGTCACCCTCTCCTTGCTTGGCGGGATCGTATCAGCAAAGGGTCTTCACATGATACTCGTGGGCTGAAACAAAGCCACGCGCTTTTGAAAAAGCGCGCCAATTTTGCGGCGCGTGTTTCGTAGCCGCAAGCTCGCTGTCGGAGTTATACTGCTCCGTTCTTGCAGAGGCGTCAATTCGTGCCGGCTCCGCAGATAGCAATAATCCCTTGAAACATTTCGGAAGGGAGCTTCATGGATATCGAAGCGCAAATCGCAGGCTACGCATCGGCGCATGAGGCCGAAATCACAAAGACACTTTCCGAGTTGATAGCGATACCGACTGTGAATCCGCCCGGCCGGTCGTACTGGGAATGCGTCGACTATCTCTCCGGCCTGCTGCAGTCTTGGGGAGTCGAACACCGGATGTTCTCCGTGCCTCACGAAAGCCATCCCCGATATTCGATCCTTGGTTCGCTTGGCGACGGTGAAGACGGCCTCCACTTCCATGGCCACTACGACGTCGTCAGCGCCCAATCACCAGAGCAGTTCCAGCCCCGGCAGCAGGAGGGCCGCCTCTATGGGCGCGGCAGCTCCGACATGAAGGGCGGGATCGTCGCCATGCTCTTTGCTCTCCGGGCGATTCAGGAGTGCGGAGCCAGGCTTTCGAAGAAGATCACTTTTGCCCTCGTCCCCGATGAGGAGACCGGCGGCCGCCTGGGTACGCACCATCTCGCCGAGGCGGGACTCTTGCCGCGCGCAAGCTTCGGCATGCTGATGCCTGAGCCGACCAGCGGAGTGATCTGGAGCGCCTGCAGGGGCGCGCTGACTTTGCGGGTTCGCATCAACGGCAGAATCGCACACGTGGGACTTTCCCGGCAAGGCGTCAACGCGTTCGAGGGCATGGTGGAAGTGGTGCGGTCGCTTCTGGCACTGAAGCGCAGCGTTGCGGCGCGGCGAACTGCCTTCCCTATAAGCCCACGGCGGGCGAACCGCTCCGTCATGGTGCTCGGCGGCGAGTCGGGCAGCGGCCTCAATTTCAATACCGTTCCCCAAAGCGCCTGGTTTTCCGTCGACCGGAGAATCAATCCTGAGGAGAGCCTCGCCCAGGCAAAGGCAGAGCTGGATCAAATCTTCGAGAAACACCGCAAGCGCGGAATCAATATCGAAGTGGAGACCGTGCAGGAAGGCAATCCGGCCGTTTCCTCCACCCGCGCCCCGCTGGGGAAGATCCTTGCGCAGACAGCCAGGGATGTCACGGGGACAAAGCCGCGTTTTGAGCTCTGCCCGGGCGTGCTGGAGACCCGGTTCTTCATAAACCAGGGAATCCCCGCTTACGGTTACGGCCCCGGACTGCTCGAGACCTCGCACGGCCCCCATGAGTACGTCGACTTGAGCGCCGTGTTGCATTGCACGGCGGTATATGCCCTCACCGCAGTCCGTTTGATAGCGTAATCGAGCCCAAATCGCCGCTGCAGGAGCAGGCGGCAGCACCCGATCCCACCTGGTTTCCAGAAGAATTCCAGATGCTTTCCGCGGCAGCTCATGCCGTCCTCAGCTTCGTTTTCCAATAGCAATCGACTATTAATCAAAAGCGCACGAGTAATGGTGACGGGAAAAGGCTCGGCACGCAGCAAGATTCTTCTTTACAAATCAGCTGCTGTCTGGCTAATTATCAGCCATGATCCGAAGAAATATCACCAGCAAGCTCGCGGACGCCTGGGCCGATACCCCGGTGGTCATGCTCATTGGAGCGCGCCAGACGGGAAAGACCACTCTTGCCATTGATTGGGCGGAACGCCACAAGGCCAGCTATGAGACGCTCGATGACGCGGCAGTTCTGGGGGCGGCTGCCGCTGATCCCCAGGGTTTCATTCACGGGCTGACTTTGCCTGCCGTTATCGATGAGGTCCAGAAGATTCCCGCCCTGCTCCCTGCGATCAAGCTGCGCGTGGATCACGAGCGCAAGCCGGGCATGTTTTTGCTGACTGGTTCCGCCAACGTTCTCAGCCTCCCGCGCATCTCGGAATCTCTTGCCGGCCGTATGGAGATTCACACGCTTTGGCCTCTCTCTGAGGGTGAACGGGCTGGCTATCAGGAGAGTTTCATCCCATCGCTCTTCGCCGGCAGGCCGCCGGATCCACCCGATAAGCGGCACACGCCCACATCGCTGCCGGCGCTAATCTCAAAGTCCGGGTTTCCAGGCAACCTGAAACGCAGCAGCACCCGGCTGGAGGAATGGCATCGTTCCTATGTGACCTCGATCCTTCAGCGTGATGTACGTGACCTGGCAAAGATCGACGGATTGACCGCCATGCCCAATCTGCTGAAACTTCTGGCGGCTCGATCTTCCGGACTGCTGAACACATCGGATCTTACGCGCGATGCAGGCATCCCGAACTCGACGCTAAAGCGATACCTGGCCCTGTTTGAGATGCTGTTTCTTGTATACCGCCTGCCAGCCTGGAGCGGCAAACTCAGCAAACGCCTGATCAAGGCACCCAAAGTCATGCTCTGCGACACGGCGCTGGCATGCCATCTCCTTGGTGCCGGTCCAGGGCTACTGAGAAAGGATCGTGTTCTGATGGGACACCTCCTCGAAAATTTCGTGGCCAATGAACTGAAAAAGCAAACCTGCTGGGCAGATGCGACAGTGGAAATCATGCACTATCGAACCGCATCCGGCCGGGAGCTCGACTTCATTCTGGAGGACCGGAGAGGGCACATGGTGGCAGTCGAGGTCAAATCGTCACAGGCGATCAAGGCTGAAGACTTCGATGCCATGCGCGACTTGGCGGGAAACGTCAAATCACGTTTCGAGTGCGGAGTCCTGCTGCACGATGGAAGCCGCGTCCTACCCTTTGGGAAGCACCTGTGGGCTGCACCCATTTCCTCCTTGTGGGCGGGCGAGAAAGATTAAGCTGTGCTGGCGCCCGATATCGTCGATAATCGAGATCAATAACTGGTTGGCCATATCAATTGCATCCTGGGGGACGCCGAGGCTGTCAAATTCGCCGTCGGATATTTCTATCACTGGATTAGAGGTGGACCCGCAGCTGCCTTTGCCAGTTCGCGGGAAGAGAGCATGAGTTCACGCCTGAGAATACTGGGTGTGGCCAGTCTTCTTGCGCGCACAGACGCGACTCGACCGAAGCGCCAGGCGCTTTGGTTTGGATTCTGGAGCCTGGCGGCGTCGATTGCGTTTCTGGCCGTGCTGTCGCTCGCCTTTGATTTCGGCAATTGCCTGGCGCCTTCACGCGAGCATCCGTATTTCTCCGCGGGACGGTTGGCCAGCGGCGCGTTGATCCCTTTTCTGCTGCTTTACGTACGGGGACTCGACTGGGGGCTGAGCCGCGCGCGAAATGACCGGCCGCAGCTCTTTGTGCTGGTGGGCATCGTCCTGCTTATGACGATCTCTGAGATCGTCGTAAACAGTCCTGCCTTCTATAGTCAGTACAACTGGTTTCACCTATGAACTCGCTCGGCGCGTGGTCGAGCCCAAAGCGGCAATGCATGTTTTGCTTGCCAACTCCGTCCGACAAAGATATCCTCGCCCGCACTGGAATTATCTCTTTCTGAGTGACATTTCTTGACCAACGAAAGATGCCCAACATTTCGTTTACAAGGAGGAATGGGTATGCCAAACCATGTTCAATCCCATCGTATGCATCAGAAGGGCCTGGTTGTGCTCTCGGCCCTTCTCCTGTTGATTCCGTTAGCACATTTCGCCAGATCGGCGGCAGATACCGTGCCGGTTGCGAAGGCCAACTACGTGCTGGCCGCGCAATGGACTTCACAAAAGGTTGGCAAGCTCGTCTTCGACACTTCGGTGACGCCGCACTGGCTCGAAACCGGCGACCGCTTCTGGTACGCCTACCAGACTAACCAGGGCAGGAACTTCTACGTGGTCGATCCGGTGAAAAAGAGCAAGACACTTCTATTTGACAACGCCAAGATGGCCGCGATGCTGACCGCGATCACACGCATTCCGTACGATGGCCAGCATCTCCCATTCAACACGGTCAGGTTTGTCAAGAAGGATACTGCCTTCCAATTCCAGTTCGACGTGCCCGTAGATGCCGACATCGTCACCACTAAGAAACCGGACCAGGCCGCGCAAAAGACCGAACAGGCGGCCCAGACATCCCAAACGGGTCAGACCGGCCAGAGGGGCCAGACCCAGGGGCAGAGGGGCCAAGGCGCTCGCGCGGGCGCCCCTGCAGCTCCGCCCAGAACAAAGACCCTTCATTTCGAATATGACCTAGCGACAGGAAAAGTGACGCTCCTCGAAGATTGGAAGGATCCCGAAAGGAAGCCGACCTGGGCGAATGTCTCTCCCGACGGCAAGACTGTCGTCTTTGCGCGCAACCACAATCTCTACATGATGGATGACGTCAACTACGAAAAAGCCAAGAAGGATCCGAACGACAAGTCGATCGTCGAAACACAGCTCACGACCGACGGAGTTGAGCACTATAGCTTCGCTGGCCGGGGCGGAAGAGGAGGGGGCGAGCAGATCCAACAGCAGCAGGAACAAATGACCACGACTCAAGGCGAAGGCGAGGGCGGAGGGCGCGGCAATGTCCGCACGGCGCCTGCTGCCCTTTACTGGTCCAAAGACTCCAAGAAATTCTGCGTCGTGCGCAGGGACGACAGGAAAGTTGCCGATCTCTGGGTCATCAACACGCTCGCCAATCCGCGCCCGACTCTCATGACCTACCGCTATGCCATGCCCGGCGAGGTGAACGTGCCGCAGACAGAAATTCTCGCCTTCGACCGCGACACCAAGGCGCGCGTGAAGCTCAAGGCTGATATTTGGAAGGACGAGAGCATGAGCGTCCTGCCAGCTCGTGTGACCGCGCAGTTCCTCGAGCAGAATCCGGACCGCACGGAGCAGACCTGGTTCACCGACGCCCCCGACAAGATCTACATCACGCGCAGGAGTCGCGACATGCACAAACTTGACGTGTGCGCCGTGAACCCCGACACGGGCGAGGCTAAGGTGCTCCTCGAAGAGCGCTTGAACACTTACATCGAGACCCAGTCGCCGCGTCTGATCAACAATGGCCAGGAATTTATCTGGTGGTCGGAGCGTGATGGATGGGGCCATCTCTATCGGTACGGCATCGATGGAACGCTGAAGAACCCGATCACGTCGGGTGAGTTCGTCTGCGTAGCCGCCGGCGGCGGAGGCGGACGCGGCGGCGGAGGCGCGGTCCAGGGCATCGATGAAAAGACCGGTACAGTCTTCTTCACCGCGGTTGGGCGTGAGCCGGGAGAGGATCCGTACTACCCGCATCTCTATCGGATCAACCTTGATGGCACCGGCTTGAAACTGCTCAATCCAGGCGACGCATCGCACTCGGTAAACATGTGCGAATCCACAAAGTTCTTCGTCGACAACTCCTCCCGTGTCAACTCCGCACCCCGGTCGGTGCTGTACGACAGCGCCGGCAACCTGGTGATGGAGCTCGAGACCACGGACGTCAAGCCATTGCTGGAGGCTGGGTACAAGTTCCCGGAACCGTTCAAAGTCAAGGCAGACGACGGCATCACCGACCTGTATGGCGTAATGTACAAGCCGTACGATTTTGATCCCAACAAGAAGTATCCGATCATCCTAAACGTATACCCCGGCCCGCAAACCGAAAGCGTGACTAAGACCTTCTCGCCACGCAACTACAACAATTTCCTGGCCCAGTTCGGGTTCATCGTGATCGAAGTGGGGAATCGCGGCGGCAACCCGCAGCGATCCAAGTGGTACCACAACTACAGCTACGGTCCCGGCCCTGATGATATCAGCTTCCGCGACTACGGCCTGGCCGACAAGAAGGCCGCCGTCGAACAGCTGGCCCACCGATACCCCTACATTGACATCAACAAAGTCGGCATCTTCGGGCATTCGGGAGGAGGATTCATGTCTGCGGCTGCCATGCTCGTGTACCCGGACTTCTTCAAGGTCGCCTGGTCGGAATCGGGCAACCACGAAAACAACGTGTACAACAACACCTGGAGCGAGCAGAACCACGGCATCAAAGAGGTGACCGACAAGGATGGAAATGTGACGTTTGAGTACACCGTCGACAAAAACTCGGACGTCGCCAAGAACCTCAAGGGACATCTGATGCTGACCACGGGCGACTACGACAACAACGTCCACCCGGCGAACACCATGCGGCTTGCCGACGCCTTGATCAAGGCGAACAAGCGTTTCGACATGATGATCTTCCCCGGTCAGCAGCACTCCTACGGCCCCGACCAGGAATACTGCAACTGGATCCGCGCCGATTACTTCTGCAAATGGCTCATCGGCGACTTCGCGAGCAGCGTCGATCTCGTCGAGCTCGCCCGCGAGCAAGAGCAGAATGGGAGAGCGGCAACCACCGGAGGCAGAGGCCTCGGCAGGGGCAGGGGCGGCGGCCCTGATGTGCGCCGCTGAAAACACCGCGTCAGTCTGCCCTGTCCCGATCTGCGGGACAGGGCGGCTGAAACACCTCCAGCCCGCATTATCCGTGAAAACGACACGCCGCATCGATGTCCGCGCCGCGCGGAGCCGCGAGCGTAAGCGAGCGGGTGGGCTGCCGATTTCGCGTGCTGTGGGATTCGTGCAATCCCACCCGCTCCCTGACGGCCGCGGCTCTCAACGTCATTGCACGCCTTGCCGCAGAACTTCATGAATAGTCCGGGCTAGTTGTTGGCCATCTCTACAACGGAAAGGAATACCAGGCGCGCCAGGTCCACCATGATGTCCGGAGTAATTATGTCGATGGAGTCATGCGTGGTGTGGTAGGTGGCAAATGGCAGCCGGGGTCCGCCCGATGTGCC
>Ga0315282_10010086_pt1 | contig 14894 bp, 17 predicted proteins | sample YL17G07_20_MG_FD_203693 | JGI IMG/M metagenome (GOLD analysis project Ga0315282, IMG submission 203693) | Sediment microbial communities from Yellowstone Lake, YNP, Wyoming, USA - YL17G07_20 | ecosystem: Environmental > Aquatic > Freshwater > Lake > Sediment | place: USA: Wyoming | collected... | reverse complement strand
CCTAGCCCCTAACGATTGAGTGTTTTGTGCTTAGGCTCGATTTCGCCTCAGTATGCATGATTAAATAGGTACGGATCGGGGAACTATTGTGACGTGTCTCAAGTTGACTAGACGCAGTTCTGGTTCCCTATAACACCATACGGTTTATTAGCTTGTTAGAGTGGCCGCCCCGGACGTTCTTGCTGGGTCTTTGTTCTCTGCCGTAGTCTTTTCAGGACCCGCAAAAGTAGGAAACAACGAATTGTTGCGTTATAGTAACGGGCTTTTCCTATGTTGTAATGTTGCGGCGTCTTCTTGCCTAGCTTCCGTTCTCTCTCTGTTCGTCGTTGCTATCCTGAGAAACGAACAGGCTGCTATCGACGGTGGTCGTTGATAGCCCGGGGGAGACACAAATGAGTACCGCGGTTATCTCAGGGGGTGGATTGTTCCATTCATCTGTCTCCTTCCGCGTTGATTCTCATGTCGGCCATGCATAGTGTTGATTCCGCGGCGTGCCAAGAAGGTTCAGCGCTGGGAGAGAGCGATTCCCCTTCATGCAGCTGGGATATCAGAGCACTTGCTTAGCTGAAGCCTTCCGCAATTCGGTTCCCGCCTGTCTTGTCGTTCGCTCTCCACAATGTTGTGGAGGTTGCTCCGCGCTTTCTACCCGCTTGGACATGGCCTCGCTGAGATCCTGCCCCTAGTTGAGGTTACACAGCGAGTGGATGGCCCAGCTCATCTCTCTAGGATGCTTAGCTGCCACCGTGTTACTGTCTGAGCTTCTGTCCACATTTCGCACAGCAATCATTGGTTAGGGGATTGCCAGCCCCACATTCCGTACAGTAGACTGAGGTCGGTTTGCTGAGTGAGGTTTGAGGGGTTTCCGGAGAGGTAACAGCCGAAGCAGTAGATAGCGATACTTCCCCCTTTCTTCTCGCCATTAGTCCAGCGACTCCAGAACCGATTGTTGCAACGACCAAGATCACCCCGACGTAGAATAATGAGCCTAGCCCGGCCGGGTGAGTGACAAGGCCCACTACTTGGGTGGGGACCCACGTGGTAGTCCAAAGTGTATGATACTGCGTCACGGTGACTTGGGTCTGTTCCGGCTCTTGCCAAGCATCCACGGTCACAGTCACGCTGGAACCGTAACCGTTCATGAAGATCATAATGGCGAATCCATTCGAGGCAACATCTTCTGTCAACTTGTACGATGCGCTTCCCGTCTCGAAACTGTATGGAACTGTACCCTTGAGCAAGCTGCAAGGCCATGGAGTGGGTGGGTGACCCTCTTTCTCGAGCTCGGTGGCAGAAACGCTGCTATAGTCGATTCCGAACAGGAAACCCGCCGAGCCGCTTGGCCCGGTGGAGTAAGAGACGTAGAGCTTCCCCGGTTTCACCGGCATCACAATCCAGTCCCAGGAACACATCGCCGGGGCATTCCACTGTTGCCAGCCAGGGGGAATGATGAAGACATCATGCAGGGACCGAGTGCTCACAGTCAAGATCACTGATGATTCAGCCGTTGTTGCTGCTACCATTGTTGAAGCGAAGCTCGTCGGTTCGGTGCTCGTCTCCGTCACAATCTGCGAACTTGCATTGTATCCTGAGTATGATGCTCCAACTCCAAGAACTGCGAGCAGAATCGCTAGGACAAGAAGTACGTTACCCATTTTCACGAGAAGGAACACCGCGAATGGCTCCCGCCATTCAGAATTTAACACTTACTGGTGTGAATGAGACGTCTGCTAGGTTGCCGCATGCGTCTCACTTGATCTGCGTCAATCAAATGCCTCGCCTCCACAACTTTGACATATTCGGGGCCGTAACGATCGGCCCGGTGGAACTTCAAGCGGTTGGGTTTCCGCCCTAAGACACAGAAAGAGACTACACACAATCGCGTAGCCTAGCACTACTCGACTTCCCCGAGGCGACGACGCCGGATCATGATTGTCGCAGCAAGTATTGTGATGATGAGCAAAGCTGAGATGAATGGCGCTGGATATTCTGGGATTGGTACGCCGGAAGGCTGCAGCTCGTAACTCACGCCGGTAACAATGGATCCGGGAGAGAAAGTGACCATCTTGCTTTGCGGGATGAATCCCGGATCTGACGAGGCGGTCACATTGTAGGTGCCTGGAGGCACGCATAGGGCGTAGGTCCCATCTGTCGTGGAAGAGGTTGCCGTGATCCCACCGCCTACGCTCGTGGCGGTCACCAACGCCCAAGGAAGCCTACGAAGATTTCCGTACATGTCGTACCAGTACACCGTTCCATGAATATTCGAGATTATTCCTTCGCAAGATGGAGGGGCCAAGGAGATGGTCGTCACGAATGTGCATGTGATCGTTGTAGTAGAGCTGGTAGTGCTTGTCTGAGACACTACTGGTGGCGGCCTGAAGACGACGAGATCCACATGATAAGACTGCCCTGCATCAAGTGGAAATTGTTTGCTCATCGCTGCGCTGAATCCAGCTGCTTCCGCTCTGAGTTCATAGTCGCCCGCGGGCAGCCCAAAGATGTAAGTCCTGTACAGGTTTCCTACCTCGCCGGGGGTTGTGCTGGTTCCGACGAAGTTGTTGAAGTCCCAATATGCCTTACCCGTGACTGATCGTCCTTCAGGAGTCGTGCCGATTGCAGTGACTAGGCCATGCACAAAAGCGCCAGTGCCCACGACATTCTGTGTTCGGACGGTCGTCTCGACCCAAGCCGGGTTCAGTTCGTCCTTGACGATGATTATCGGATAGTTGCCCGCTTTGAAGCCAGAGATCTTGAAGAAGTAGACCCCTGCAACATCGGGGGCCCTGAGATTGGAGAAGCGGATATGATAGACTCCTTGCACGTCGGTCCACGCGGCCTGCCTCGTTGAAGGCAACCACCCGAACTCAAGCGGAATCACGGGGTTGATCGATCCGCCCAGGACATCAAATTGCAGGTCGCCGATGCTGCCTGCAAGAATCGCATAGTCCAAGTACGAATTGAAGACTTGACTAGTCTGACCGTTCGTGCCCGGCTGTCCGGGGAACGGATCACCGCTCTGGTCACGCGCTTGGGTTCCCCAGAGCGTGTCAAGCGTATGACTCCAGCCTTTCTTGTACGAATCACTCACACCCGGGCGAAGGAAGACACACATACCGCAAGAACATTCCCACAGCTCGCCGTCTGCAGAAGATCCCATATTCACTGCCATAGCTGCAGTTGTCGATGCTAGAATCAAAATTAGAATCAGCAAGAGGCGGCGACTGCGTGACCGGAAGTATTTGGTCAACTACATCAACAGGTGATAGGAGGACCAATGCAATCTTTGGTCCTTGAAGTTCTTGAGAGTATCGCCTTATCCCATTTTCCCTACTCGTCTCGTCGATAGTGCTCTAGTTGAGCTTTCATTTCATCAGTCCAGTTCTCAAGCCAGCTCATCTGAATATGTGATCGCGGTGACTTTGTGCCGCTATTCGGTGATTTTCTCGGAATAGGAAAAATAAAGGAGTTCCGAGAACTGCGACTTGCACGACTGAAGGCTGGCAGATTCTCTTACGTTGCGTGCGAGAAGGGTCATAGGAGCGAGATGAGCGGTATTGACCTTTGTTATCGCCTCACCGTTCAGGAGGTCCTCTGTCCTGAATGCTACGAGTGGGTGAAGGTCAACTCGATCACGGACGGCCCACTAATGAACGAGGCCCAGAAGAAGAAACAGCAGGAAGAATACCTCCAATGGGAAACCGCTCAACGGGAACAACTGCGGAGAGCCTCGGACCTGTCTGACGACGTGGGTCTATTCTTCTGATCTGGCAGCGTGTCCAGTTCCGGAGGGGTCTCTTTTCCCTCAAAATCGGCAGTTCGGCCTGCTCCCAGCAGTAGGAGCAACTCTAAACGAGCACCCCCTACTTGGCCTTGTTCCGCTCGTAGGCCGCCAGAAGCTTCTCCAAGAGCTCTGGGTCGGCGCGAGTGTGAGGCATGTGGGGGGCGTCATCATGTTTTGCTGGTCACATGGGGGCAGTTTCGTTTGGGTCTCCGTCATATCGCTCTTCACCCCATCCGCTTGTATTGTCCACCAGACTCGCGTTCGTATTCCGGGAATCTCTGATGGGAAGGACCATACCGTCATGGCGTATCGTCGTCGAACAAGAAATCGTAGCGATGAGTAAGTTCAAGCAGTTCCTCGGACCAGAAGACCGAGTGGTCTTCGATGACCTCCTCAACCAATGCAAGCTCTATGCCCCACAAGCCGGGACCCTCGCCTCACCCGTCAAGGAAGTGCCGCTACTGTTATCGATGATCTTCGCTCAGCACAAGAAAATCAGAGAACTCGAAGAACGGCTCAACGAGACCTTGAAGTGATGTTCGGTATTGTCTCGCAGTTTCGTTTGGGTCTCCTTGCATGTTCGACCACGCTAGTGGTTATCTTCCGTTGTCCGCGTTGCGGCGGATATGTTGCGTGGTTCGATCGTCCAGGAAGGCGACATTCAGGTCATCATACCTTACGCGCTGTACCGGGAGACGTTGGTGTGGATCCGGCGGACACATCGATCCCTAACTGTGGATGAGTTCGTCGCCCAGGCCGTCGAAGCGAGACTACGCACCGTCGGAGCGATCAAGACTCACCGATGACTAAACGATTGCCGTCTGAAGTGGTCCGTGATTTCGGAAATCTCCCGTGGAGCCATCAAGACGCGAGAGAGTACGCCGCGAGGAAGGGCGGTCGAGTTCACTTCGATCCCGAGACGAAGTCATGGCTTGTCATAATAGAGAAGCGGCCACGGCGCATCAGCGTAGAGGATGATTGCTGGACATGACCTACGGTTGCTCGAGCGTACAAGGCTGACCGGTCTTGCCTGGTCGCCCCCCCAAGAAGGACGTCCACGTGACGCTGGATGAGGACGACTACATGTGGGCGATCACGCGAGGCTTCAACTTCAGCGAACAATTCAGCAGCTACCTCAAAGTCTGCAGGAAAGAAGCGGAACTCGCAAGCTATGGCCTAATCCTCAAACGGGTCGCTGAGAAACATGGAGGCGACTGAGGCGAAACGCCTCCACATTTTCTTATAGGTGCCCCGCCCATGTGATCTTGTTTCTCGATGTCGTTTGACTGTTTCTGAGACCGATTCGAGGCCCCGAGGCGTTGAAAGCCTTGGCATGCAAGCGGCACTCGCCGAGGCAGATCAAGGGACGGGTAATGAGACAACGGTTGAGATGACTGCATCTGTAACGCTCTCTGAAGCTGGCTCAGGCGTTGAGGTTGAAGCTATGGCCGCATCGTTGACGGTCACGGAGGCACCAGTTGGACTTGATGTTCCAACCATCGCTTACGATCTAGGCATCATCACTGACAGCGGAGCTTGCAGCAACGAGACCGTCACTACTCCGGGAACGTTGACCGTTACAGAGGAAGGGAAGGGTGCTGAATTTGCATGGCGAACGAAACCGTCAGCCACGATGATCGACGCGCTTCTCTTACCTCACGTTCTCTCAATCAGGATCTCCGATCCAGCGACCATGTCGGACAAGAAGGTTCAAGGCGGCTCTTTGCCACGGCGAAAGATGGTGGCTAAGGCTGGCCGGACTGTTGAGATCGGAGGATGGAGTGATAGCCAAACCGAGATAGACGCAGTCGACGCTCTCCGTGATGGTCTGCATCACACCTTCTACCCTCAAACCGGCGACTCCTTCAGCGTTCTGGTCACTGGATTTGAGCCAAACGCAAGCGCTGACGAGTACGACCGCAGGACATATCGCCTGAGTCTTGCGGAGGCGAACTAGACTGGTCACATTCGGAGGGTACATGCTTCCTCACGTCTCAGCGGTCCAGACTGTGGGGTCGCGCATCATCCATGATCGCCTAGTTCCTTCATCGAAGACCTTTGGCTCTCGGTCTGATGAGACTGCGGGAGGCCGCATCATCACTGTTTCAGGTCAGATCAGAGGTGACCCCGACCATGTCCTCCGCCTTGAGGAACTTCGAGTCAGGGCCGACGATACGGCGCGGTCCCTAGACTTGGAGGACGGATCTGCCGCCATCACCGCGAAGCTTGGCCCCGTAGAAGCGACTTGGACGGTTGAGGAAGGCGTAGAGCGGCCGACGTATTCGGCTACGTTCTACGAGACCTCGTGAACTGCTTTCTCCACAAAGCTGCCACGCCTAGCGAAAGCGCTGTCGCCTTCTTAACGATCAGTCAGCCTATCTCGCCGCGGGTCCCGTCTTCTTTCATTCTTTGTGTGTCTTAGCCGAGTGTATTATGTAGATTGTCACTGTGTCGTCTTGCGTGCGTTGTATTACATGATAGTCATTCGATAGCAAACCTTCTTTCTTCAACCGGGCAATCATCAGCTTCATTGACGAGCTTCTAATACCAAACTGTTTCTCGGTTCCAACGAGTGCCTGTCCCTTCGGGATTTCCTTCGCCAATTTGAGCCATTGGTGAGCACTCTGTCTAAATCTTATCGGCACTTTTTCTTCCGGTATCAATTTCAGCTCTGCTAATGTCGGATGTGCCTGTCGCACTTCAGGGACCTTCTGCGGCATGAGCCATCAAAGACCTTAGCGTGACGGTACACGTCCCACACCTATAGATTTTGTCTGAAACCCCAGTTATGGGCATGTTCCAGCAAGAGCGTACGTAGTTGTAGTAGGCTGGGAAGCCTCTGAACATCTTCTGCGTGGAGTCGGCTTTCTCTAGGTCCCGCATCACTTGCTCGCGTTGCCCGTCAAGGAAGTGCCGCTGTTTCTGTCGATGCTATTCCCTTAACATAAGAAACTTGCAGAAGATGTCCGAATGATCGACGCGCACTGAGCTGGCCAAAAGTGTGGTTCTTTCGACGCTTCAGCTTCCAAGGCGTTGAAGCTAGCTATTCGGGATGCTTCCTGTTTGCCCGCCGATTTCGATAGATGAGATGCACGCCCAGTAAGCCTAGCGCGAGGCCCGCAAGAATTGATTCCAGCGGAAATCCAGGAATGGGTGGAGGCGTGGGGGCTGCAGATGTGTTCGCGGAGAATGTGCTCGTCGTAGTGATGCTGGTCGTCCCGTAAGAGGTAGAGGTCACCGTTTCGCTCGTAGTGGTCGTGACCGTTCGATTAGTCGTAGTCAAAGCGGCGGTTGTCCAAGTTGTGGCTGTGGAGGGAACAACCGTCGTCCCACTAGTCACAGTCTTACTGTATGAGACGATTGTGGTCGTAGTGGTTGAAGGAGAAACCACAGTTGTAGTGGAGTACGTGGGCCATGAGCGCCAGGTCGTACCGGAGGTAGTTGTCGTGGTGGATTTCGTGGTCGTTGTTGTGTTCGAGAAAGTGAATGCGAAGGTGAAATTCCACCAGCCTAATCCCAGATTCCCGCTCGTCGTAACCGTGGTCGTCAAAGGCTCCCGCAAAGTCGCCTGCATTGGGTTCAGTGCGGGTGCCACCGCCGGAACAAGGGCCCCGAGTGCGCCAAAAGTCACGCAGACTATGACGAGAGTTCTGATTGCGTCCTGTCTCTTCAAGAGGGTCCCCTCCCTGCTCGGCGATTTCGGTAGATGAGATGCACGGCCAGCAAGCCCAATCCAAGTCCAGCCACAATCGATTCCACGGGAAAACCGGGTATGGGCGGAGAGGGAGGCGTCGGTGCTCCCGTGACGGTGAACATGCTCGTCGAGATATTGCTCGTCGTCGTGTACAACGTCGAAATTATCGTCTGGTGCGCGGTAGTCGCTACTGTTTGACCAGTTGTGGTATTGGTTTGCGTTGTTGTGGTTGTGGACGTTGACGGGACAGTCCGAGTGGGCACTCTCGAAGTCCAAGTGCGCGTTGACACTGCACTCCAGGAAGTCTTGGGCACAGTCACAGTGAAAAAGGAAGTCGTCTCGGATAGTACAGTGATCGTACTCGTGTCGGTGTACGATGTAACCGTCATACCCGTCGTTACGTTCGAGAAGACGAACGTGAAAGTACCCGTCAGTGAGACTGTGATACCAGTAACTAATGTTGTCGTGACTGTCGTGACCGTGACTGTTACAGGCCCTAGCGAGGTGGTCGGCTGCATTGGGTTCAGTGCAGGTGCCGTCGTTGGAACAAGGATCCCGAGTGCCGCAAGAGTCACACAGACGACAACGAGGACTCTGATTGCGTCTTGTCTCCTCAAGAGCGTTCCGTCCAGATGTTTGGTCTAGCGTAGGATATAACCCTGAGGCTCCTTGGTCTCAGCATCTCTGCCGCACGCAGCGTGCATGAATGGGACCGGAAATGGCTCGTCCTACAAGGATGAAGGCCCCAACGCTGGCCATGATTCCTTTTGGAAATCATCGTGTCGTCCTGCATTGCTCATCGGAGCGAGGCACGACGCGTCTCATTTCTCCTCACTTCATCGTCTGTCTGCAGTGGTCGTTGGTCTCGCCTTCCATCTTGTGCGACCATTGTATTGTTTCACCCTTTGACGACCATGGGTTTGAGTCAAGCGAGCAGAGACATTCCTATTAGGCCAGAGTAGCTCGTCCCTGACCAGAGATGTCAGTGACGAAGAAAGTCGGGCGGAGTCGTTCGCTTCTTCGCGATACCGGGCGGTACGGCAGTCTCGTGGCCACGGGAGCCTGTATCTTCCTAGGCCTTGTGATACTGATGCCCTGGGCAGATGTAACATGGAACTCCAACTACCAATACCTCAGGCTCAACGCGTACATCTTCTCAACGCCTGCAGATCTGATGCTCTGGGTTGTCGTGTTCGCGTTCTCAACAGTCCCGTATTACGCTTCAATCAAAGGAAACCGAGACATGTTACGTGACCCGCTTCTTACATTATCGAACCTGTTGCTGCCGCTAGCCTCGACAATGATTGCCATGTGGTCTCGCGACGCTGCGGTCGCCGGACTGACGATTTCAGGTTTCATTGTCGCTTTTGGACTTGTGAGAAGGTCCTTCCGGTTACTGCGGATTTCCAGCAGAGACGCCTTCCGAATTGTGGCAAGCGTGACTCTGACCTGCCTTGCAGGAGTCTCCCTGTTCTCATTTCTCACAATGGCGATGGGAGGCGAAGAGGCACTCGGGTCTCTGACCACTGCCGCATCACTTAGCGGCGAGGTTCTGCTCAATCCGTGGCTGCGGGCTGTGATACTCGACCTGGAGTTCTTCTTTCTCCTTCGCCCCGCATTGCCTTCGTTGATCATCATCCTTGCCTTTGTCGCGATCCTTGCGGTCTTGTCGGGCACTCGGATCGATCCGGCCAGACTTCTCACGAAATCTCTGGGACGGCGAAGCTGCGATCTGCGATATGGGAACTGTGGCTCATCAAATAGCCGTTTGGTCTCGATCGTTGCCGCTATCCTAGTCATTGGGTCTGTGTCTGTTGGGGCATATGTGACTCTCTATCCCTACCTTTTCGGGCACATGGATGGCTTGCTCGGAAGCGACACATGGTACTACCTAAGAATCCTAAGGGATACGCGACAGCCGCTGGAAATCACAGCTACCAGTGACCGCCCGCTGTTCACGATCTTTCTTCTCTCCATGAAATGGGCGACCGGAGCAAGCGCTTTCTCCGTCGTGATGTACAGTCCACTCATTCTCTCAATTCTACTTTCATTGAGCAGTTATGCGTTGATCAGACAGGGCACCAAAAGCGCGTTGTGTTCTTCCTTCGCAGCATTGCTCTCAGCCGTGTCAAGTGTGACGGCAATCGGCCTTGGTGCAGCAATACTCGCTAACTGGTTCGCGTTGGCTGTGATGAATCTCTTCTTTGCGCTTCTGCTAAGGGCACAGACGAACCGGTCAGTCAGTGTGACAATTCTAGCGTCTGTGGCCTCTGTCCTCGTTCTGCTCGCTCACCCGTATGTGTGGGCTGCCAGCATGGTGATGATCGCTATCCAAGGTCTCGGAATACTGCTCGACGCCCGCTCAAGATCGAATGAATTCAAACAGAGCGTCATTCCGTTGATCTCTGTTATCGCCCTGAACGCACTGTTTCTGTTTCTGGTGTCAACGCAAGTGGCAGCAGCACATCTGCCCCTTGTCAGAGGTGTATCTGCAGCACTGCCCGTGATCAAAACGATCAACCTAACGAACCTCACTACGATCCTGGAGAACACAATTGACTATGCGAGAAACAGACTAGACGCAACCGCTATGGCTGTCCTCTCGATAATCGGCATCGCTGACATGGCTCTTCTCCCCAAGCCTTTCAGGCGGATTCTGGGGAGCATGATGATTGTTCCCGTGATCTTCACTCTGCTTGCGCCGGACGTATCTTGGACTTGGAGAGGTCTCTACTTGCTTCCCATGTATCTCGGAGCCGCTCTGGGAACTCGAAGTGTCATCCTAAGAACAAACAGCCCCACGGTCAGGTCAACACATGAATCTATTGTGAGGTTCGCATTCACGAGTTCGTTGTCAGGGTATATCTTTCTCTCCTGTCTGGCGTGGGCACTCCGTGCGACCTTGCTCCTCATGGAATCGAGCATTCGGGTTCCATAGTGCTGTACAACCCCTCCGGACTAGTGGGACTCGAGTTCGCCGCCCAAAACTGACTAGGGCCGAGGGTCTTCTTACGAAGTTCTGTGCCCTCTCTCCTGCACAGAGTTGGAAGGCCTTGAGAAATCGAGGGGGGGTAGGCAACGGTCTTGGCATTGTGCGTCTTTGATGGTGGGAAGTTCCATTATTGCGGTCCGTTTTGAAATCCGGGGCAGTCTATTGACATGAAAATGACAATTTCAGGGAGTTCCAACTCGACATGCGATGATGCAACATCCAATCACCCATTCCATTGAGCTTACGGGATACGGCGTTCAGATCTGCAGCGTTATAGTGACGGGCTTTTCCTATGTTGTAATGTCTGAGGATCTGGCGTGATCCGATGTCATTCTTGTGATTCTACGTATTGGATACTCTGCTGGGCGAGATTATAGGATTCGCATGGTGCTCTTGGATGTCAGTTTCGGCGATGTCCGTGATTCCGTGTTCCATCCCTTCCGTGTCTTATGCACCAGACTCTCTCCTCTGCGTTCGTGGGAGAGCAGTGATGGGTAGAACGATACCGTCATGGCGCATCATCGTCGAACAAGAAATCGCCGCGATGAGCAGGTTCAAGTGATTTCTAGGGCCAGAAGGTCAAGCGGTATTCGATGATCTCTTCACTCAATGTGTGTGCGCCATGTGTCTCAGGTCTTGGTCTTGGCTAGAACTTCCTTGAGCACTTCAAGGTAGGTGAGTCCGTATTCTTCAGCTGGTTCAATTTGAAGGCGAGTTTCCCATCCGTTAAGAGCAACTACCTCGATTGTTGCCTTCGTAGTGTTCACAATACTTGGTTCTAAGAGATTTTCGAAGTACTCTGGACTTCTGGGAGTGTCAATTGATCCTGGCCAAGCAACAGGTATAGAATCCTTTCCATACTTCATGCTGAAGTCGCGCCACATCTTGTAGGCTCCATCGAAATTCATCTTGGGCGGTGTAAGAATGAGTGGTGGAGTGCTTCCTCCAAGTGCATCAGTATTTTCGATTACTTGCAGAACATGAGCGGAAGAGATATTCGGATAACGCCAGCCAGATGCTGTTGCAGATATCAGGTCCGATGGGTACTCTGAGCGTCCTGCCAAGTCGTTTATGAGATAGACATCCCATCCCGTCGCCCTCAATTTGATCCTGACTGCGCCAAGGACACCTTTGATGTCTCCTCTGAATGGCACAGTGTAATCAAACCTCACACAGGGTCTACCATCAATTTCGAGATATTGTGGGGAAGAGAAATACTTCGTTAAGTATTCGAAATCAGAAACTAGTCTGCCCTTGTTGAAAGGATCGTCTAGGTCCTCTATCCACTTCTCGGCTGGATCATCTGGATTTGTGACCTTCAATCTCCCGTTGTTCTCGTATAGGATGCAGAACTGCATGTCCTTGGCAAGCGGGTTCTTGAGAAAGGCTTCTAGATTACGAGTGTTGTGGTAATCCCATGTTCTTTCGTCGTTTCCTGTTGTCCACCAGCTCATACAGAACGCATCTATCCCATGCCCTGTAGCCCAGTCAATGTGCTTAGAGATGACGATGGGATCTCCCGATGCATATTCTCCCAATAGGGGTGTGTCAATATGCTGGGAGGGTCCGTTGATTTCTTGATCGCCGTCGCGCCAGTGGTTTCCTTCAACTGAAGGTTTCTCATACCAAGGATAGTAATCCGCAATGACGGTCATGTCATCCAGCGCAGCGATATTCTCAAACTCTCTTACGTACTCAGTTCTTAGAGTTCTCTCATCGACGACCCCGCTGGAGTCTGCGGCGCCCGCTCTCACATCGTACTCTCTTCCACCCTTCAAATCGCTGAAGACTGTGGAGAGGATCTCCTTCTCTAGCCCGGGAGATTGTAAGGCAGCTGTTTTTGTCTCCTCTTGGGGGAACGCGTCAGTAGGCAAGTGCGCATATGCCACGGGTTCGAGGGCAACTAGGACAGAGGACAACCTTCTCGCGGGATCAGAGATCTTCAGATCGACTCGGATGTCGTAGATCTTGCTGTTCAGGATTCTCGACGGTTCGTATGTCAGGCGTGTTATCATTGGTAGAATCGCAGTTGAGGGTGCGGTTGTTGTTGCAGTTGCTGTAGTTGTTCCTTGACTTGGAGGCGCTGACTGCGGCTTGGAGAGATAGTTCAATCCGAGGGCTGAGGCTCCGACAACCGCACCTGTTGCACCAGCGTATTTCAGGAACTTGCGACGATCCATGACTACCAAGAAGAGAGCTTCGCTGAGTAGACTTCAGTTTTTCGGAACAGATGCCGAGGTGCTGCATGGATTGGTCGGTGCGCCTCGTCTCCAGTTTCATGGGTCTCCGTGATCTCGCTCCTCATCCTTCCTGTCTTATCCGTCAGGCTCTCGCCGCGCTTGTGGAGAATAGTGATGGGGAGGACGATACCGTCATGGCGCATCATCGTCGAACAAGAAATCGTAGCGATGAGTAGGTTCAAGCAGTTCCTCGGGCCAGAAGACCGAGTGGTCTTCGATGATCTCCTCAACCAATGCAAGCTCTATGCCCCGCAAGCCGGGACCCTCGCCTCACCCGTCAAGGAAGTCCCGTTGCTCCTATCCATGATCTTTGCGCAGCACAAGAAACTCACAGAGCTCGAAAAACGTCTCAACGAGCGTCATTCGCCCTGGGCGACAGCCTAACCTCAGCCCCCCTGGCGGTTCCATCTCTCATCGATCCCGACCCCAAAGCTCTTCCACACTCCTGCCGCAAAGATTAGTCACACCTGAAGCCATAACAGAGGGTTGTGCAATGCGCTACGCATTAGCTCAAGGTCGGGAATGTGGTCCAAGTGGAAGGGACTGCGTGCTGGTCTTTTCGATAATCTTACTTGTTATCGGCAGTTGCCTCGCAGGATGGGGATGCTGACGGAAGAGCAGACAGAGCCATGTAGACAACGGAAGTCGCCGAGAGAGAATCACTTCTTGCTCGCTCCTTGTTCAAGTAGCTTCGTTCTTTCGATCTTGTCGCGGATTGCAGACTCGACGAACTGCTGGCGGTTGAAGTTGAATTCTGGGTGCTCCCTGACTATCCTATCGATCTCCTCCATCATTGCTCCTGGCAGACGGATCGGGATACGCTCCGATCGGCGTTTTGCGACTCTCGGCATCGATGTTCTTGTAGCATAGGTGTTACAACGTTTATTAGGGGGTTGTGTATCATAGGTGTATCACAGGTGATCCGAATGACTCAGAAGAGAGGTCGACCGAGACGACCCGTTCCTAGTACCGCCAAGCGGATTGTCGAGGACTTGGACCAGTCTGCTTACATTTTGCACGGGAGTTACAGAATGTTTCCAAGCCTAGCTCGCTTCAAGGGGTACCTCAACAGCTTGGGGAGACGAGGATGGAGATACCCTCACACCGACCGGAATCTTCGGGCCAGGACAATCGTTCTCGCATATCGAGGTCGCGCAGTATGCATCGCGGATGTCCTCAGTCACGATACGCCCAATCGTAGGGAGGAAAGAGGGTTCGCGAAGAGAGGTCTACGAGCTCCGAGGACTGTTTACGTGCTGCGTCCCAGGTCCTTGAAGTACCTTGCGTGACGTGACATGTCATGAAGTGTCGACCCGTGCGGGAGTTGAGTGGCTCGATGCGAGCTCATCTCACGCCACGCGAGACCTACCGACTGCGACGGGCGTGACCAATGGCTCGAGCTAGAAGGAGAGTCAGCGAGACATGGCCCTCAAGAATCCTCGACAATGCTATTGAGATTGCCGACATCCCGCTAGAGCGCAGAGACCCATCGATAATAGTCCATGAACGATCTCAATTCCTGAAACTATAGTGACTAACATAAGTATTCGACTATGTTAAGCCTGAATCTCTTTGTCCTCAGCGTCTTCGAGATCTCCTTCTTCATGCTCTCGAATGTTGGATAGATGCGGTTGGCTTGTATGATGTCTTTGCTCTGCCTCCAGCATTCCTCGATGGGGTTGAGTTCCGGCCTGGCTGTGGGGAACCATTTGACCTTTACACAGCCGCGGTTCCTTCGTAGCCATCGTCGTACTCGTTCGTCGCGGTGGTGGGGCGCTGATTTGTCTAGGAAGAGGAGGGATGCGCCGAACCTCCGTCTGAGCTTCCTAACATAGGCGAGGAAGCTTTGACCGTTGACCGTGTCGTATTGTCGGAAGAGTTGTTTGCCATCGAGGGAGATGGTGCCGAAGAGGCAGGTGCGATGGTGGGAGCCCGTCGTCAGCACCAAGGGCTCGCTTCCTCTTTTGGCCCACACGTAGCGGGAGACAGAGTCGTAGAGGAAGATGGACTCGTCCTCGCATAATACTGTCCAACCGCTTCTTTCCGCCTCTTTCATCGCCTTTCTCGCCCTTTTTTAAACCGCTTCACCTCTTCATCCGAGGCGGCGTTGATGTGCCTCCTGCTTGGCCGTTTCCTTGAGAGCCCCCACGAGTGGAGGAGACGGGTGATTTGCATGAGTGAGTATCG
>Ga0315282_10010085_pt1 | contig 14896 bp, 10 predicted proteins | sample YL17G07_20_MG_FD_203693 | JGI IMG/M metagenome (GOLD analysis project Ga0315282, IMG submission 203693) | Sediment microbial communities from Yellowstone Lake, YNP, Wyoming, USA - YL17G07_20 | ecosystem: Environmental > Aquatic > Freshwater > Lake > Sediment | place: USA: Wyoming | collected... | reverse complement strand
TATGAAAATGAATGGAAGAACTTTGTAATCAACAATGAAACTGTAGAAAAGAACATGAAAGGATTGTATTTTGGTGACGTTTATAATAACGGTAACAACATGATAGTTCTTGCAACAGGAGTTTGGCAGGGCTTAATTTATACTATTGAGTGGAATAAAGGTGAGTTTGTCAAGAATTTGGTTGGTAATGTTTCAAATGTTTTTGAAAAATACAGTGTAATAAAAGATATAGGGCATAATTCATTAGAAGTACAAGTTAAAGATATAGATGCTGACGGAAAAAATGAAATAATTGTTGCAGGAGAGAGTGATACTACTTTCAGCAGCCCTTCTAAAAATGTAAGTATTTCTTTTGGGTGGGAAGGAACTCCTTACGGTTTTCTTTTAGTTTATAAGAAAGTTGGAGACAAATGGACATACAAACTTTTAGATAGTTATTCTGTTCTTGGGATGGATGTAGGAATTTTACCTTGATTTTATATCTTCTCTTGTTACAGGAACAGTTTCATAGTCAGTTAAAAAGCCAAATACTCCATGCTTTCTAGGATTATCTCCTGTAGCAAAGGAAGTCCATGCAACAGGCGAGATTGTTGGTAAAGTTGAGGTTAAAACAGCATATTTTGTTTTAATATTTTTATAATCGAACTTAAGTTATAGAATTTTTAGATAATATTTATCTATCTTAAATACAAAATTTAATTATGCTTTTAAATAAAAAGGAACTAAAGATATTCCTAACTTTTTTTATAATTTACTCCTTTTTTGTATATTGGATTGGATGGAATGAGCAATCTCATTTTGCCTTAACAAGATCAATAGTGGACGAAGGTAGATTTGAAATAGATTCTTATGCAAATCAGACTTCTGATAGAGCATTCTTTAACGGTCATCATTATTCTGATAAAGATCCTGGACCTTCTTTTCTGGCAGCTCCTGTTTATGCAACATGGAAATTTATTTACAACTTTTTCCCAAATGGTTTTAAGGAAAAATATGCAGGTGATAATACATTTATAGCAACTGAAGTTGGAGAAAATAAAGTTGCTATCATAGAATATATAAACCCAGGATTTTTTATTCTAGTTTCTATGATACTAGTAACTATTTTCACGTCATCTCTACTTTCAGCGTTAACAGTAGTTCTAATTTATAAAATTTCAAAATACTTTACAAAAAATGAAAAATATAGATTATTGCTTATAATTACAGCTGGCTTAGGAACTTTATTATTCCCTTATGCTTTAGTTTTTATGAAGCATGCGATATCAACTTTTTTTGCATTTTTAGCTTTTTTCCTACTTTTTAAGGTTAAGCATGAAAAAATCAAAGATAATAAATATTTCCTATTTTCTGGCCTTTCTTTGGGATTTGCGATTACCTGCGATATTACTATAGCAATAATAGGATTAGCTTGTTTAGTATATCTTATTTCTTTCAGAAAAGAAAAAACAATTTATTTTTTAATTGGCGGCCTTTTAGGTATTTTACCATTTATTGTATATAATTACTTGGTTTTTGAAACACCTTTAACTCTTTCAAGAAATTACATGGATCCTAAGATTTGGCCAGAACTTGGCGGTGTAAAGGGACTAGAAATGCCAAATCCATTTGTTATGTTAAGATTATTATTTTATCCAGAAAAAGGAATTTTCTTTTATTACCCAATTCTATTGCTTTCCTTTGTAGGTTTATACTATATGTATAAAAAATTTAGAGTAGAATCAATTCTAATACTCTTTATATTTTTTTCATTTCTATTAATGAATTCTTCTTGGTGGGCATGGTGGGGTGGGGCAAGTTTTGGGCCTAGACATTTAACATCTACTATACCATTTTTAATTTTGCCATTAATTTATATATTTTCTAAATTAGAAAAATCAAAAAGTCTAAAATATTTAACTATCATGTTGATAACTTATTCAATTTTTATTAATTTTTTAAGTTTACAGATGATAAAGGATGAATTTTCTGGTGGAAAAAATGTTATTACATTAGATCCTCAATATGAAAAAGAAATTTATACGTTCGCAGTAATTAAAAATCCTATATATGATTATTATTTACCATTATTTTTTGAAAACGGTCCAAGAAGTAGAATTTTAGAGAATTTTATTAGGAATGAAAAAGAAATTGATATTAGAAATTTTCCACTTTCTAAAGATATTTCACTATATAAAAATATTTATTCACAATCAAACATGCTAGTATATGAAATAACTTTATTTTCTATTCCAGGAATAGGAATATTTAATTTGAAAGTACCTTTTATTTCTTTATTTATTTTAACAATTTTTATAATTCTAATCTGGTGTAAAGAATTATTTAAGCCTATAAAAAAATTGAAATTCAAAATGTTATTTCTTTTGTTTCTTTTCATTATATTCATAATTTTATTTATTAAAACTACAAATATTTCTTACAAAGAAAATTGGTATCAATTAGAAACATTTGATAATATAACATTTAGATATATGAGTCAAAATGCAACTATCTTAATCTATAATAATAAAGGTGCATCAAAGCAAGTAAAATTCTATTTTAATATTTCTTCTCCATTTAAAGCAAGAACTTTACAAATTTATTTAAATAATAAATTTATAGATTCTTTTACAGTTACAGAAAAAATTACAGAAGTAGTAACTCCACTTATAACCATTCAATCAGGAGAAAACATTCTTTTATTTAATTCTAAAGAAGGTTGCGACGTACCATCAAAAATAACAGTAAGTAACGACACTCGATGTATAAGCTTTAAAATTTACAACATAAATCAAGTAGAATGGAACCAAATAAATAAAACATTTGATTATTACAAAAATTGGTATCAGTTGGAAACATTTGATAATGTAACACTAAGACATATGAGTCAAAATGGAAGTATTTTAATTTACAATTTTAAAAACACTAGCAAACTAGTGAAAGTTATTATGAATTTGTCATCAGATTTTGGAGTTAAAAGAAACTTAATTATTTCATTGAATGGCAAAATAATTGAAAGATTTATTGTTCCATCAAATCAAAATTTTTCATTAGTAACATCACTATTTTATGTGAATCATGGAGAAAATTTTCTTGTTTTAAGTTCAGTTGAAGGATGTTCTATTCCTACCGATTTAAAAGATAAAAGATGCTTAAGTTTTACTATCTATAAAATTGAAATTATAGATGTAGGATAATGAAAGTTAAAGTTTATTTATCTGCAAATTTTAATGTAATTTTTCCTTCTATTAAATTTTTTGGAGAAACCAACTTATCATATCTTTTAATGTTTTCTCGAACGGTATAGAAGGTTTCCATCCAAGTTTTTTCTTAATTTTTGAATAATCTCCTATTAAGATAGGGGCGTTTGATATTCTTGAATGCTTATTAGTTTTTATATTCATTTTTTTAGACAATCCAAACTCCTCTCTTCCGATTTTCAACGCTGTTTTAAGAACATCCTCTATTTTCAATCCTTGGCCTGAACAAAGATTATAAATATCACCATTCTCTCCCTTTTCTACGACCAAAATATACCCCCTAATTATATCTCGAACATCAGAAAAATCCCTTATAGTTGAGATATCTCCTAATTCTATAGTATCTCTACCATATTTAATTCCCTCTGCAATTTGTTTCGTTATAACTGAAGTTACAGGATTTAATGATCTTCTTGGACCTTCATGATTGAAAGCTCTTGTTTTTCTGATATGCATACCGTATGATTGGAAATAAAGATCGCACATCATACTACTAACTACCTTACTAAGGCCATACGGTGACACTGGCCTTAATGGATTGGTTTCCTTCACCGGAATCTCAGAAATAACATTTCCTTTTTTGTCTATTTTAGGTTCTGGAACAAGTCTTTTATATTTTTTTAATAACTTTTTATATTGAAAGTTATCATTAATTACTAAGCCATATTCCTCACTTGAACCACTATAATGTATTATTTCAACTCTGTCAAAAATTCTACACGCTTCTAAAAGATTTGCTGTGCCAATTACATTGGTATTATAAGTATCTATTGGAGATAAAAAACTTTGGTCAGGATCAGTTTGAGCCGCTAAATGAAATATTATTTCTGCCTTAGAACGTTTTAAAGCTTCTAAAATAGAAACTATGTCATGTATGTTCCCAGTAATAAGTTGTTTTTCAGAAATTCTCCTTGTACGTATTAAATGTTCAATATTTTCGATATTACGTGAACGTTTTCTTATAAGTCCATAAACATTTGCACAATATTTTTTAGAAGTTAAAATTTCTGCTAACCAAGAGCCTGCAAAACCTGTGATTCCTGTAATTAATACATTTCTATCTTTCCAAAAATGGAGGTTTGAATCCATAGGAATTACTTTCATATTAAATTAATACTTTTTAATATTTAAAACAAAAGAATATTATGAAAATTAGCATACTTGCAGATAGTTTTTATCAAAACAGAGGAGGACTAAAAATTTATACTTATAATTTAATTAAGGAACTTATGAAAATAGATAACGAAAATGAATACTTTTTAATTTGTTTTAAAAAATTAAATTTTGATTTATCACCAACAGTTAAACAAATAGTTATACCAAGTTTTGGAAATTCAGAGAGGGATGTTATAAGAAAACTTTTTTTATTACCATTTTTCTTAAAACTTAAAAATTTTGATATCTTTCATAGCATAATGCAATTTGGGATATCTTGGATGAAGATTGGTAAAAAAAATATCTTAACCTTACCGGACATAATTCCAATTTTGTATCCAGGATTTTACGATAAATATAACTATTTTTCTTTTAAGTATATTTTACCAAAGTTCATTAGAAATGTTGATGCTATTATAACTTTAAGTGAAAATTCAAAGCGCGATATGATAAATTTTCTGAAAATTCCTAAAAATAAAATTAAAGTGATATATTTGGGAATAGATGAAATTTTTAGACCAATAAAAAATGCTAAAGATATACTCCTTAAAAAGTACAAAATTGACTTCCCCTTTATTCTGCACATAACTATGAATGAACAAAGAACAAACTTAATAACATTACTTAAAGTCTTTTCATTATTAAAAAGAAAAAACAAAGTTTATCATAAACTTATAATACTTGGAAAGATTAAGGAAAAAGAAAAGTTAAATTTCTTATTGAAAAAATTAAATTTGTTAAATGATGTTCTAGTCTTAGGTTTTATACCAAGAGAAGATCAACCTCTTTTTTATAGTTCTGCTGATTTATTCGTGTCTGTAACTCATTATGAAGGATTTGGTTTACCTATTTTAGAAGCTTTAGCTTGCGGATGTCCAGTAATAACTTCAAATGTAAGTTCTCTTCCTGAAATTGTTGGAAAAAGTGGAATTTTATTAGATCCTTCTGACACTTCTTCTCTCTATAGAAATATCCTTGAATTAATAGAAGACCATAAAAAAAGAAAGCAAATGAATAAAGAAGGTCTAAAAATAGCAAAAAAATTTACTTGGAATAAAACAGCTGAAGATACTTTAAAGATTTACAGAGAACTAAATATGTAAAATTTCATTTTTGTGATTAAATATTTGTAGATTAAATTAATATTATGAAAGTTATTGTCGTTACGCCATATTTTTATCCGCACATAGGTGGTGTAGAAAAAGCAGCATATGAAATAGCAAAAAGAATAGTCTCTTATGGTCATGATGTAATTGTATTAACTACAGGAGATAAGAATTCTGTAAAAAATATAGATGGAATTAAAGTTTATAGATGTAAAACACTTTTCAATTTTTTAAATATACCCATTTCTTTTCAATTATTTAAAAAATTATTATTTATTAAAGGAGATTTAGCTCATGTACACTTCCCAAAACACTTGATATCAGATATAGCCGTTATTATCTTCAAACTAAGATTAATACCAACAATATTAACTATTCACGACATGTTCTTAACAACACCCTTTAAAAAATTATTAGGATTTTTTTACAGAAAAAGCATCGGAAATTTTATGCTTTCTCTAAGTGATAAAATTACAGTTGATAGTAAAAACAATATCCCAGATGCAATTTTTAAAAAATATAAAAATAAAATAAAAGAGATACCAAATGGAACTGAAGTTAAAAAAACAAAAATTCAACTTAAGAAAAACAAAAAATTCACCATTCTTTTTGTCGGTACAATGGAAAAACAAAAAATATACAAAGGTTTGGAATATCTTGTATTAGCAATGAAGTATACTAATCCTTTATGTGAATTATTAGTTGTTGGAGAAGGTGAATTAAAAGAATACTATTCTAAATTTGCTAAGAGATTAGGCTTAAAAAGAGTTAAATTTTTAGGATTTGTAAATGACAAAAAACTTCACGAATTATACAATAAAGTTGATTGCTTTGTTTTACCTTCTATTTCTAAGCAAGAAGCTTTTGGTATTGTTGTTTTAGAAGCTCTAGGTTATGGTAAACCGGTTATAGTAACTAATGTTTGTGGGGTTTCAAGTATAGTTAAAAAATTTAACTGCGGAATCGTCATAAAACCAAAGAGTGAAAAAAGTATAACAAAAGCTATAAATTGTCTTTATGAACAACCAAATTTAATAAAAACATATTCTAAAAACGCTTATAAAACAGCTGAAAAATTTACTTGGAATAAAATTTCAAAAATATACTTAGATGTTTATGAAAGTCTATTAACAAAAAATAAGTGAAGAAAAAATGAAAAAAATTCTAATTCTAATAAATAGAGATATAAAAAACCCACATTCTGGTGGAGCTCACATTTATACTCACGAAATAGCGAAAAGATTGGTTAAAGATGGTCATAAAGTAATTATGTTTTGTAGTAAATACAAAAATTCAAAAAATGAAGAAGTTATAGACGGTATAAGAATTATTAGAAGAGGAAATGAATATACACTCTATTTTTATGCTTTCATTAACTATCTTCTTAAATTGAGAAAAGAATGTGACATTTTAATAGAAGAGATCAATGCAATTCCTTTTTTCTCTTCACTTTACGTAAGAAAACCAAAATTTGTATTGATACATCAACTAATTAAAGAAATTTTCTCTATAGAATTACCTCGACCGCTTGATATAATTGGCAAAACTCTAGAAAAATCAATGCCTATTTTTTATAAAAATATAAATTTTTTGACTGTGTCGGAAAGCACTAAGAAAGACTTGATTAAATTGGGCATACCAAAACAAAATATTAAAATAGTGTATAATGGTGTTAACCATAAAAGGTACAAACTGGATAGAAAATCAAGAATACCAACTGTGGTATGTGTCGGAAGATTAGAGAAATATAAAAGAGTTAATTTACTAATAAAGATTATTCCAAATATAGTTTCTAAATTAAAAAAAGTAAATTTTTGGATTGCTGGTTATGGAAATGCAGAAAATGATATAAAAAAATTAGTAAGAAAATTAAATTTACCGAAAAATGTAAAGTTTTTTGGTCATGTATCTGAAAACAAAAAAATACAACTTTTACAAAAATCATGGCTTTTTGTGTCTCCGTCTATTAGAGAAGGATGGAACCTATCGCTTCTCGAAGCAAACAGTTGTGGCACTCCAGGAATTGCTTTTAATGTTCCAGGATTAAAAAATTCAATTATAAATAATAAGACTGGAATTTTAATTCCGAATAACAATACCAAAATGTTGAATAATAAAATTATATTTTTATTAAAAAATAAAAGGTTGTTAAAATACCTTTCTAAAAATGCTTTAAAGTGGTCATGTAACTTTAGTTGGGAAAAAACATATAAAAATTTCAATTTATTTTTAAAGAATTTAGAATCTTAAGTTTTAAAATTGAAAAAAGAATTTGCTTAGTAGTACTGAATACATTGACTTTAGAATATTTAGTATAAAAATAATCAATAGGAAGATCTTTTATCAAGAATCCTTTATTTTGTGCATTTATCATTGTTTCCAAGTCCCAAGCAAAATTGTTTATAGTCGTAAGTTTTATAAGTTTTTTAATAACATTTTTTCTATAAGCTTTAAATCCAAATTGTGGATCTGAAATTTTTAAGCCAAAAAATTTTCTTTCTAATAAATTACAGGCTTGACTAAGAAATTTCCTATAAATAGGAGATTTAATTTTAGACTTATTAAAAAAGCGTGATCCTGAAACAATATCATATTCTTCTAGTAGATTTATCATTTTTGAAATTGATTTTAATGGAATCGAAATATCTGCGTCGATAACCATTAATTTTTTACCTCTTGCTTTTTTTACACCTTCAACTATTGCCCCTCCTTTTCCAAGTCTATGAGTAAACTTTAACAATTTAATTTTAGAGTTTTTTTTTATCATTCTATTAACTATTTTGTCTGTATTATCTATTCCATCAACAATACAAATTATTTCATAATTTCTGAATGTTTTTTCAAAATATTTAGTTAATTTGATTAGTGTATTAATTATTCTTTTTTCTTCATTATATGCTGGTATTATGAATGTTTGTTCAACCATCTTTATCATCATTTCTTAAATTATAATAGTAAAGAAAACTGAGTAAACATACTTTTTATACTTATTCCACAAGTACATTCTTTACAAATTTTCAAATGTTTACTCAAAAATATTTTCCTCAAATTTCGATATTCTTGACTGTTCCAGATTTCTATAAAGCTATTATTTTTAATATTTCCCATTTTCAATTTATCCATCACTGTACAAGGATATATATTTCCTATTGGAGACATGTTAGATGCAAACCATAAATATAAACATCTTTCAAATGAATTTTTTGATAAAAAAGATGTTTTAATGTTTATCTTTTCTTTATTAGTCATACTAAGTTTTTTTCTTAATATATTTTCATGCTTTTTGTATTTTATATTTAAATTATAGAATTGTCCAGAGTAGATTCTTTTATTAAAGATTTTATTTGTTTCCTCCAAAGAATTTTCTGAAATTTCAGTTGGAAAAATAAAATTAAATAAGTCTACATCTGGTAATAGATTCGGAATATTATGAATGTCATTATAGTTATATTTACTAATTACAGAATTAATAATAATTTTTGGATAGTTTACTTTTCTTTCGTTTCTCCCTCTTATAATTTTTTCTATAGAATCAGTTGTTTTTGAAAAACAACCTTTTACACCTCTAATTTTTTCATGTATTTTTGGTATTGAAGATTCTAAAGAAAAAGTAATCATATCAAGTTTCATATTAAAAAGGTTATTAATAATTTTATCAGTAAGACAAGTTCCGTTAGTAATAACATGAATATGTAAATCACAATTTTTTGCTGCTCTAATTATATCAGGAGTATCTCTTCTTACAAAAGGTTCTCCACCACATATTATTACATTTTGAGTTCCTATTATTTTTAATTCTTCGAAAAATCTTTTATATTCACTTACAGTTAAAAGTTTTTCATTTACATCTGACTTTCCAGTTTTATGAATATTGCAGGTTTTACATCTTAAATTACAAGAATAAGTAGGCTCAATAACAACAAATAATGGTCTATAAGAAATTTTCATTCTTAAAATATAAGATGAAAAATTCAATCCAATATTTTTAATATTTTTAATAAATTTCATATTTAAAAAATACAATTATAATTATATATATGAGATTGAAGCCTGAAACTTTAAGAGAAATACTAATTATAATTTTGTTTTTTATGTTTTATTTTTTTTCAACTACCTTTTCAGTTAGAAGTTCTAATGATGGTTCAATAGCAGCTGCAGTAGAATCTATTGTAGAAAGAGGAACTCTTGAAATTGATGAATCTACTTTTGTTTTTACTGTGGATAAGGCTTTAGTCAACGATCATTTTTATTCTGATAAATCTCCACCTTTTATTTTTATTGGTTCAGCTGTTTACTCAATTTTAAATAAAATTCTAAACTTAAATTTCATAGATTCTGAAGTTATAATGTATTATCATGGAAATGAAATTTTACTAAAACCTGAAAAAAATTTATTTGTTATCGAAAATTTTGGGCGTGAAGGAGAATATTATAAAAAGATGTTCAATAATGCATCTCTGGTATATAATTCTGAAAAAGAAGAAAATATAGATATTATAATTCCACTTTTGGCAACTCCTCAATCTAAAGTTAGAGAATTATATATAAGTTTAAATGGAAAACCCATTAGTGAACTTAAAATTATAAAAAATGATTACTTAATTAACTATACACTTTCAAAAGTAAATATTTTGAAAGGAAAAAATGTATTTGAGTTTAAAAATAATGAATGCGGAGACATAAAAGACGGTTATCCATGTGACTTGCAATTTTTTGTAAAACCAATAAAATATAATGCTTATTTTTGGGTAACTTTATTAACTACAGTTATGTTTACTATAATTTTAATTCTATTTTTCTATAGATCTTTAAGATACCTTAAAATTGAGTCTTACTACAAAGATCTTTTGATTTTTACGTTAGGCGTTGGGTCCTTCATATTTCCATACACTACCGTACTCAGTCCTCATAGTTTTACAGCTTTAATGCTTTTTCTAGGTTTTTATTATATATTAAAGTTTAAATTCGAAAAACAAAGAAAGATTTTTATATTTCTTTCTTCACTTTTTGTATCTCTTGGAGCTTTTTCAGAACTCTATATTTTTCCTTTAATTATATTTTTCCTCATCTATACTTTTCATCTTGGTAATCAAGAAAGATTTTTTTCACTTTCTTCCAAGATAACTTTTTTAATTTTATTAACTATTGTATTCATTTTTAATGACCTCTTTAATCTTTTTTCTCAATACAGTTTTATAATCTTCATTCCTTTAATATTTTTAATTTATGCATTTTCAGTTAGAAAAAGGAATCCGTATCCTTTTATTTTTACAATACCTCTATTAATCATATTTTTACTTTTTATAAGTTATAATTTTTTAACTTTTCAAAAAATATTGCCAGTATATTTTTATAGAGAACAATTTTATCATTATAAAAATTCTTTTTGGTTAAATCCAACAGGCTTTAACGTATATGATGAACTTACTTTTAGAGAACCTAAAATGATTTATGCATTTAATATATTATTTGGACATCATGGAATATTTCTGATGATGCCTATTTTAATTTTAGCACTATACTATTTAATTACTTTGTCAATTAAAAAAAATAATTTTCAAGTGGAGACTAGAACAATTTTATATTCTTTAATCATAGTTATAATATTTTTTATTTTCCATACTTCAAATTACTCTGGTGCTTCTTATGTGTTTAGGTGGTTTATACCAATAGTACCTATTATTATATTTTTCTTAGGTTTTTGCTTCCAAAAGATTAATAATACTAAATTACTAGTTTTCTTCATTCTTTTATTTATTTCTTTTTATATGATTATTATAGGTTCTAAGAACGTCTGGGTTGCATTACCAGAAACAAATAATATAATATGGGAGATTTATTATAATAATTTTTTAAAAAATATTGGATTAATATATTCAAGACCTTAATTTCATACTAAATAGTCATTTTTTTATCATATTAAATATTTAAAGTTAAATATTTTTATATGAAAATTCTTCTAATAAGACATCATGATATAGGAAATATAAATACGAGATTGCCTGCGAGCATCAATAAGGCTCAGGGAGTTTATCCTCCTTTAGGAATAGCCTATATAGCCAGTTCTTTGGAAAAAGAAGGACATAAAGTTGGCATTTTAGATTCTGCAGTTTTGGGCCTAACAAAAAATGAAACAAGGAATGCTATAAAGAACTTTAATCCAGATGTAGTTGGAGTAACTTGTATGACGTCAACAATAAAAGGAGCATTAGAAGTTTCTAAGTTAACAAAAGAAGTTTCTGAAGACATCATAACGGTACTTGGCGGTCCTCATATGTTTGCATTTCCTAAAGAAACATTAACGTATAAATATGTAGATTTTGGTGTTGCAGGAGAAGGTGAAATTGTTTTTCCAGAATTAATTTTAGCTTTAGAGGATAAAAAGAAGTTCAAGGATATAGATGGTTTAGCATACAAAGAACATCATAACGTTAAATTCAAACCAGCCACTAGATTTGTTAGAAATTTGGATTCTTTGCCATTTCCTGCCAGGCATCTATTGCCAAACAAAAAATACTTTTCAATATTGGCAGATTATCCATTTACAACTATGATAACAAGTAGAGGATGCCCATATAGATGTGGCTACTGTTTCAAAAAGAGGTTAGATAGCATAATAAGATTTAGGAGCCCTAAAAATATAGTAGATGAAATAGAAAATTGCCTAGAAATGAGATTTAAAGAAATATGGTTTTATGATGACATTTTCACAATGAATAAAAAGCATGCAATTGGAATATGTAAAGAAATATTAAAAAGAAAAATTGATATAAAATGGCAAGCTGTAACAAGAGTAGATTGTGTTAATAAAGAATTATTAGAGTTAATGAGAGCTGCAGGATGCTACCTTATAAGATATGGTGTAGAAAGTGGCGATCAAAATATTTTAAAATTAATGAAAAAAAATATTACGCTTCAACAAGTAAAAGATGCTATGAGGTTGACAAAACAAGCCGGAATTGAAACTTTTTGCTTTTTTATGATTGGGTATCCTGGTGAAGATGATAAAAAGATTAAAAAAACAATAGATTTTGCATTAGAGCTTGATCCTGATTGGGCAATGTTTTCGAATACTACTCCTTATCCGCACACTGATTTAATGGAACTTGCATATAAAACCAAGATGTTAAATGATAAAGATTATTGGAAAAAATTTACACTTGGTAATACAAATAAAAGAATACCTTATAAATTTCCTGAATTAGATAAAAAAGTAGAAGAAGCATACAAACAATTTTATTTTAGGCCAAAATTCGCTTTAAAGACAATTATGAAAATAAAGAGCGTAAGACAATTGAGAAACTATATTTCAGCTTTAACTGCTCTAATCAAATTTAAAAGCATTGAAGTTTAGAGTTTGATTAATATGGACAGTTCTTTTAATAATAAATTAAACAATTTAGTTATATGGATTCAATAAATTTTTCTAAAAAATATTATCTGTTATTATTAATTATTATTCTAGTTCTATCTGTACTTTTAAGGCTTTTTTCACTTCATCCAACTTTTTCAGACGAAAATGTTTATTATACGATGGGGAAATATGTTTTATTGGGAAAGATTCCCTATAAGGAATTCAATTTCGTTCATCCACCATTTCAAATATATGCTTTAGCTTTTCTTTTTAAGATATTTGGGGTTTCACTTTTTTCAGCTAAAATATTGGCCCTGTTAGCAAGCAGTTTGTCGGTTTACTTGATTTTTCTTATATCGAAAAAGCTTTTTGGAGATAAAGTTGCTATTGTTTCTTCGTTATTCTTCTTACTAACAACTGCGTTTTTGGCATTCTCAGATCAGGGTTATGGCATGTGGGAATCTTCATTTTTTGTTCTCTTATCATTCTACTTCATTCTTAAAAAAAAGATAGAACTATCAGCATTTGTATTTTCAATCGCTATATTTTTTAGATATCTAAGCTTGATTTATCTTCCGTTTTTGATAATCTTTATTTATCTAAATAATAAAAAAAAGACTATAAGATTTTTACTTACAACTATACTAATTTCGTTTTTAATCTTGCTTTTGATGTTTTTGATTTTTGGTTATGAGTTTATAGACGACACAATCATGTTTCAATTTTTTGCTAGATTTACTTCATATTTACCAAAACAATACTTTCAATATTTAAGCATAGGATTTTTTGAGCTATTCTTAGGATTGCTGTCCGGCGTTATAGGTTATATTAAAAAGGACAAAATCTTAATGCTGTTGTCATTTTACCCGTTAATCATAAATATCGCAATTTTCGTTGTGTTTAAAACCATAATTTATCATTATTTTCTACTTTCAGTGCCATTCCTTATTATTGCGGTTTCAAAGGCTTTTTTTGCTTTTGAGGATAAAATTGTAAAAGCGTTTATTTTAATTGTTATAATTTTATCAATTGCAAATAATTTTACCACAATTGATTTTTATATTAATCCTAAAAATTCAGAAAACATTTATTATATAGCCGACTACATCCAAAATATGACTTCTAAAGCAGATAACATTTTTGGTGAATCCTCTATTGTAGATTATATATCGCTTACTACAAATATTCAAGTAACATCAAGTTATCTCGACTCTTATCTAAGTTATTTGATCTACAAGAGTGAGGAAAAGGTTATAAATAATTTAGAAAAACAAAAACCAAAGTTCATAATTGATATGGAAGGGTACTACATCTCTAATCCATACTTCAGGAATTATCTCCAGAGCAAATACACCCTTAAAAAAACAGTAGATGGAATTCCTACATATTTCATTTATGAAAGAAGCGTATAAGTAATTAAAAAATCTTTAAAATCTTGAGAGTAGAGAATAATTTATAGGTTGTAGGATTATGCTCAGTATAATCATACCAGTTTATAATGGCATTGATTTTTTAGAGATGGCTGTAAGCAAGTGCCAATGCCTCAAGCCATCAGAAATACTGATAGCTGAAGACGGTAGCAGTGATGGGAGTTATGAAAAGGCACTGGAATTGGAAAGGAAGTTCAAGAATGTTAAGCTCTTGCATGAAGATAAAAAATCTGGTAAGGGCGCAGCAATTAAAAGAGGGGTCTTCAACGCAAAGGGTAACACAATATTTTTGACGGATGTTGATGTGCCGTCTCCTATTTATGACATGAAGAAATTAATAAAGCTATTGGACGTTTCAGATATTTCAATAATATTAAGATTAAGAAAAAATTTCCCATTTGCAAGAAGATTCCTTTCTTGGGGCTATGGCTCATTAAGCCTTTTGATGTTTGGAATTAACCTGGACTACCAAAGCAGTACCATAGCCTTTAAGAGGGAAAAAGGCAAGGAAATCCTAAAAAACCAAAAAATATCTGGCCTTGCATGGAGCACTGAATTTTTGATCAAGGCAATTAAAAAAAGGTATGGCATATCAGAAGTTACTTCTGAGTA
>Ga0315282_10010084_pt1 | contig 14897 bp, 14 predicted proteins | sample YL17G07_20_MG_FD_203693 | JGI IMG/M metagenome (GOLD analysis project Ga0315282, IMG submission 203693) | Sediment microbial communities from Yellowstone Lake, YNP, Wyoming, USA - YL17G07_20 | ecosystem: Environmental > Aquatic > Freshwater > Lake > Sediment | place: USA: Wyoming | collected... | reverse complement strand
CTTCGGGGTGGTGGAGGTAATCTACCAACCGTACGATAGGCGATTTAGGGCCGAGTTGATCGAGCATGCCTGGTAACCACCCCGATTGACTTCCCCCCGAGATATGATAGATTGACTTTGTTGGATGAAGTGGGTGCAGCCCACTTTTTTAAGAGCCAGCCGGAGGAACTATGGAATCATCTCAGTTTATGTCAGCGATCAACCAGATCGCAGAAGAGAAGGGCATCCCCAAGGAGGTGGTTTTGGAAACGGTCGAAGCGGCCTTAGCGGCAGCCTATCGGAAAGATTTTGGTCAAAAGGAGCAGGTGATCGTAGCCAAGATTGATCCGGAGACGGAGAAGACCCGCATCTTTGTGGTGCATAAGATAGTGGAAACGGTGGAGGACCCGATGAAGGAGATCTCTCTTAAAGATGCCAAGAAGATCGATAAGCATGTAGAGATGGGCGGCGAGATCAAAGAAGAAGTGTTCCCGCCGGCCGAGTATGGCCGGGTGGCTGCCCAGACCGCCAAACAGGTGATCCTGCAGCGCCTGCGGGAAGCCGAAAGGGACATCATCTTTAATGAATATCAATCTAAGATAGGTCAGTTGGTTCAGGGGGTAGTGCAGCGAATCGAGGGCGATGTGGTGATGATCGATATCGGGCGCACCTCTGGGATCCTGTTCCCGTCAGAGCAGTCCCGATCCGATCGTTACTACGTTGGTCAGCGGTTTAAAGTGTATGTGGTAGAGGTTCAATCGGGCGGGCGCGACCCGCAAGTGATTGTCTCTCGGGCACATCCCGAAATGATTCGCCGATTGTTTGAGATGGAGGTGCCGGAGATCACCGCAGGCACAGTCGAGATTAAAGTGATCGCCCGGGAAGCCGGGGTCCGCTCAAAGGTAGCGGTAGTATCGCATCAAGAAGCGATCGATCCAGTTGGCTCGTTGGTAGGTCGGCGCGGAGTACGGGTGCAAGCAGTGATGGCCGAGATAGGCGAAGAGAAGATCGACATTGTCCTGTGGGACACTGAACCTAAACAGTTTATTATTAATGCTCTGGCGCCAGCCAAGATCGATGAGGTGGAGCTCCAAGAGTCTGCAAAAACCGCTAAAATTAAGGTGGCCAGCGATCAGCTTTCCTTGACTATCGGTAAGGCTGGACAGAACGTGCGGTTAGCGAGCAGACTGACGGGGTGGCAGATCGAGGTGGACAAGGAGGGGATGCCATTGCCGGGGGCGGTTGCCCAAGCTCCCGCGGAGGTGCCAGCCGAAGAGGCAACGGAGGGAAATGAACCAGAAGCTCCCCCTGCGACGGAAAAGGGGTCAACTCAAGCGGAATAGGATGGACGGCTACAACTATTTAGACAAATTTACCACCAACGCCAAGAAGGTATTAACCAATGCGCAAAAGGTGGCTCGTGATCTGGGCGCTGCCCACTTAGGGACCGAGCACCTGCTGTTGGCGATGTTGAACGTACGGGGCGGCTCGGCCTATGAGATTTTGAATAGCTTTGGCATCAGTGCGGAGCGGGCTGATCTGATCGTTGGCCTGGCCCGAGGAGGCGCCGATAGTAAAGTGGGTCTGACTCCGGGGGCCCGGCGGCTGGTGGAGACAGCTGTACTGATCGCCGCACAGCACGGCAGCTACTACATCGGGACGGAACATCTGCTGATGGCGATGGTGCAGGATAAGAGCAGCGAAGCCCACCGGATCATCCGTGAACTGGGAGCTGATCCAGGAGAGATCGCAAAGTTGGCGTTAGAGACGATTCGGGCTAGTGTGAGTGAAATGGCGGGGGCTGGGACGGCCAAGCCGGGTCAGGCCAGGGGCGGTAAGCAATCCACCACCCCCATTTTGGATAACTTTAGTATCGATCTTACTCATCTAGCCAAAGAAGGGAAGATCGACCCGATCGTCGGGCGGGATAACGAGATTCAACGAGTGATCCAAATCCTTAATCGGCGGACCAAAAATAATCCAGTGCTGATCGGCGACCCCGGCATCGGTAAGACGGCCATTGTGGAAGGTTTGGCTATTAAGATAGTTAATCGTGAAGTGCCGGAGAACTTGGCGGATAAACGGATTATGGTCCTCAATCCATCGGCGATGGTGGCCGGCACTAAGTATCGGGGCGAATTTGAGGAACGGATTAATCAGATCGTGGATGAGGTTCGCAAGACCAAAGAGGTGATTTTGTTTGTGGATGAACTGCATACTCTGGTGGGGGCCGGGAGCGCCGAGGGGAGTTTGGATGCCGCCAATATTTTGAAGCCGGCGCTGGCTCGGGGCGAACTTCAGCTGATCGGCGCCACCACTATCGATGAGTATCGCAAACACATTGAAAAGGATGCGGCGTTGGAGCGGCGGTTTCAGCCAATTTTAGTTAAGGAACCCACTCCGCAAGAGACCATCGGAATTTTGATGGGGATTAAAGAAAAGTACGAAGAACATCACCGAGTGATCATCCCGGCGGAGGCGATCGAAGCGGCCGTAGCGCTATCAGTTCGTTATATCAATGATCGCTATCTGCCCGATAAGGCGATCGACTTGATCGATGAGGCAGCCTCGGCGGTGCGCATCGCGGCTGGTCTATCTCATCCTAAGACGGCCGGTGAGCGAGCCGAGCTCGAGGGGATCATGCGGGATAAAGAGACCGCGGTGGAGCAGCAGGACTATGAAAAAGCGGCTAAGCTGCGAGCGCAGGAGCTAAGACTGCAGAAAAAAATTGAGGCGGCGCAGAAGGAGGCCACCGACGATAATAAAGATACCTGGCCGCGGGTGGACGCCCCCGAGATCGCCAAGGTTGTGTCGCTGTGGACCAATATCCCAGTGGGGGAGTTAGCCAGTGAAGAGGTCAAGAATCTGACCGATCTAGAGAGAGCTTTAAAGCGTCAGATCATCGGCCAGGATGAAGCGGTCAGCGCGGTGGCAGCAGCCATCCGCCGCTCACGAGTCCAGATCGGAAACCCCAACCGGCCGATGGGCTCATTTATGTTTTTGGGTCCCACCGGGGTAGGGAAGACCGAACTGGCAAAGGTTTTGGCCGAAGCAGTGTTCCAAGACAAAGAGGCGCTGATTCGCATCGATATGAGCGAGTTTATGGAGAAACATAATGTGGCCCGATTAATCGGGGCACCGGCTGGCTATGTGGGCTACGAAGAAGGCGGCAAGTTGACCGAAACCATTCGTCACAAGCCGTACGCGGTAGTGTTACTGGACGAGATCGAAAAGGCCCATCCGGATGTGATGAACATCCTGCTCCAAATTTTGGAAGAAGGGTTTCTAACTGACGCTAAAGGCCGCAAAGTCTCTTTTCGCAACACGGCAGTGATAATGACATCCAATGTGGGAACCGGTCTCTTGAACCGGCAGGCAGCGATCGGTTTTCGGGAGGAGAACGCGGCCACCAGCCAAGGCGACTATGAGCGGTTACGCGATCAAGTATTAGATGAACTGAAAAAGACCTTCCGGCCGGAGCTGCTGAACCGAATTGATAAGGTGGTGGTCTTTCGCCCGTTGACCCGGCTGGACATTCGCCGGATAGTTGATCTACAGATCAGCCAACTAATTGAACGACTGCAGAAACAAAAGATTGCCTTGGCGGTTAGTGATACAGCTCGCGATTTGATCGCGGCGCAGGGATTTGAGCCGGAGAGCGGGGCGCGGCCGGTGCGGCGAGCGATCCAGAATATGATCGAGGATCAGCTAGCGGAGGCGATTTTAAGCGGTGAGCTAGCTAAGGGAGCCAAGGTGCAAGTAGAGAAAAAGGGGAGTAAGCTGGTTTTGAGCGGGGGCAAGGTCAAGGCCTCTCGCCGGCCCGCCTGACCAAAGGGTATCAGTCATTCGGGCAGGTAGTTCTTCGACAAGCTAGAGGGATTTATCTTAATTATTTTTATCTATGTTGTTCTCCCAAATCTTTGGCATTATCGTTTTGTTGTTGGTGGTGGCTTATTTCCTGTTCGCTCGGAAGTCCTTGGAAATCAGAGCCGCTGATTTTGTGGTAGCCACTATTGGAGTGGTGATTGGACTGTCGATCGGCGCGCTGATCTCAGTGCCGCTTGCCCGGATCGAGGGGCCATTTGGTCAGTGGTTGCCTCTGATAGTTAATGTGTTCAGTGTCGCTGTTGTAACCACCTATGTTTATAATCAACGGATGGCGTTGACCAAATCGGTCAGCCGGTTTTTTGAAACCTTGGCCAGCGCCACCCTGCGCCGGGAGACGGCCGTCCCTCACGACGGAGCCGACATCCTGGTGGATACCTCCGTGATCATTGACGGTCGGATCCTGGAGGTTGTCCGGACCGGCTTTCTGAACACCCGGCTGATCTTGCCTAAATTTGTCTTGGAAGAACTGCAGAATATCGCTGACTCGCCGGATGATCTAAGACGGAGCCGGGGCCGACGGGGCCTTGAGATTTTAAGCGAACTTAAAAAAGAGAAGAGTGTCAGTGTCAAAGTGGTGGACGATGATTTCCCGTCGGAGATCGATGTGGATTCTAAGATTTTAAAGTTAGCCCGCAAGCTAAAGGCCCGGCTGATGACGGTGGATTACAATCTGAACCGGGTGGCACAGATCCAGAACATCACGGTGCTGAATATCAATGAGCTGAACAACGCTTTGCGGCCCGTGGTACTACCGGGTGAGAAGCTACATATCAAGTTGGTGCAGGAAGGCAAGGATCGCACGCAGGGGGTGGGGTATCTCGACGACGGCACGATGGTAGTGGTGGAAGGTGGCAGCCGATTCATCGGCAAGGAGATCGAAGCATCGGTGACCCGGGTGTTCCAGACCATCGCCGGCAAGATGATCTTCGCGGTGCCGGAAGGGGAGCGAGAGCGGTACGCGCTGAACAGCCACCGACGTTAGGTGATTTCCCCCTTCGCCGGGGGTCGGACCACGGCATCTTGACTTCAAGATGTTTTTGTGGTATAATGGAAAAACACTATCTATGGGCTAACCCCCCCGCATAAATGCGAAAACAAATACAAAAATTCATCTGCAAACTCTTGGAAGAGGAGCTTATCAGCGTTCTCGCGGTTTCGATAGTGATGTTGGGCATCATCTTCGCCAAAGCCAATACCATTGAAACCTATGTGACGTTCACGGTCTACCCTGCGGAGGGTGCGATCACCGTTAAGGTCCCGAATGGGGGCGAGTCGTGGACGATTGGTACTTCTTACAATATTACCTGGGAGACGGAAGGGCCGATCACGGATGTGAAGATCGAACTACAGCGCTCGGTCGGAGGCGGTTGGGAGGAGATCACTGCCTCGACCACTAACGATGGAAGCCACCCTTGGACCGTAACTGGCTCAGCGACCTCCAGCGCCAAGATTAAGATCACCAAAGTGGGGGATGATACGGTGACCGATCAAAGTGACGTTGTTTTCTCGATCGTTGAACCAACCGTCACCGGTGGCGGTCAGCACGGCGGGGGCTGGGTGATCACCCCGATGATCGACTATGTAACCCCACGTTCTCTTGCCAACAACTCTGATGTTACTCTGATCATTCGAGGAACCAATATCGAATCGGATGCCACAGTCTGGTTGGGTAGCCGTGAGTTGAGGGTTCCCCTGAATCTGGGCAATGAGATCCGGGCGATCATACCAAGCGGTTTTCCTGCCGGTCAGTACGAATTGAAAGTGGTCAATCCCAGCGGCGGATCAGGTGTCTATGGCACTCTCATCAATGTGCTGGACAATAAGTATGAGGCATCTGTCATTGACCAGTCGCCCACTCCTCTAACGCTCTTGCCCGGGGAAAAGGTCGAGGCATGGGTTAAAGTACGTAACACTAATAACTATGATTGGGTGCGCGATGGCGTGAATCAGTTACAGCTGGGGGTGCCGGGCGATCGCCCTAGTTTATTCTACGATCCGGCTACCTGGATAGTTGCTAATCGGGCCGCCCGAATAGAGGAGAGCTCGGTAGCCTACGGCCAGATCGCCACGTTCAGATTTTATATTAAAGCTCCTCTCAAGGTGGGTGACTACACCGATAGTTTCCAGCCGGTGATTGAAAATATTAAATGGCTAAGTTCGCCGCCGATCGCCTGGCAAGTGAAAGTGAGAACCGAAGTGACACCACCAACCACCGGCGGGGAGGAATACTATGCGGCTAAGTTCATCAAACAGTCACCGGCAGTATTGGAGTTAGCGCCGGGCCAGGAAGTAACGGTCTGGGTCGACTTTGAAAACACCGGTACCATCGCCTGGGTAAATACGGGCAAGAATCCGGTCCGCATCGGTACGGATAAGCCGCGGGATCGCAGCAGTAAGTTCCGAGGATCCAAATGGGTGCTGCGCAATCGCCCGGCTGTGGTGGAGTACGTGACTGCCCCAGGTGTCGTGGGTAGGTTTAGTTTCAGCGTTAAGGCCCCTACCAAAACGGGCACCTGCAAGGAATCGTTTGCTCTCGTAGCAGAGCACAAGACGTGGGTCAAGGGCGGCGAGGTTTACTGGAACATCACAGTTAAGAAAGCAACTCCCAATAAAGTTAGTACTAAAAAGCTGCCCAGCACGGGTGGGGCGGGGGAGGTTAAATACGCCCCCAGCCAAAATCTGGTGTTTGGCGATAGCTTTGAGAAATTCCTTGCCCAGATTACTAGAACCTTTGGGGGGTTGTGGCAGAGCTTGTGCAGCTGGCTTCCCGTTCGGTGATCAGACGTTGAACTTAAAGTGGGCCACGTCGCCGTCTCGCATGATGTAGTCCTTGCCCTCTTGCCGGATCCTGCCTAGTTCGGCGGCTTTTTTCATTGAGCCAGCCGCCACCAGATCGGCGTAGCTGACGATCTCTGCGCGGATAAAGCCACGTTCGAAATCAGTGTGAATAACGCCGGCGGCTTGGGGGGCTTTGGCGCCTGCCTTTACCGTCCACGCCCGGGTTTCATCGGGGCCGGTGGTGAGGAAGGTTATGAGATTGAGTAATCGATAGCCAACGTGAATCACTTTGTTTAATCCCGGCTCATCCAATCCCAACCCCTTTAGATATTCGGCTTGTTCGGATGATGGGAGCTCGGCGATCTCGGCTTCGATCTTGGCATCGATGGAGATGACCTCCGCGCCTTCGGTTTGCGCGATCGTTTGAATAGGGTTGAGCAAATCCTGGTTCGACAGTTGGTCGTGGGTGACGTTCGCTACGTATAGGATCGGTTTACTGGAAAGTAGATAAAGCTCCTTTAGCCACAGTTGTTCCTCATCGGTTATCGTTAGGGTGCGCGCCCCCTGGCCCGCCGCCAGGTGGTTCTTTAGTTTTTCTAGGAAAGCAACTTTCGGTTTAATTTTGGGGTCGGTTTTGGCCTCCCGCTCAACTTTGGGCAGATGTTTCTCCAGCGTTTGCAGGTCGGCCAGCATCAACTCGGTATTGATAGTGGCGATGTCTCCCTGCGGATCCAGCTTGCCGCTAACGTGAATTACATTTTCATCAGGGAACAGACGGACTATCTCGATGATAGCGTCCGCCTCGCGAATGTGGGCGAGGAATTTATTGCCTAACCCTTGGCCTTCGTTGGCTCCCTTCACCAATCCGGCGATATCCACGAACTGAATAGTGGTGGGTACGGTTTTGGCCGAACCTTCCATCTTGGTCAAAACGTCCAGGCGGTCGTCCGGCACGGGGACGATACCCACATTCGGTTCGATGGTACAGAAGGGAAAATTGCTGGCGGCGGCTTGGGCCTTTCCCAGCAAAGCATTGAACAGAGTTGACTTGCCGACGTTGGGCAGACCAACGATGCCAATCGATAGACTCATATTCTTGTGTCATTCCCGCGAAGGCGGGAATCTAGAAAATAAAATCAAAAAGTATTTTGTTTTGTCTGGATCCCCGATGTCGGAGCGCTCCGCTTCCGGCTCGAGGATGACGCCGGGGCGTCAGTTAGCGCGCTCGATGTAACTGCCGCTCCTGGTATCCACTAAAATCGTATCACCAACCTTAACAAACATTGGGACCTTTAGCGTTAGGCCGGTTTCTAGGCGGGCGTTTTTGGATGGGTTGGTGACGGTGTCACCTTTCACTGCTGGCTCGGCCTCGACGATCTTGAACTTCATCTTAGTGGGCAGAGAGATAGTAAGAGGGTTGCCTTTGTAGTAGCGGATCTCCACCGGCTGTCCTTCCACCAGGTAGTAGATGTCCTGGCCCAAGGCGGCTCTTGGAATCGGAAACTGTTCAAAAGAACCGGTATCCATAAAGGTAAAGTCATCACCTTCTCGGTAGAGAAATTGAGCTTTGCCTTTAGTAATGTCCGCCTCTGCTATCTTCTCGTCGCCGTGGAAAGTGCGTTCGATATTATTGCCGGTGAGCAGGTTCTTGAGAGTGGTGCGGAGCACTGCGCCACCGCGCCCCATCTTGGAGTGCTGATATTTGATAACTTCATACGGGGCGCCCTCTAATTCGATGACCACCCCGCTTTTGAGATCGGTGATACTTAACATCGCTGGGCGATTAGTAGGGGACGAAAGGTAACAGGGCCATAAATCGGCTCCGCTTGATGGCGTTAGCCAACAGGCGCTGATGCTTAGCACAGGTGCCGCTTCGGCGGCGGGGTTCGATCTTGGCATAGCGAGTGACGTACTTCCCAAGCAGTTTCACATTCTTAAAATCGATGTAGTCCACCATCTCTTTGCAGAAGTAGCAGTACTTTTTGGGGGCTAAATTATAGCGGGGGAAGGTGGTTGGTTTGCGGGGTTTTTTGCGAAGAGCCATGATTTAAAAAGGGATATCTTCTATATCGATTTCATCAGAACTGGGAGTGGTGGAAGGAGTAACGGATGCTGGCTGGACTTCCGGTGTAGGAACAGTTTGAGGAGTTTCGGTGCTGCCCTGGCTGTTCCAGGTCGATCCCGGGGCGCGGTCTAGCACGATGACATCCGAGGCGATAACCTCGGTTTTGTATCGCTTGATGCCGTCCTGTCCTTCCCAGTTGCGGGTCTGCAGCCGGCCCTCTACGTACACTCGGCGGCCTTTCTTCAGGATTTGGCTGGCCGTCTCGGCCAACTTGCCCCACATCACAATGTCGGTGTACTCTACCGCCCGCTGCAGTTCCCCGGAAGCGTCGTTCCAGGCGCGGTTGGTGGCGACGGCGCAGGAGGCCACGCTCTGGCCGTTGGGGGTGGAGCGCAGCTCCGGATCCCGAGTGAGGTTCCCGATCATCATCACTTTGTTGAGATCACGCATAGTTTGTTAGTTAAAGGTGATAAGGTTTTTGTTTAGCGTTTACTCTATGTCGGATTTGAGAACTTCGTCGATCTTTTGGTCTAGTTCCTCTTTGCTGATGGCGGTTTCGGGCTCTGCGGCAGCAGTTGGAGCAGCCGGTTTGGCGGGGGGAAGGGCTGCCTCTTTCGGCGCCAACTTTTCCTTAACAGCTGATGATATCATTAACTGTTCCTTTTCGGGACTGAACAGCTGGTTGGGGGTTACCCCCTCTTTTTCCAGTGAGATCATTAGGTAGCGGAGTACCTCAGGGGCAAGCTCCAGCTCGCGAGTGAGGGGGGCGATGTTATCGGGGGGCAGGTCGAATATAAGGGTGTAGTAAAAGCCGTACTCGCTACCCTTGATAGCGTAGGCCAGCTTCTTTTTGCCCCAATCGCTGGTGTTACTAACCTCGCCACCCTTGCCGGTGATGGAGGTTCTGACCTTATCCACCGCTTTCTCCGCGTCGAACTCCGATAGGTCAGAGGAGATGATAAGAGTGAGCTCGTAGGTCTTCTTAGTTGTTGTTTCGGCTTCGGCCATAAGCAAAAGGTTCCTTTCCCGTGGGGTTTCCCCGAGTGATCGGAGAGAAAAGGTTAGCTATATAAGGTAAGATGAGTATAGGAGAAGACCTCCTTGACGTCAAGGGGCCGTCCCGCCCGTCATTCTGGCCCCTTCCTTGTCATCCTGAGCGTAGTCGAAGGATCTATTCTTTAGATTACTTTTTACCACCCATTTGTCCCGGCAAACGGGTGGCCCCAAACCGGCCGCCAGTCGGCGGAACTATCAATTGGCTAAATCCTTGGGCGTTCCCGGCACAACTCGCCCTAAAGGGCTCAAACAAGTGCCTCCGCCCAGCCAGGATTTAGCTCAATTGAGGACGTTCCTTCTCCAATGGCGGACAGGGAAAAACCGGTATAATATGTGGTCAGTTGAATATTAGTTAAGAGGATACGGAGAGGTCGCATATCACCGCCTCTGGCGGGACCCCGCTGTAAGCGGTGGGTGGCCTAATCAAAAATGTATGTGGTGTATGTGCTGAAAAGTCAGGTAGCAAATAGATACTACGTGGGGATGACAGAAGATTTGGCGGATCGACTTCGCCACCACAACAGTGGAGCTACTCGATCAACCAAGCCGTACTGCCCGTGGGGAGTTGTGTACCAGGAACAATACCCTGACAAAAAATCTGCGTGGTGGCGAGAACGTCAAATCAAAAGCTATAAAGGCGGTGAAGCGTTTAAAAAGTTATTAATTAATCACGGAGAGGTCGCATAGTGGCCGAGTGCGCCTGCTTGGAAAGCAGGTATACCCGCAAGGGTATCGCGGGTTCGAATCCCGCCCTCTCCGCCAAATAACTTATGGACTTAAAGAGTTTAGAGCAGGCTATCAGAGAATCTTGGGGCAAGGATACTTGCTACCCGCCGGCCGTTGATCTGTGGACGCCGGAGAAACCGGAACTGGGGCAATGCACGGTGACCGCGCTTGTAGTACAAGATTATTTGGGCGGCGAGCTACTATATTGTAAGGGTCACAATCACTACTGGAATAGATTACCTAACGGTGAGAAGGTTGATCTCACCCGTAGCCAGTTTCCACCTGGCACAGAGTTAAGAGTTGATGAAATTAGGACTCACGACCAGGTTTTGAATGATGATTCGGCGATAGCGATGAGGACGCGGGAGAGATATGAACTACTCAAAAGCAGGGTGGCGTTATGAAAATCTTTATTTGTTGCAGCAAGCATTTCTATAACAAGATTCCCGATATAAAACGGGAATTAGAACAATTTGGACACGTTGTTACCTTGCCCAATAGTTACGATAACCCCCTGCGGGAGGAAGAAATTAAAGAAATCGGCTCCCAAGAGCATGCCCTGTGGAAAGCGAATATGATAAAGCAGCAAGATGCCAAAGTAAGAAGCAATGACGCGATTTTGGTTCTCAATTTTGAGAAAAATGGCATTCAGAATTACATAGGAGGGGCAACATTTTTGGAGATGTTTAGGGCATTCGACTTGGGCAAGAGTATCTTTCTCTACTATCCAATTCCTGATGGAATGTTGCGTGATGAAATATTGGCTTTTCGCCCCACAGTGATTACTGGAGATTTATCTTTAGTCAAGGATACGGTCTATGACAGATCTTGATCTCATAAAATCGAAGATCGATGTGGTCGAATTCATCGGCCAGTATCTGCCGCTCAAAAAAGCGGGGCGCAACTACAAAGGAATCTGCCCATTCCATAGCGAGAAGACTCCATCGTTTATGGTCAGTCCGGATAAGCAGATCTGGCACTGTTTTGGCTGTGGCAAAGGCGGGGATGTCTTTAGGTTTTTGACGGAGAAAGAAGGGTTAGATTTTCCGGAGGCGCTGGCGCAGCTGGCAGAACGGGCGGGGGTGCAAATCTCGACCCAGTCTACGGGGGAATGGGGCAGCAAAAACCTGCTTTTTAATATCAATGAACTGGCGGCCAAGTTTTTTGAGAGGGCGATGGCGGATAGCACGGAAGGGCGCCAGGCCCTGAACTATTTGGTCAGCCGGGGGCTGTCTCGCGAAACTGCCAAAACCTTTCGCATTGGCTACGCGCCGTCGGGCTGGGACTATCTCATTAAATTCTTGGAACGGCGCGGATATAAATTGGAAGATATTGAGAAAGCCGGGTTAGCGGTGCAGCGAGCCCGGGGGTACAGCGATAAGTTCCATCATCGGTTGATGTTCCCGATTACCAACACTAGCGGCAAGGTAGTAGGTTTTACCGGCCGGGTGTTGAATCCCGAAGACCAGCCCAAATATCTGAACTCGCCGGAGACCGCTATTTTTTCAAAAGGGCGAATATTATATGGGCTGTCAGTTACTAAAGAAGATATCCAGCAGGCCAACTATGCGGTGCTGGTGGAGGGGCAGATGGATCTACTCTCGTCCCATCAGGCAGGGGTTAAAAATGTAGTTGCTTCTTCCGGCACGGCTCTCACTATTGATCAGATCAAATTAGTTCGCCGCTACGGCGAAGCATTAGTGTTGGCGCTGGACGCAGACGCGGCGGGCGGGGAGGCGACCAAGCGGGCGATCGAGTTGGCCGCCGCCGAGGATCTGAATATTAAAGTGGCTATCCTTGGCGAATTCAAGGATCCCGATGAATGCATTAAGGCGGGGGCGGATAGATGGAAACAGATCGTTGAGGGTGCCATCCCCATCGTTGATTTCTACCTTGACCATTCGATCAAAAAGTTCGGTATCGATACAGTGGCAGGCAAAAAGAAGGTGGCCGCCGAGGTACTGGGGGTGGTGGGTCTGCTCTCCGATCCGGTGGAAAAGGATCAGTATATAAAGAAGCTATCTAGTGCCTTAGCTACCAGCGCGGACAGTTTATATGAAGCCATGGACAGATTAAAGGCGCCTCGTTTGGCCCCCAAAACAGAAACTGCCGTAGTGCCAGAACAAGATCCCGATTGGCTGGAGAAACGGGCATTGGGGATTGTGGTGTATCGGGGAGGTTACTTCACTGATTTCCGCGACAAGCTAGACCAGATCAAGTGGCAAGGATGGCCTGAGAGAGTTTACTCGCACCTCCCTAATTGTTATACTGGGAGCGAATTTTCACTGGACGATTTACTCTCAGCTTTGTCCTATCAAGACCGGGTGAGCCTATTGGAACTCCTGATGGTGGTGGAAGAACAATATGCGGATATAGCGGAGGCAGATATTCGGGGGGAACTCAACTTCTACATGAACTTGATCCAGCGCCGGCAGGTTAAGCAAAATCTAACCCGCTTCAGAACCGAGATCGCGGCGGCGGAGCAAGCCGGGGATCAAGAAAAGCTCTCTACTTTATTAGAACAGCTTAAGAATTTATAACCGTGGCCAAGAAAAAACCAGCCCGCCGAAGACCGGCCAAGAAGAACAAGCCGAAGAGGAGAGCTATCCCCAAAAAAGCAGGTAAAAGGAAGAGGGTAGTAAAACGCAAACCCGCCAAGACCAAAAGGCGGGGGGTTAAAAAACATCCGAGGAGACGGGTGACGAAGAGGCCCCTGGCCGCGTCCCGCGTCCGCGGGCAGGCTAAGCGTAAGATTCTTAGGAAGAAAAAAGTTACCAAACCTAAGAAGAAAAAGGCGGCTAAGAAACGGGCAGCTAAGCCAAAAAAGAAGGCTGTTCTTAAACGGCCAGGTAAAAAAATCACGGTTGTAGAGAAGCCTGTGGAGGCCGAGCCGGTGTTGGAAGATCTGGACGCGGAAGATATCGCTGAGATCAAGAAAAAATATAAGAAACGCGCCTTTCCGCCGGAGGTCGAGCACTTGGTGGCCAAGGGCCAGGAGCAGGGTTTTGTCACTCAGCAAGAGATCGCTCAATCTTTGCCCCACGTCGAGACTGATGTAGAGATGTTGGATCAACTCTACGAGACCTTCTTGGATATGGGTATAGAAGTGGTAGATATGCGTGATGACCTGATCTGGCAGACCGGGGCGCTGGGCGAGGCGGCTGCACCGGCGGTGGCCAAAAAACCAAAGAAGGGGGCCCGGGCTACGCGCGAACGAATGAGCGATGAGGATGTTGAGGAGACCATTGGCGAGGATTCCGTTCGGATGTATTTAAAAGAGATCGGTAAGATTGCGCTCTTGAAAAAAAACGAAGAAGTGGCATTGGCGAAGAGGGTAGCTGCCGGTGACAAGGTAGCCTCCAAGCAACTGGCCGAGGCCAACTTGCGATTAGTGGTATCGATTGCCAAGAAATATATCGGCCGGGGGCTCTCATTGTTGGATCTGATCCAGGAGGGCAATATCGGCTTGATGAAGGCAGTAGAGAAGTTTGATTACACCCGTGGATTTAAGTTCTCCACTTACGCCACTTGGTGGATCCGTCAGGCCATTACTCGCGCTATCGCCGACCAGGCTCGAACTATCCGTATCCCGGTGCATATGGTGGAAACGATGAACCGGCTGGCTCGTACCCAGCGGCAGTTGGTGCAAGAGTTGGGCCGCGAACCGTCGCCGGAAGAGATCGCCAATGAGATGGGGCTGGAAGTGGAGAAGGTCAACCATATTCTAAAAATTTCACAGGAAACCGTGTCGCTGGAGAAATCAGTGGGGGATGAGGATGATAGTTTGCTGGGCGATTTCATTAAAGACGAAGACAGCCTGACGCCCGAGGAACAATCGGCCTATGAGTTGTTAAAGGGCGATGTCGGCTCGGTGCTGAATCTACTGACCCCCCGCGAGCAGAAGATCCTGAAACTGCGGTTTGGCTTGGACGGAGAGTGGGCGCATACCTTGGAGGAGGTGGGGCAGGAATTTGGGGTTACTCGCGAGCGTATTCGGCAGATCGAGGCCAAGGCCTTGGCCAAACTGCGTAAAAGCAAGGATAGCAAGCGGTTGAAGGATTATCTAAAGTAAAATAGAATCGACTGGTGTCTTTGATATTCCGGGGTAGCTCAATGGCAGAGCAGCTGCCTGTTAAGCAGTTGGTTGGCGGTTCGAATCCGCCCCCCGGAGCCACAATGAAGAATCGACCGTTTTTGCAAAGAGCGAGAACGGTTTGTTCAATTCCAGAGCGAGTTTTCCATCTGTGAGCACTATGTTCGAACCTACCAAGGCAAGGATCTGGTGTTTAACCTGCGAATCTCCGCTCACAAAGGTCTGTTTCACGTTGAGCGCAAAATGGATGGCGTTTTCAGCCGTTTGTAGCCAGTTTTGAGCGTTCAGATCCGAGTCATCTAAATATTGGCG
>Ga0315282_10010081_pt1 | contig 14902 bp, 24 predicted proteins | sample YL17G07_20_MG_FD_203693 | JGI IMG/M metagenome (GOLD analysis project Ga0315282, IMG submission 203693) | Sediment microbial communities from Yellowstone Lake, YNP, Wyoming, USA - YL17G07_20 | ecosystem: Environmental > Aquatic > Freshwater > Lake > Sediment | place: USA: Wyoming | collected... | reverse complement strand
TGCTGATTCCTCTTCAATTGAAGGAGGCAAGTTCAGCATAGAAGCAACTCTTTTCAGTTCAACTAATGCATATCTTAAATTTCGTTCAAGAGAAGTTGAAGCCCTGTTCTGCCATTCTCTTAATCTCAAAAAGCGCCTTCGCTGAGCGCCAGGTAAATTATAAATTTCAGAGCCAGAACCTATTGTAGTTCCAGTGCCCATGTCTGCTTTTGTGAAGCTTGCAGGTGCACCAGTTCTCCTGTGGTCTTCGCCGTCTTCAGAAAACTCTCTCCATTCAGGAGATGTATCAACAATATTTTCATCAATAACAGTTCCACAGCTTCGGCAGTGGATTTCGCCGTGTTTCTCGTCAATAGTCAGGTTAATGCTATTGCATTCCGGACATCTTTTAACGAATTCGGGCATTTTTACAAGCACCTCTCGTAATTGATTTTTTTACTGGACAGTCCCATATATAGGATTTATAAGCATTACGCTTATTTTATAAATGAAAGAGAAATTCGCTTTATAAATGTTTCTGTATCTCTACTATTATGCCAGACGCAATATTGGTAAAATTTGAAGAGAAAGGGGAAACCCTAGACGCCTTGCTTATGCAGGGCAACCACTGCCAAGGTTATAACGCAACTGCTGATTTAATTGTTTTAGACGGGGGAGATAGAGTGTATTTCATGAACCCAATTACAACTACTGATGAATTGACGAGAAGAGAATCTATTGGTTATATTGAACTGGGAAAATGCCAAAGCGAAGATGGAAAAGTAAAAACATTCTCCTTGTCCCACGGCAAGAGCCCTGAAATAAAGTACGATGGTCAGCCTGTTGGCTGGGTAATGAGCAAAGATACTCTTAGAATTGTTACGCCAACTGCTTCCAAATTCCGGGAAAGACTTCCTTTGCTTTATCAGGCTTTAAGGGAATTGACAGAAAAACATCCTGAAAAACTCCAGTATAGCAAACAATATTATGCAACACAGGAATACCGGCTTAGGACTGGACGATCAGGGCAATACGTAGGAAGAATTTAAACTAACTAATAGTTTTACTTTGCTTTTATCAAAATGGCATTAACAATGCCATCTCTTGATGGCCTGCTTGTGACCTTTGCCATACCATCTTCTGTCTCTATAATTGCGCCTCTTGTCATGACATTCATTCTTGCAAAGTTCCTGTTTGCAGGGTTTTCTTTTACAAGCTTGATTTTGGATTTCTTGTATTTTCCACTTACTAAAAGATTAGCAATGTTAGCAGTGATTAATTGAGTTATTTTGCCGCCACCCCGGGTTCTTTTTTCCCTCTGCACCAGCTTGCCGACTTTTGTTAAAGTGGCATCTGTGCCCATTTCAGAAAGCCTTTTCTTTCTTGCAGGCCAGAATTTCCCGCCGGTCGGCTTCTTTCCGTGCTTTGCAGATTTCCAGTTTGTCATCGTATTATTCGGTTTTTGGAATGGTTTATATAACTTTCCTTCGGCTTTAAGGCATGAAAACTGCTTTTACAGTGCTCAACAGCCTTGCTGTTGAATACCCAAAGGCTGTCGAGATTGTAAAGAAATATGTTTCTTGTAGTTTATTAAAAAAAGAACCGGGCTCCATTAGAAATATAGTGAGCCTGGCTATGCAGAATGTTGGTCCTCCTACGCAGAAGGATGTTGATGCGGATGCCGCAACAGCGTCGTTCTATGGCAATTTTCATCTTGGAGAAGAATACCAACGAGCCTATGATGATTTGAATGTTATTGCAACTGAAATTGATATTGAAACAACACCCAACAATTTACTCCAACTATTAGAAAAATATGAAAATGCGCACCAGAACGTCCTAAAAAAGCGCATAGAACTCATCAAATACGTAGCTGAGCAAAGGCACAAAAAGCCAGATAACATCCGATAGCAAACCTTTTTAAATTAGAATTCTGAAGCTGAAGCAATGGAAAATAGCTTTGAAAGACCGCTGGATTTGCTTAATGCTGCCAGGGGAAAACGTGTTTTAGTCGAGACAAAAGCAAAAAAGCAGATTATGGGCATACTGAAAGCATTTGACATACACATAAACATAGTGCTTGAAGATGCTGAAGAGCGCGACGAGCAGGGGCAGGTAGCCAGAAAGATTGGCGATGTCTTCATCAGAGGAGACATGATTGTTCTTGTGGCTCCGTCTCCGTAAGGTAGTCCTCTAAATTCTGTAAAGCTTTGTGGCTAACTGCTTAGCTGGCAGGCTTCTGAAACTAGCTCTGAGAGATTGCATTCGTTAACCAAAGGCTTAAAAATCAACTTCTAAAAATTAAAACATGAAAGGAACACCATCACACGGAAAGAAAACTGGAAAGAAATCACACATAAGGTGCAGAAGGTGTGGCAAGCATACTTATCATTTTCAAAAGAAAAGATGCAGTTCCTGCGGCTTCCCGGGCAAGAGATTAAGAAAATACAGCTGGCAGAATAAAAGATTCGGGAAAAGGCTCGTTTAAGAAATCTTAAACTTCGATTTTTATTTCCAAATCATTTGTATTAATGTTAGCAGGCATCAGGATTGCATTTGCAATAGCAAGATTTGGAGTTAGATTTGAAGTCAGCCAATATTTATCATTTCTGGCTGCTAGCCTTTTTCTTATGTTTTCGCCATCTGTAGAGCCTAAGTCTGCAAACAAGTCCTTGCTTTTTCCCTTTTGCATGGCATTTATTAAGGTTGCAAAAATTAAATCGCCTTCTGCATTAGTGTCGAACATTTTCAAAAGGTTTTGGCTCGGTTGGAATCCCTTATACCTTAGAATATCAACCAGCGCAACATTCATTAAAACGCCAGCTATTTCACAGTTAGGGAATAATTCGAAATGAATTGGCTTGGCATAATCATTTATTTTTGTTAAAGTCAAGACATTAGCAAAATTAGGGTCTTTGCCATGCTCTCCCAAGACAATATCAATATAGCCATTTCTTTGCCTGGCTTGGCAATACCAATTTTTACTTGTAACATAGCCTAGCCCATTCTCTTCTTTCCAGCTTTTTGGGCCGAAAAAAGGAAGCTCCCAGGCCTGCGTATATTGTGGGTTTCTCGCAATGCCATTTGCAAGGCCATCTGCTAATCTTACCATATTGTTTACTTGAGTATACGGTTTATAAATCTATTTACTCCAGTAAACAGGTCTATAGTCATATTAAGGCTTTTAAATCAAAATTTTCAATTTGGGCTGTGGGTCCGTAGCTCAGCCTGGTTAGAGCGTTGGCCTTTTAGCGCAAAAGGTTTCTTTGCGGAACCGACTGCGTCGGTAAGCCAAACGTCGCGAGTTCGAATCTCGTCGGGCCCGCATCTTATTTTTACTGCCTATTAATTTGCCCTGACAGCGAGTTAAAGTTATAAATCACATTTTGTTTTGTTTGTTATGGCTGATACAGACAGGCTCGAGAAGCTAAACCAACTGCTAAAGCTGAAAATAAATCCTTATCCAGGCAAAGCTTTCGAGCGGACTAATACCACTAATCAAATTCATGAAGATTTTGCCAAGCTGGAAGGCAAAAAAGTTTCAATTGCAGGCAGGGTAATGTCAATTCGAGAGCATGGAGCCTTGACTTTTGCAGACTTGGAAGATTTTTCAGGCAAAGTCCAGCTATGGCTTTCTGAAGATTCTCTTGGAAAATCCTATGCTTTGTTAAGGTTAATAGAAAGAGGAGATTTCCTGGGCATTCACGGAATTGTTTCAAAGACAAAGCGAGGAGAAGTGTCTGTAAAAGTAAATAGCTTTGTTTTGCTGTCTAAAGCTCTTAGACATCTGCCTGTCGAATGGTTTGGCTTGAAAAATGTAGAAGAAAGATACAGGCAGAGATATGTTGACTTGATTCTGAATAAAAATGTCCGTGACATTTTCCTCAAGCGAACTCAAATTATAAAAGAAATCAGAAATTTCCTTGATGAGAAAGGCTTTATCGAAGTTGAAACTCCGGTAATACAATCTGTTTATGGCGGGGCTGCTGCAAAACCATTCAAGACTTACATTAATGACCTGAAAATGGATGCTTTCCTCCGCATTTCAGATGAATTACACCTAAAACGATTGATTGTCGGCGGATTTGAAAAAGTCTATGAGGTTGCAAAGGATTTCCGCAATGAATCAATTGATACGCAGCATAATCCTGAATTCACGCAGATAGAATTCTATGAAGCTTATGCGGATTATGAAAAACTTATGAAAATGACTGAAGAATTGCTGACAAGAGTCATAAAGAAAGTCAATGGGAGCTTGAAAGTAAAATACGGCAATGTGGAACTGGACTTTACACCTCCTTTGCCAAGAGTAAAATTCCGTGATATCGTCTTGAAAGAGACTGGAATTGACATAAACAAAGAAAATACTGAAGAAAAGCTGAAGAATGCAATCAAAAACAGGAAATTAAATCTTGATTTGAAGGGCGTAATCGGCTTTGGTGCTTTGGCTGACAAGCTTTACAAGGAATATGTCAGGCCAAAATTAATCCAGCCAACTTTTCTTATAGATTATCCAGTTGAAATGATTCCTTTGGCTAAAAGAAAAGATGATGACAAAACAAAAATAGCAACAGTGCAGCTTTTGGCAAATGGTTTTGAGATTTTGAAAGCCTACAATGAGCTAAATGACCCAATAGACCAGAAAGCAAGGTTTGAAGAGCAGGCTGAGCTTGGGGAGAAAGGCTTTGAAGAAGCGCACATGCTGGATGAAGATTTTGTCCGCGCATTGGAATGCGGAATGCCCCCGACTGCAGGCTGGGGCCTCGGCATTGAAAGATTAACAATGCTGCTTACAAACAATCAATCAATGAAAGAAGTAATATTATTCCCATTTATGGCTTTAAGCGAAGAAGAAAAGCATAAGCACAAAAAAGCTGCAAGAGCAAGGAAAAAGAAGAAATGAAAAAGATATTAGCATTAAAGATAGCGATTGGAATACCTATAGCTATTATAATAGCAGATCTTATAATTCATGCACTAACTCCTATCCCGTCTCTTGCTTTCACTTATCGGCTAATAGCTAATATCTGTATAGTCGTAATATTTGCGATAATCTACTGGTGGAAGAAATGACAACGAGCAATCTGATGGACATATCATTAAGGTGCAAGCCTTTCTGTATCTCTTGGGAACAAGACTGCTTCCCTGATGTTTTCCAGGTTTAGAATATTTTTTACCAGTCTGTCTATTCCAAGGCCAAAACCTCCGTGAGGAGGACAGCCATATTTGAAAGCATTCAAATAAAATTCAAAGTCCTTGGGCTTCAGGCCTTTTTCAATTATTTGTTTTGTGAGAACATCATAGCGGTGTTCCCGCTGGCCGCCAGAGGCCATTTCTTCGCCTTTGTATTCAAAATCAAATCCCTTGCTTGCCTTTTTGCCGTCTTTCATAATGTAAAATGGCTTTATGGCATAAGGATATTTTGTAATAAAGTAAGCATCAGTCTTGTATTTTGCTTTGATAATTTCTCCCAGCTTTTTCTCGTCATCAGTGCCTATATCTTCGCCTGCTTTTATCTTGACACCAGCTTTTTTCAGCAGTTCAACAGAATTATCATATGTTATTCTTGGAAATGGAAGCTTTGGTATTTCAATTTCAACACTCAACAGCTTTAGCTCTTCGCTGTTGTTTGCTTTTAGCTGTTTCAAAACATCCACAAAACAAGTCTCCAGCATCTTCAAAACATCATCTTCGTCTTCTATCCACGCCATTTCAAAGTCAAAATGAGTGAATTCAGCCAGATGCCTTGTTGTATGCGAAACTTCTGCCCGAAAGGTAGGTGCGATTTCAAATAAGCGGTCTAGGCCTGTTGCAAGAAGCATTTGCTTGTATAATTGTTGGGATTGGCTGAGGTATGCTTTCTTTCCATAATAAGAAACAGGGAATAAAGTTGCCCCGCCTTCTGCCCCAGTTCCAACTATCTTGGGGCTTTGCATCTCAATAAAGCCATTTTTAATCAGGAATTCCCTTATGTAATGATTTATTGCTGATCTCAGCTTGAAGATAGCCAGATGTTTTGGATTTCTCAAATCCAAAATCCTCCAATCCAGCCTTTTTGATAAGTCAGTTGATATTTTTCCAGTCATGTCAATAGGCAAATGCGAGTCAGCAAGCGATAAAACTTCAAAATCTTCCAGCAGTAATTCCTTTCCGCCAGCTTTGGCCTTGGATGGCTTGACTTTTCCTTTGGCAACTATGACAGATTCCAGGGATATTTTAGAAATATCCTTGAATTTTCTGAAGCTGTCTGTTGCAACAATCTGCAAAAAGCCGCTCCTGTCCCTCAAAGACAGGAAAGCTAATTTGCCAATAGACTTGACATTGGCAACCCAGCCAGCAACAATAACTTCAGAGCCGTCTTTCTTGCCCTGCACATCAAAGTTGTAAATCCTGTTGTGAAATGGAATAGCCATATCTCAACACAGCTAAGGGGATTTATTAATGTTTCTTAGAGTAATTATCTATTGCAGCCTTCAGGGCTTCTGTTGCAAGGCTTGAGCAGTGCATCTTTACTGGCGGCAAGCCGCCAAGGGAATCTGCAATTTCTTTCCAGCTTACTTTTTTTGCCTCTCTGAGTGTTTTGCCTTTAACCAAAGTTGTCAGAATAGATGTAGTAGCGATAGCTGCAGGGCAGCCAAGAGTTTCAAATTTTATTTCTTTTATTCTGTTATCTTTTACTTTGAGATAAATCTTCATTATATCGCCACAGATAGGATTTCCAGCTTCTCCAACAGCATCAGCATTCTCGATAGAGCCCATGTTCCTGGGATTCCTGAAATGTTTCATGACTTTTTCAGTGTACATTGTTAATCCTTATTGGTTTTTGGCATTAGCTTTCCACACAGGGGACATATCTCTAAGCTTTTGCACAACTTTAGGCATAACTTTTAACACATAATCAATATCCTTTTCAGTCGTTTCTCTTCCTAAAGTCAGCCGCAGGGAGCCGTGAGCTTCTTCCGGTGTTCTTCCAATAGCCAGAAGCACATGGCTTGGCGTGAGATGTTTTGAACTGCAGGCAGAGCCTGTTGAAGCACAAATGCCTTTCTCGCTTAGCATAAACACAATAGCTTCGCCCTCCACGCCTGAAAATAAAACATCAACATTATTTGGCAGTCTTTTTATCAGATGGCCGTTTAATTTTACCTGTGGGATTTTCAAAAGCCCCCTGATTAGGTTATCTCTTAAGGTCATCAGTCGCTTTGCCTCAGCATTTCTTTCCTTTGTTGCCAGCTCAAGAGCTTTAGCCAGGCCAACAATTGCAGGAACATTCTCTGTTCCTGCTCTCAATCCTTTTTCCTGTTCCCCGCCGTGAATCAAAGGCACAATGTCCATTCCCCTCTTAGCGTACAAAACGCCAATACCTTTAGGGCCATAGATTTTACTTCCGTTCAAAGTTAGCAAATCAGTTCCCAGCTCATGTACCTCTAGGTCATAATAGCCTGCTGCCTGGCAGGCATCACAATGCAGTACTACATTATTTCCAATACAAATTTCAGCAATTTCCCTGATTGGCTGTATTGTTCCGATTTCATTATTGGCAAACATAATTGATACAAGAATAGTCTTGTCAGTAATGGCCTTCTCAACATCTTTTGGATTTACCAAGCCAAATTCATCAACATTAAGGTAAGTTACAGAAAAACCATGATGCTTTTCCAGCCATTTGCAGGGCTCAAGGACAGCATGATGCTCAGTTTTCTGCGTTATGATGTGATTTCCTTTGTGTTTGTTGGCCAGCGCAAAGCCCTTAATGGCCAGATTTGTGCTTTCAGTCCCGCCGCTTGTAAAAATAATCTCATCATGTGTGCAGTCTAAAATATTTGCGACTACTTTTCTGGAATCCTCAATGGCTTGTTTTGCTTCAGCTCCTTTCTGGTGCAGGCTGCTAGGATTTCCATATTTTTCAGAAAAATATGGCTTCATAGCTTCGAGAACTTCTTTCCGAACAGGAGTTGTTGCAGCATTATCTAAATAAACGACTTTATGGGAATCTCTCATGGTCATTTAAACCTGCACAAGCCACAAAGTTTGCAAACATCAGGGATAGAATTAAGTTCTTTGGCTTTTCTTTGCTTCCCAGCTCTTTTTCCGCTCAAATATTGGCTGACAGCAGCTTCAGTAACACCTAACAGCTTGGCAATATCTTTCTGGGATTTGCCTTCTTTCTTTAGTTTTCTAGCTAGCTCAGCTTTGATTGCAGGAACTTTGTATTTTACAGCAGATTCGCAGGGTTGCATGCAACCCTGTGCTGTTTATGTTATAAAAAGTTAACGGTGTTAAGATTATCCTATTAGTGCCCGTAGATATTATCGTGATGCTCGAAATCTAAAAATATGATTTTATTCTCAGCTTTAATGAACGAGAAAGTCAGCACAAAATGGCCTGTATGGACTCTTTTTTCATCTTTCAAATCATGTTTTAGGTTTTTGTAATGCTCTACGTTAGGGCTGTTAATAATTTCTTCAATTTTCTTAAGAACTTCCTCGCATTTTATTTCATCTTTCTTTAATAATTTAGCTAATATGTCCTGCAGATGCGGGCTGATTTCAAAAGAATACATCTTAGCTTCCTATTATTTTTCTAAGATGTGCAATATGTTTGAAAGGTATGTGTTTCTGCTTCTTAATCTGTTTTAGCTTTTCAATATATTCAGGCCTTAATTTAGGTTCCATAATTTCCTCCTCATATTTTAAGCATCAACTTAGCCCAGGCATAAACAAACTCATCCAGGCCTGGGCTTGTTAATCCAAGCCAGAACTTCGGCTTTTCCAGGCCCCAGTATGACATATAGGGGATTTGCAGTGTCTTTTTCTTTATTACAGCAGCTATGTTGATAGCTGATGTTACAAATGCATTGATATCTTGCTTGTTGTATTTTTGCCGTGCAAGGGAAGCGGCTTCAGCAGGCAGATTTGAAAGGATTCTCTTGCCTTCCTTGGAAATGTCTGTATTTTCCAAAGTGCTCAGGAACTTATCTCGATTGCGCGCAGTCAGGGACAATCTCATGAAGCCCTTGGCTTCAACAAACATCAGGTTCCAGTTTACAGCAGATAAGGGAATCTCTATGATGAATTTGTTTCCCGGCGCCCTGCTGAAGAAGACTATGCGGTCAATTGCCAATACAAGATAGCCTGGAGTCAGCACATCAAGCTTGTGCTGCGATTGCCCGCCAGCATAAGCACATTTCACATAAGCAATAGGAGCCCGCAGGACATAGCCATATCTGGAATAAAACCATGCTACAAACTCGCGCATGTTGCCAATGACGCCGAACTCTGAACCACCGGCTTGACCTAGGAGGATGTTTGATAGTACATGGGTGGCCATGTTAAAATTAAGCTAATTTGACTTAATAAATTTACTTAAGAGGTCTTTATTAGTGAGCCGCCATTGCCACTAGCATCACTAAGAACATAATAAAAGCTAATGCAATCAAATACGCATTTCCTCGCCTTGTTGCTTCGTGTTGTTGTTTTTGCTTATATTCTTTTGGCGTGTAAACAATAACTTCTTGTGGCGAGGGTTTATTTCTAGGATCCGAATTACGATAAATATCTAATAATTTGTCATTAACTTCGTCCATGTCCACACCGTATGGATTGTTTGCCATTTTAGTTATTAGTGCTGATTTGAATATTACTATCCGTTTACAGTTTTCTTTACATTTTTAGCGAATTGTTTCGCTGCGCCTTCACTCAAAGGCGATAGGTTTCCTTTTTTTTGAAACTGCCCTTTTCCAGGATTCCATGTCGCATGTTTTGGATTTGCCATTTTACATAATTTTGATTAGGTAGTGATTTAAAGCTGGTGGCAACCTTCATTTCATTTGGAAATAAATTATTTATGAAAAACTTTTATCAAAATAGTCTATGAATGTATCATCGTCTATGCCATACCTTTCTTTAGGTTCCTCAGCATCGTTTTCAATTAGTTCTGGCAATTGATTTATTAGTTCGATGAATTCTTCAACATAGCATATTCGTTTCATTTGCTCTATGATCTGAAATAATTTCCATTCGCATTCAGCAGAACAACATATAGAATTAAATTCCTCTAAGTCCTTTCTGCAAACTACACACTTAAGTCTCGAGAAAGATATTGGCGTTTCAAATAAGAATAAATTTTCAAGAGCTTGTTTTCTGGGTATATTAAACAATTTAGCTACTTTCATTCTTCTCGACATGCCTAGCCAATCAGCAAGTTTCATTGAACGCCCCAAAACAACTAAATTAATAAGAATTCGTTTAGCAGAGGATATTAATTATTATGCCGAACTCACTGCCGCCTGCTTGTCCTAACAAGATATTAGATAGCTCATGATTAGCAGCCATAATGATTAGAGGATTGGGCTGCTTAAAAATATTGCTTATACCTTAAACAGACCATAACAGTTTAAAATTAGAGGGGATTTGCATTTTTGAAATGGCCAAATGCGATTATGCTGGAAAGTGCAAAAATAAAGCCTATGCAGAAGTATATCCCTATCTTGGTAAGCCTAGAAAAGTAAATAAGCATACTTGGAGTTATCTTTGTAAAGGACATTACTATCAGGAATTGAAAAGATTTAAAGGGAAATTACCATCTTGGATTATTAAAAAGGAGAAAAAATGAAACCTAAACCAAAGTTTCAATATGATGCAAGAGATTTAAAGCCAAAGATTAAAACGCTAATGACAAAAGATACTTATGATTATATGCGTAAGATTACAAAGGAAGCGGTAAAGAAAGCAGGTATAACTCCAAAAGATTTAGAAGTTGCAATAACTAATGTCAAGCAAAATAAACCTAACTGACAGGCCGCTGGCACCTTACTTTTTCTTACTCACTTGTTTATTGAATAACTTATATAATCTGTCAATTAGTTTTTTAGGAATTTTCATTTTATGCGTTTTATTCAATTTTTCTAATAAGGATATCAGATCCAGCACAGCCCTTTCTTTTCCTAGTTTTACCTGCTCTTGCGATTCCTCTATAAGAATTTCCCAATTTATCTCGCTGCCCTGTGCAATCCTGACAATATCATCCTCATCTTTTATTCTTCTTGTTGCAGACTTCATCATTATGATATCATGCACATCAGCAATCTTCAAGAATAGATTATCCCCAAACTGGTGAGTTTGCTGAGCTCTTTTTTGCATGTTTTCTGAGAAGTTAAAATCTATTACATCTAATGAGAACAAATCGAGCCGTGCGTCGCCCAATGTTATCATTTCAGGGCAATTATTCCTTACACCATAAACAATTTTTGAATCCATCTCTTTATAGCCAAGCTGTTTCGCTGCTTCCTTGAACACCTTTCTATCTTCTAGTTTTGTAAAGACTAAATCGATATCTTGAGTAGATTCCTTAAATCCCAAGAACATCATTGCTGTGCCGCCGATTGCATAGGCAGTTATCTCTCGAGGTAGTTTTCTTGCAATTTCTATGAACAAATTTTGTTGGTTTTTTATCGATATCATCTTGAATAGTCCACCAAGTCTGCAGCGTTAAAGGGTATGTAAATTTTCCATATAGTTTCTATATTTTTATAGTCACCTGAGCGCAAATCAGGCATTATGTACTTAAAAGATTCATTTGCCTTAGGCAAAGCGTGGTATCTAAACTTCTTGTCCATTTTCTTAACCTTGTGTATTACCCTTGCTGACAAGTCATACAAGGCACCAACTTCTCTAAGCAGATTATTCTGCTTTGCCAAGCGGAATAATTCATCCCAACTATTTATTCTCTTGAATAAAGCTAGTGAAGCCAGAATATATCTTAATTTTTTTGTTTTAACTGCATAGATTATTGTCTCTTCTATTGACACCTCTCTGCCGTATATCTTATAAACCTCCGCAGAAGAGAGTTTTATTGGTGAATATTTATTGATAATCTCTACATAACTTGTACCGCCTAAAACATTTTCAGATGAGATATAGTAAATTCTTCTCTTGTTAGAATCATATTTTGTCTTAACATACCCTTTCTTTCTCAATCTATGGATAAAATAGATTGCCTTTTTCGTGTCGATACCCAATTTGCTTTTTATTGATTCTAATGTTTGAACCCCCCTTATGCTATTGACTAAGTCCAATGTTTTCATGTCAGCATCCTCATAATAGTTAAATGTAGCTCAAATAATATATAAACCTTGCTACGAGCATGTAGACAATAGTTAAATGTAGCTCAAATAATATATAAACCTTGCAGAAGTTTAGGAAGATAGTAGTTTAACCCTTCCGCCCTAAGCAACTAGAACGATAATAATTTCTTAAGCTGCTCAACCTTGTCTGTCTGCTCCCAGGTGAAGTCATCATCAATCCGGCCGAAATGACCATAGCATGCCGTTTTACTGTATATTGGCCGCAGCAAATTTAGATGCGAAATTATTGCTGTGGGTTTCATGTCAAACAGCTGCAGAACCACAGATTCAATTTTGTCATCAGGGACTTTACCTGTTCCAAAGGTATCTATCATAAAGGAAACTGGCTTTGCTACTCCAATGGCATAGCCCATTTGTACCTCACATTTATCTGCCAGGCCTGCTGCCACTATGTTTTTTGCCATATACCTGGCAAAGTAAGCGGCTGAGCGGTCCACTTTGCTAGGATCCTTTCCGGAAAATGCTCCGCCGCCAGTCCGGCCCATTCCACCATAAGTATCCACAACAGTTTTTCGGCCTGTTACACCACTATCGCCTGGAGGTCCGCCTATGATAAATCTGCCTGTTGGATTGATTAGGAATTCTGTATCAGAGTCCAGCCAGCTTCCGCACACTGGCTGGATTATTTTTTCAATAATGTCCTGCCGGATTTGTTCTTGTGATGCATCAGGAGAATGTTGCGCAGAGACAACAACCTTGGCAAGTCTTTTAGGCTTGCCATTTTCATATTCCACTGTGACTTGTGACTTGCCGTCTGGCCGCATCCATGTTATCTCTCCTTTTTTCCTGGCCTGGGCCATTCTCATAGTCAGCTTGTGTGCTAATGAAATCGGCAATGGCATTAGCTCAGGAGTTTCGTTGCAGGCATAGCCGAACATTATTCCCTGGTCTCCTGCGCCCTGGTCTTTATTTTCAGCAGGGTTAACTCCCATGGCAATATCCGGGCTCTGTTCGTGCAAACTTACTAAAACAGAGCAGCTGTCCGCATCAAAGCCATATTCAGGCTTGTCGTAGCCAACATTCCGGATAACATCTCTTACAGTCTTCTGGACATCTATCCAGCCGTTAGTTGTGACTTCCCCGGCTACAACAATCAGGCCGGTAGTGGTCAGTACCTCAATGGCAACTCTTGAGTGCGGGTCTTGTGCAATCAGCGTATCAAGTATAGCATCAGCTATCTGGTCGCATATCTTGTCAGGATGTCCTTCAGTAACAGATTCAGAAGTAAAGAAATGCTTGCCTGTACTAGTGTTAGCACCCATATGTTGAAAGCAGGTATAATATTCTTAACCCTTTTGCCTGAGAAGAATGTTGCTAAGTTGGTGATTGGGGGCCATGCTAGACTAAGTTCTTTTGGATTTATAAGATATTTGGAGGTTTTATTTTGGGCCATAGTGGCGCAGAAGTTCAACTAAAATTAAAATAAGTAAACCTAAGAAAAAGATAGTTTTTACTCCGCCGATATAGCTAAGCAAATTTGGTGATGATTCGTGTTGCGGAGAAATGGACACTTTGCTTGTTCCTGTAACGGGTATGCGATTTGTTTTAGTTGATTGTTCGTAAGATTCTAACGTTGGTTGGCTGTCCTGTCCACGTTCTCTGATACCCTTTACAAAATATTTTATCTTGTATGCGGTTTTTTTTGGGTCTCTATAAACCTCTTCAGCAGTAACTCTTCTAACAACCCATCCTAATTGTTGTAAAATTGCAAGCCGTTCATTATCGCTATACCGCTGAGTTTCGCCTTCATGTTGTTTTCCATCAACCTCGACAGCTATTTTATGTTCTGGAAATGCAAAATCAACATGCATATCACTAATAGGATAATGAATTTTTGGATGTAAACCGATGGCCTCTAGATTTTCATACAGCTTTTCTTCCACTTTACTGTCAAATGTCATAAATTTAGAGAGGTGAGAAAAGATTTAACTCTTTTGCCCAGACTTCAGCCACTCACTAAATCAATTTTTGAATGAGAAACCAATAATCAAATAGCTTCTTTTCAAAGTACTCGCGATTTCTAAATTGCTTCGACATAACCTTCCAAAATCTTTCATTATGTCTTTTTTCTTTTAAGTGTGCTATTTCGTGTGCAACTACATATTTAACTAACTTGTCTGGCAAGTATTTGAGTGATGTATTGAATGTCAAGCCTTTATTTGAGCTGCAGCTAGCCCATTTAGATTTCATTTTTCTAAAGTAGATTTTATAGAATTCTTCTGGCAAAGTTTCTTTGCAATAGTCACGAATTAATTGCCTAAGATCGCTCACAGATCTGCGTTCGAGCTGAATATTTTTAGAACGTAATAGTGCGTCGTTTATTAATCGCGAATTTTTGACTATCCACTTTTTATGCTTTGCTAATAATTTTAATTCACTATAGTAATTTTGTGGCAATATCAATTTTAAAGTTCCTGTTTTAAATTCTAATCGGGGGTATTTTATTTGTCGTCTTTCTATAGCATACAATGCTCCAAAATCTGTAATCTTAGCTTTCGCCATGTGCCCTCAAAGTTTCAAGTAACTTGATACTCATTTCATCTACCTTGTTTAAACTAAAACCATATTCTTTAGCACATTTTATCAAAAACTTTCTAATTTCTCGTTCAATATTCTTTCTAGTAGTCGTTTGCAAATACCAATTATGAAATAATTGTGCACGAAGTACTTTATAGAAGATTTTTATATCTGACACAAGCTTATCTTTTTTACCAACCAAGTCTTCTAGAAGCATTAGAGCATAATATTCAAAGTCGTTTAAACCGAGCTTATTTTTCC
>Ga0315282_10010080_pt1 | contig 14902 bp, 14 predicted proteins | sample YL17G07_20_MG_FD_203693 | JGI IMG/M metagenome (GOLD analysis project Ga0315282, IMG submission 203693) | Sediment microbial communities from Yellowstone Lake, YNP, Wyoming, USA - YL17G07_20 | ecosystem: Environmental > Aquatic > Freshwater > Lake > Sediment | place: USA: Wyoming | collected... | reverse complement strand
TAGAGGCTACTGGGGCGGACTACGGCGTAGGTATAGAGGGCGGCTTGATGAAGCTTGGAGACAGATGGTATGCCCTAGGTTTCGTCGTCATCGTTGATCGCTTAGGAAACAAGGGAACCGGAACTTCGGGCTGGTTCGAGTGCCCAAAAGTCATTCTTCAGGAGATCGAGAAAGGCAAGGAACTAGGAGACGTGGCGGATAAGATTTCGGGCAGAAAACTCGCGAAGGAGGAGGGCGCAATAGGGTTTCTGACAAAGAACCACGTCAGTAGGAAAGACCTATACAGACACGGAGTCCACATGGCGCTGGTTCCTTTTATAAACAGAGAACTGTGGCGGAGTAGACGGTAAATCCCCTTTATCCGAGATAAGAGACATACAGTGTCGCTATTCTTTCAGCAAATTGTTGCTTTTAAAACTCAGAAATTAAGACCTGTCAGAAACGCTATTTGATTTTTAGAACTCTTTGCGCAATTAAACCTGAAATTAAGCTAGAATAAAGCTAACATATATACAGGCGAGGCGATTTCAAAGCATCCAGATCAAATCACGGAATACGATATTCGGAATTATCGCGCACAAGCTTTCCCTCTTTAATAAGGCTATTGATCCTGCTCCTAAGCTTGTAGTCAGGATAGTTGACTAGTTCTTTTATCTGTTTTAATGTGGTAGCTTTCCACCTAACTATCGACTCAAGAATGGCTTGGTCAATACAATGATTTACAAGCTTGTTGTAGAATGGGGCTCTTACGCCTGTTTTTCTCTCGATGATCTCAACGCTATCCAAGAGTTCTCGGCAGAAATGTCTTCCCGTCATTTCTTGAACATAAAGTTCTTCAAACACTATTCTCCAGTTAAATCCCTGAGACTTCGCAAGGTCGATCATGTCGTAAATATCGCCTTCCCTATCCGTGACGGATTTTAGGAGGAATACGTCCTCGTTACTCATTATACATAGCTTCAGATTCCCTATTTCTCTTATTTCACACCTCTCCATCATCGAGTTGGACAAGCAAAATGCGTTGCAGATAATGTTTACGTAAAGATCGACTCTGGGATAACCCTCCCCGATGAAAATACCGGAAGGGCTAAGTTTCATATCGGTCTTAGAAATTTTCCCTCCTAAAGTTTCGTATCCGAGAACTGTAAGGGCTTCTCTTAGAACTGTGAATGTTTGTTCATCTTTTACGACGATATCAACATCCTTAGTTGCTCTCTTAAGCCCTCTAATCCTCATAGCTTCTCCACCAAACACATAGATGCTTACTCCGTCCCTTACCCGCTTCGAGAGTTCGGTAAAGAAATCGGGAAAAGCACTTGGAGGGAGTAGGCTTTCGGGAGAAACGCCATAAAGCCGGGCTTTCTCTGCGAATTCGTCCCAAGGTAAGAATTTTTCCGGCATCGAAATAGTCAAATTTCTGACATAATTCTCCAAATCTATGATCAAGTCTTTGACGCCGAACTTCTTTGCAACTTCTCTGATTCTTCCTAGATCCATTGTATCCTTATTCTTAGAGTAAAAGACAGCGCAATCCGTCAATTCTACAGGATTTGTGGAGAACACAATTGCGTGGACAAAAATTTCCTCGATGCTTAGTTCTCCTTTGGGCTGAATAAAATATTGATAAACAGGCCTAAGCTCCATACCATATTTATCGAAGGCCGAAAAGGCAGTAAGAGAGCCTTCAACGCTCTTACCTAAAGGAACCCTCTTCAGGATTGCATCGGATGATGCATATACAACCTCTGTGTATGGTTCAACAAGCCGCCTCTGTTCCTCCTCCCTCAATGTCGTTAAGAAGAATCGAAGATCTTGATCCTCGGCTATCGCGTATCGCTTCTTTATATCTACTATCGCGCCTGTCTCAAGCAAGATGTTAAGGGCCCTTCTTATGGTTCTGTACGAAAGTCTTGTTATTGACTGAATGTCTTGAATTGTATTGGAGCTAAGAAGGGCGAGGAGAACCTTTTCTCTTGATTCACCAAGCAGTTTTACCATGTCGTATCTCCTTGAGACCTTTCTAAAGGCAGTTGCAAGGATTGTGGAAGCCAACCCCAATTTTCCATCACTTTTGACAAGATAGCCTTGCTGTAGCAGATCCCTGACAATATTGGCGGTCATTCTGTAGCCTAGGTGGATGGCTTTCGCTAACTCTTTGATGCTATTTTGCTCTTTCGATACCGCACTCAGTGCCTTCAATGCCTCGGTTTTCATTGCGGTTGACATTATGTTGCACTTATTTATAAATAAGTGCAGTTTTATGTCAACTATTAAGTATTAATGTGCTGATGCTTCATAGGCGCTATACAGCGAACTCAATCGGGTACTGGCCGCAACATCAAGGGTTTAAATAAAAGTCGTTGCTCAACGAGACTTTCTCAAGCTTGGAGCAAGCTTAGGATTTCTTTACATCTATAGACTCTGAGGGTGCTTCGTAAAAGATCCCCGCTAAGGGTATCCATGCCATAACATTCCTTCTGAGGCTATTTGAAGCACTGAAACCTATCCTTGAAGGGTGTGGCAAAATAGAAGCTGTTTGAATTCGAGGTTTGGTGCGGCCGCCGGGATTTGGACCCGGGTTAAAGGCTTGGAGGGCCTTTGTCCTAGACCAGTCTAGACCACGACCGCTCACATTTTCTGAAAACGAGCTTAAATTAAGGCTTTCGCCTCTCTGGCCTGTACTAGTACTGTTACTAGTAATCAGCGTCTCTATGAGCCTTGGAATCTTCACTCCATGCTGATCCGCCAGCGCCTTTATTTCTCGGTAGAGCGGCTTCGAGACGGTTATGGCGGTGAAGCCCTCTTTAGGCATCTTTGATCTCCTCGCTCGCTAATCGCCTCACTGCTTCTTTTAAAGCGTTCTCACAAGTCTTTGAAATGTTTAAACCCATTTCTTTGGCTTTCTGGACTACTTCGCCGTCCATAGTCAAGTTTACTCTAACTTGTTTTCCCATTGGCACACACCTATACACATTAATGCGTATTGTCTCATATATAATTCTTAGGTAATAAGCGCCTTATCTCAAAACTCATACATCCTGAATGCGCGTGATCAAATGCTACAAATCCGCAGCACCTCTTCTAATTCCGATTTTCTAATCAATTCACTGTTTCCCGCACGACAACAGGAGATCGTCCGCTTTTTTGTCAAGACGTAGACAAAGTCAAGGGGAAATCCAAAAACACTCTGAAGCATCTTGCGTTGTAAACAACTCTCTTATGCGGTTAAGATCAATTAGTGGGACTGCGATATTGTACCAATCTGCATGAAGGCCATATAGCTTCTTAGTTGTCTCTTTGAGTTTTTTAGTTAGATCTCTTTTTTTAGAATGTCAATGATGTCTTCAAAGATACGATCATAACGCTTTACCTTGCTACTCTCCCACTCTTTTTTGAAGTCTTCTCGAAGAATGTATACGCCATCTAATTCATACTCAGCAATAATTCTATTTCTGCTTTTACCAGCGTAACGGTTTGTTTTCTCTCTAAGGAAGAAATCTTCATCGTTATCTGTAGTAGCTAAGAACACGTGTGTATGCTTGGTTACATCCGAAGAGAGTAACTTTAACTTCCAGTAGCACGCTTGCGCAATTCTTTCCCTCAAGCTTGTTTTGCATGACACTAATGCTAAAACTTCCGATTTCCAAGGGTTCACGAGGTCATAGTCGATTATAGCCATGTCCGTATCCGGAAGTAACAAGTACTCGCCGTATTTTACAGCAAGTTTTCTTGCAATGACATCGTTACTTCTTACTTCACTCTCCGTAAATAGATCGAAGTTCTTGAACTCTGGGCTTTGGGCTTTAAGTCTGTGGAAATAGCCCTTCAAGATTGAGTAGATCAATTGTTGAAACTTATTGCCAATGTACACATGCCAAGACTGCTCGGAATACTGTTGAACATATAGTTCTTTTAACTCGCTAATCCTATCCCAAGCTTCTCGAGGATCTATCTCACCTTTCCCAATTCTAAGAATTAAATTATCTACAGTGTGCTTAGCATCACTCATACTTTTGCCTCATTTGTCCTAGGATAATATGCCCACCTAATTTCCCTGTGCTTAGCTTTTGGAGGCTGGCCACCCGGCTTTCGCATAATGAGTAGGTATTTGAAACCGCGTAAAAAGAAGTTGAATCTTCGTGCACGATTATACCAAGGGCCTGTGTGAGAAGTCTGTCCTCTTCGAGTTACGCAGACAATGTCCACAGGCTCGAAGTACCTGCACAAGCGATCATAGATCTTTAACCCTACAGGAGTGAACTCTTTCTTAACCCATTGGTCGCCGATTAGCCACCCTAACACTTTTCCTTCCTTCAGTATTCTATGCGACTCCTTCATCACTTTCTCAAGTTCATCATAGAATACTTCCGTTTCACTGGAGATCTTGCCAATGCAATCTGGGTGGTCATTATACCTGACGTTATCCCCGTAGGGTGAATCGATAAAGACCATGTCCACGCTATTGTCATCAAGGGGTATTTTCCTAGCATCGTTCTGAATTATATCCGGGCGTACAGGTGCAATGTCGTATCCTATGACTTCTCTCTTTTCTTCTCGGCAAACGTCGATTGTTGTTCCGCTTCCACACATAGGGTCAACAACTAGGTCTCCTGGATCTGTGTATCTCCATACTAAGTTGTAGATTATGAGGGCTGGAGTGACTCCTGGATATTTATTGTCTCCTTTGGGCGTTAATCCATAGCTTTGTTTTGGAAAATCCCAGAGCGTGGTAGCCTCGAGCAAAGGAATCTCTTCTTCGATGTCTACCTCTCCAATCCATCTCTTGATTTTCTCTTTTTGTTCCAAAATCAGACTGGTTGATTCATTTAGCTCTAACTTTGCAGTGGCATCCAGCAGAGTAGGCTTAGGTACAAAAGTATCTAGGAAACTAAGGAGCCTCTCTCCATATAGAGGTGTGTTTCTCCTTATTTTGAATCTATCTAGTGTTCCGCGTGCGTTTTTTATCTCTTTTTTTTCTCCAAGAAGCTCTACTTTTACTTGATATGGGTATTTACCATTCCAAACCTCGGGTTGAGAATTAAAAAGGCCGTTTGAAACCGCCTTAAAAACGCCATATAGCGTATTTGAGTCCAAATTATTAAGAAATAGAAGATCTCCCTTTCGTATTCTGACAACGATGGGACCGTAGAGTTTTTCTGTTCCAAGCAGTGATCTTTCAAAACATTCCTTTTCTGTCTTGTTTGTGCAAGCGAAAAGAAAGCCACGAATTAACGGCTCTTTATTCCTAGTATTCAGCAAAATGTTCTCCTACTCAAATGCTTTATCCAGACTCATTTTTATTCATTTTTAGACAGACGCATAAAATGATGTGAGGTTACAAATTAATGAAGTCGAACTATGTGGCGACCAGTTAAGTGGCTTTTGCCGCTGCTTGAAACATTTTTTCTCCCTTTGGTAGGGTTTTGACATCCATGATTTTCTCTTCCAGCTTTTTTGCGACATCTTCGGCTTTACCTTTTGAAGCGGTTCTCTCCGGCATTTTTTCACCTCCTCTTTGAGCTTATGCTTGCAGCCTCTTTGATTAGAGATGACACCTGGTCTAGGAGCTCTGTTTCCTCTGGGTAAGACTCTTTCAAGGAAGCCTCTATTTCTCTCAACCTGTTCTCAGGGATTTTTGGGAGCTCCTCAAGCACCCTTGCACTTAGACCCGGCTCAATGGCCGCTGGTAGCTTCACATATATCGTTCCTTCTTCGACCACGATCTCAGGCGTGAGGGGTTTCTTCAATATAATTATTCGCCTCAGCGGTACAGGCTTCCCAAATATTTGTCGGTTTAAACACGTGCGCCATCCATCCTTTTGAATCAGGGTTCCAAAAGCTTCCTCGATCCACTTACCCGCCTCCTCAGGATCCTCTTTGACCTTCTTTAACCCGGTTAAAAGGGTGTACATGGCTAAAGCCCCTATTCTCTTCGTGAAAAGCTTAGTGAACTCCTCGTCGGCGAGCTTGCCCGTGCTCGCGCCTTCAAGGATCTCGTTGAATAAGTGCATGGAGAGAACGGAGAATAGGCTCCGTTGAGCATGTCTCGTGTGGAGTGCCTCCATAGCAAGCTTGTATCTGGCCTTCTTACCCTCTAGATTCTCCTTTTTAACGACGCCCTTCTCAATTAGCCTTGGAAGGGATCGAGCTACCGTAGCTCTGCTTATACCCGCTCTCTCAGCCTTCTTAACAACATCGGTGAAGCTTTTTCCCATGTGATCCGAATTGGCAATGATCTCGATGAGTCTCTCTTCTATTGGTTCCAGCTCGTTCTGTAATTCACTTCTCCTTCCCATCGCAGTTTGCCTCTTTTGAGACTATTAAGTCTCTTTTGATACTCCTTAAATACTTATCGCACAAAGGTTGGGCTGTGTGCTGAACATGGATTCAGCAATTTCGTTCGTCATACCGCGTATCTTGAAAGCTGTTACAGTCGTCACATCCGGCGCTAGGAACGCGGAGAGGGGGTCTAGTTGATCGAGGATGGCGAAGGTCCACGCTACATCGAGGTTGCGTACCGGGATAAGGTGGGCAACTTCCACAGGAACGAATACATAAAACTTGGGAACCTAGATAAGTGGCAGGAGGCACATAGAGACGCCCAAGATCTCTACTCCAGCTATTACAGGTTCTATACCGAGGATCCTGAGGTAGGGCCTGTTTTTAGTGGCTTCGGGATGGATTTTGACTGCGCTGAGAAGCCGGAGAGAGCACGAAAGGAAGCCATCACGGTCATCAGTTATCTCAAAGATTGCTGTGAGATCCCGCTTGAAAGTATCAGCATTGCCTTCAGTGGTAACAAGGGCTTTCATGTCTTCGTGAATCGCCGCGTCTTTGCCGTGGAGCCAGATGTTGACCTCCCGCTTGTTTGGAAGAAAATGGCAGAGGGGCTGGTCAAAACACTCGGCTTGAAAATCGTTGATCTTGTCGTGTATGAGAAAAGAAGACTTTGGAGAATCTTAAACAGCCGACACGGGTCCTCTGGATTTTTCAAAATTCCGCTGACTTTTGAAGAATTGAAGGATAAGAGAGTTGAAGACATTAAGCTTCTGGCAGTAACCCCCCGAAAGCTGCCTTTGGCGCATGAACATGAGGTCGTGTCTCAAGCGGTTGAATGGTTTCAACGAACGAGAGATCAGATAAAAGTATTCATCCAAGAGCGCATTCGCGAAATAAAACCTGAAACACTAATAAGCCTCAAGCGGGAGGTTCCTTGCGTCGTAGAACGTCTTAAGCGGGGCGCTAAAGAGGGGCAGCGTAACGGTTGCGTTTGGAGGCTAGCAACCTACTTCAAGGGCCGGAGAAAAACGCTGGACGAAACACTACATATCATGCACGATTTCTATTCACGCTTTGAGCCTGGACAGGCGCCTTACACACTCAGTGAGTTAGAGCAGACAATAAAATGGGTCTATGATAATGACCAGTATCAGACCATTAATCTTTGTGCCTGCGAGTTTTTCAACGATTTTTGCGACAAGCCAAATTGTCCACTGTTTAAACCGGAGGAGCAGAAGGAGGTATATACTGAGGAGGAAGAGGACTTCGTCGAAAAAATCCTTAATGAAAATGATCCGCTGGAGTTCGTAAATCGAGTTGTTGCGCTGGAACACGCTGGAGACGAGGAGTTTGTTCAAACCGCCTATATTAGCGCCCTATCCGCTAAGCTAAGTGAAACCAAACTCAACGCGTGGGCGATCGGATCCAGCGGCAAAGGCAAGAGCCACGCATTCAAAACCGCAATCAAAACGGTGCCCCAAGATCTTTATGAGGTTTTCACAAGTTGCACGCCAAAGTCTCTTTTTTATTATGTTAAAAAATACGGCGAGGAAGCGTTAGAAAATAAACTTCTATACATCGACGAGATCGAGGCTTCACAGGATACGCTACCAATTTTAAGGAGCCTAACAGGCCAGACTGACATAGAGCCCAGGCACTTAAGCGTTTACGACGCAGACCTCCTTGACCTAAAAATTAAGGGAAAGCGAACGATTTGGTTTACAAGCGTCGAAGCCTTCGGAACTGAGCAAATCCGCAATCGCTTCTTGTTCACGAATCCGGAGGAGGGGACCGTGACCGACGAAGAAACAGAAGCCCTTCAGGATCATTTGGAACGCGAAACGGAGGAAGAGAAGGCGAAAAGGCTTCAAGCCTTCAAACTAGCGCGATTGATGACGCAGAAGATAATAGAAAATACGGAAAACGTTGAAGTTGCACTTCCGTTTGGCGTCGAGTGGCCCTACCGGAAACATCGCTGGCTCAAACCAAAGTTTTACGCAATAATAAAGGTCTCCGCCAAGATCAACTATAAAAAACGTGAAAAAGACGAGCATGGAAGAATAATCGCTACCGAAGAGGATTTTGAAAAGGCGAGATCTCTTTGGAGCAAGTTCGAAAAAGTCATCGCTTTCAGGGTAAGCGAAAAGGCTTTGGCACTCTTAGACGCGGTTCCGGAAGACAGAGAGGCCCGTTCCACTTACTCTGATTTAGCAAGCGAACTCGACTGGTCAACGACAACAGCGAAAAAATACATGAGAGAACTTTTAAGAGAAGAGCTGGTTTCAGAGGAGAAAAAAGCAAGCGAACACGGAGGACAAAGCCCATGGGGATTCTGGAAAGGTCCACAGCCGCGAGTTGAAGACATCAAGCATATTCCGCCGGATCAATACAAAGCCCACATTCATTCCGTCGAGGAGTTTCACGCCTTCAAGAAAAAATTTTTGAAAAATGAAACGCCGAAAACACGCGACGAAATTGTTGTGAGAAATGATCATCCTAGAGACGCTTGGATCTTTCGTCATGTTAAGCCGGGAGCGCCATGTGAGTCATGTGGAAAGCATCCTGTTGAATATTTGATCACGAGGCCCGACGGCGCCGTCCTAAAACAATGTGAAAGATGTTTTACAACACTTCGCGCCGAGGCGACTAAGATAAGGTTTGTAGAGGAGAGCTGAAGGCTCCCGCTCAAGAACGAGTTGGAACATCTAAACATCTCTGAGGGTAGATCAAAGATGCGAAAAAAGACGATTAACGGGGTGCCTTTGCAGATCCTCCAATTTATAGCCTTTGTAAAATCGAAGGGGCATAGTAAAGTGTCGCTCATCCTCTTTCGCCGTTCCGACGGAGCATTCTCTTATTTCTCCTATCCATGCATTAGATGCAAGAAGGAAATGAGTGAAGCCAACAATATGGTAGCCTTTATGCCACATGAAAAAGAGGGACGTGTCTACATCTACTTCCTCTGCGACGTGTGTCAGAGGGAACTGTTTGCCATGGCTCAAGATCAATATGAAGCAGCCGCGAAAGCAATTGAGGAGCAGCTAATAACGCTGAGGGCGATTGCACCTATCCTTGCTCTTAAAAAATAATTATCGTTCACGCAACGCTGTATCCTAACAGTTGACGTTCTATGCACGCGCGATAAGCAAGTGTATCTATTCATTTCGTTTCATGCCAAGTGTTTTTCTCAGCCTTCTTGTGTTGAAGTGAGGGCCCAAAGTGTGAGACCTCCTTTCTCGCTCGGATAGTAGTGTAGGACGCTTCCCTCGTTCGGGTCCGGTCCAACGGTTTCCATCGTGTCTTTGACTGCGTCTGTCACCGTTGCGTCTTCGAGGAGCTTCTTTAGAAGAAAGAGAACTGCACTGTCCATGTATGGGGCGGTGACGCCTCTGTCCCAGCTGACGATCATCGAAGCCCCTTTGTCGATGAATGCTGTTGCCAGGGTCGTGCTGTAGAGGCCGTGGCAGCCTGCGATGATGATCACCGTGTTCCCGAATCGGCCTTCCATGCTCTCCCTGACGAACTTCGGCGCTATCGCGAAGTAGAATTTCGGGCTGTCCCAAGGGTTGGCGGGCGCAATCTGATCCGTCAGCAATAGCCAAGTATACTTATTAGGGTCGTACGCTTCGGCGGTGAAGAGGAAGACGGGGTTACCCGGGATGGGCTGTCCCGTGGCGTTCATCAGGATGCCCGAATGCGTTCTGAAGATGATCAGCTTGTAGCCTTTGGACGGCAGCGTACTATAGAAGTCCACGGTGACGCTTCTCCACCCATAGACATCCACCTTGAAGCCCGCGGTTTCGAGAAGAGCCTTCGCGTCATCGATGAAGGTCTGATTAGGCTGCGTCACGCTTAAGGGGTCGATGATCGCGGCCTTGAGACTCGACTGATCTGGGGGTTTAACCGGTGCAGGATTAAGGACATAGGAGAGTGCGACGAAGAGTAAAGAAGCGCAAAATACAACCACTAAGGAAAGGGCGACCAGATCTTTGACTTTACGTTTCTTCTTAAGCTTTACTCTCCTCTTGGAACCCGACATTTAGAGCGATGCCTCTGAGAAGCAGTGCCTCATCACCTAACTTGAGAAAAAAGAGGGGGATTAGTGTCTGCGTTTCTTGACGACTACAGCTGTGGTTGCTATGACAAGTATCGCCGCGATGTATGGTGCCAGCAGAGCCAGCTTGTCAACGGGATAGACTTCGCCTCCCACTGGTTTTGGTGGAGGTGGATTTCCGGGTCCTCCCTGATCGTCGATTATGCCGTTCGCTAATCCGTCGTCGTCTCCGAGGCCTCCGTCTACAAGCGTGATCGTGATGACGTTGTCCCCGTTGTCGCTTCCCATCGGTATCTGAATCCACCCGCCTTCAGAAGCGTGATACTTCCAGTACTGGGTGCCAACCGGGACGGCTGAGGGAAGCGTGATGGTGACCGTTACTGTTGCGCCAGGGGTTAATCCCGCAATGTAGAAGGAGAAGAAGCCGTGTGGAAAGTTTAGGTTTGGCTTACCTGCGGTGGGAAGTGTAGCCTCATCTATCGGGGTAGGATCTGCGACAGCACCCACATTCGAATTGAATTTAGCGGTGCCGGTGCCTGTGGCTGTCCCTGTCTGCTGTTCAGTGCCCGGAACAAGCCAAGGAGTGTAATCAACATTATCAGAGACACCATTGTTACCCCCTACACCGGGTTTTCCCTTCTCTGCACCCGTTCCACCAGAACCCCACCAGTTGTTTGAGGCGTCGATTATGTGGATGTTGGATAGCTCATCGTTCAACACTCCATACCCACCATTATTGTGAATGCAAGATAGGTGAATAATAACGTCTGTTACGGGTCCACACGAAAAACCTGTGTTTAAGCCAGCCATTGTGCTCCCGGTTATTGTACTTCCGATTATATGGATTGCAGAAATTGACGATCCGGCTTCATCTGACGCCGACAAATATACTCCGAACTGGTATGAGGTTATTGCGCTGTCTTTTACCGTAACACGAGAGATTGATGATCCACCACCGTTAGAGTTGACATCCAATCCATTGAAGGGGTACTCGACTGCAGTTGACTGCATTGTAACGCCATTCACAGTGACGTCAGAGATGACCCCGCCGTAGCTTGTCAGAGATACTCCTGCTAAAGAAGTTTGCAGTGTGCTCGCTTCTATGGCGATGTGAGAGACCTCTCCGTCTGTGGCGTCAGCGCTCACACCGTTAGCCGAGGACATGATCTGGATATCACCGCCAATGGTTACTTGAGAGACTAACGAGCCAGGGTTGCTCGCTGACAAGGATACGCCGTTAACCGAGGCATCTATTGTCCCCCCAGTTACTTCGATATCAGAGATATGCCCTCCAGCCCCACACCAGGCTACTACTCCGTTACCAGCTTTCGCTACAATCTCGACACCGCTTATCGTGACTTCAGAGATTGACGATCCGGCGCCATTTGCTTCCATCCGTACTCCATCGCCACTCAACCAGTCGGCATTGGATCCATAAATTTTTGTATCTCCCGTTATGGTGACCTGAGAGAGGGACGACCCACCAATGGCTGATAGAAATATCCCATTTGCCCATTGAGAGGTTATTATGCTTCCTGTCACTACGATGCTGGAGATTGGCGATCCACCTTTGGATTCAACATGCACGGCAACATCAAGCACATCAATTGCGATATTCTGTAGAGTTATGTGGCTGACAACTCCAGCGTCTGAGGTCATCAAGATACCGCGACTTCCACTGCTGTCATCGCTGAGACGCAAATCCTCGATTATTAAGCCATCTATAGGTCCGTTGACGCGAACAATCGGATCGCCATTAGCTGGCACAATCAACGTATGGGAGCTCGGATCTGTACCGCTGCCCGCCCCCCTCAATGTTACTCCCTTGTTAATTACGATGTTCTCAGTATACGTCCCCGCCGCCACATTGATCGTGTCACCACCCAAAACTCTGGCATCATTAATTGCGTACTGAATGGTCTTGAACGCGCCTGCTCCCGGTCCCGTGCCATGAGAGCCATCGTCAGTGCCTGAAGGATCAACATACCAAATGTTTGCTGCTTGTACAGGTGTTATCGGCATCGTTGCCGTCATTGCCGATGTTAAGAATACCGCTATCAGTATCGCTATTAATGCTCTGCTGTGGTGTTTGCTAGAATAATTTCGTTCTCTCTCTCTCTCTCTCTCTCTGTAGAGAAATCATTTCTCTGTTCCTCATATGATGCCCTTTTATGGATGACAGTACCATGCTGTTATCCATATGTTGGATGTTACATATTTGTTTAAGTAAGACTAATAACGCTTTTGGTTAAACAATATACCCACCGCGACGTGTTTCTGCTTGAAGAATTATGATTTCCACAGCAACTTGAGCGAGCGTCACTGGCAGATCATGGACGCGTTCGTCAAAGACAAGGCGTTTGGTAGTCGGAGAAAGGTTCTTGAGAGGGCCTTGGAACTTCTGGAGGCTTTTGGCAAATTCGATGTTCGTGAGTTGTTGGAGACCTTTGAGACTAGAAGATCCTTGATGGAATTCTTCAACTTCGTGATGATTAGTGGCGAGTCGATCGACGGTCTAGCGAAGGTCGCCGCGGAAGACCCAACAGCGTGAAATGCTATGATCATGGGTTTCTCTTTAGGGATCTTTAAAATCATTAAGATCCCGGGTGATCGTGGATTCTTCTTAAGAGAATAGATGAACGCGCTTGAGCTCCTCGCCCCCGCCTTCTCCAGAAAGGCCAAAACATAGCTTAGTTCGCTCGCTTCGCTCACTCTGCTCGCATCCATAGTATAGGTCATAGGATCATAGGACTTAAGCCGTCTCATTTATTCTGTGAAACCGGATGCCTCTATGCTCTTTTCTTATGGCTAAGACCGGGGTAGCGCCGATTTTTTGAGAGAGGGTTTTCAGCTTGTTCAAGGTCTCGGGGCCAGCATAAGGGTTTCTCCCGGCCTTACATTCTACCAGCAGTATCTCTCCGCATCTCACCGCGATTAGGTCGCATGGTTTAGAAGCAGCGCATCTGAAAACCGTATAGCCCTCGGCTTCAAGCCTCCTCTTCACCGCATATTCTAGGCGCCTTCCCTTTGCGTAGCGTAATGACATGGGTCATAGGCTCCTTTTTCAACTGAGCACCTTTAAGCTGGCCTTATCATAGATTTGCTTTAGATTCTCCGAGTTATAATCAGTGTAATGTCTTGCCAAGATTGAATGTGGAACTCTGCCGCAGAATGCATCAATATAGCGATCTGGAACACCAAGTCTACCCATCTCGTTGCAGAACCATTCACGCAAGACTTGGGGTGTGATGCGGATCCCCGTCTCCTTACATGCTTTCTTAATCAGCTTCAAGTTGACTATTGGAAAAAGCCTAGGATCAGAATCTTTGCGGGTTACCAAGTATTCATTTAGAGTTTTCTCCGCTTCTTCGTTGAAAAATGAGATCCAGGTATGCTTTGTTCTGCTCTGATTTTTCCTCGGCTTAATCAATCGATTTTTGAGGTCGATATCACAGATGTCCAAGCCTAAGACCTCGTTCCTTCTCAGCCCAGATGTCGCGTACATAAGAAACAGTGCCTTATCACGAGGTTCTTCTAAAGCGGCGTAAAATTTCTGAAGCTCCTCCTTGCTCGGAACGGTCTTGAATTTAATCTGTCTCTTAGGAAACTTGAAGCTGCCAACGGCTTGAGGCATGTCCATGAAGTCTCTGAAAAACACCTTCAGGCTCTTTAACACATTAGCATATGTGTTTGAATTTGCATCCGCAAACTTGGCAAGATAACTGCGAATATCTTGGTCTGATAACTTGCTAGGATCTTGTTTAACTGCTTCTAGGAATCTTCTAATCTGTCCCAGATGACCTTTGACTGTTAAATGATCTAATTGTAAATCGACTTTACAGAATTCCTCGAAATCGCGGAGAACAGAGTGTGTGCCATCAATTTCTTTTGGGGCTTGGAGGGCCTTTGTCCTAGACCAGTCTAGACCACGACCGCCCTTCAAAACAGGTTATTCCAAGACTAAATATCTTTTATTCTTTTTGAACGCTTCTCCGTCAGCCCGATGGTCTTCTCATACTCGTATAAAACTCTAGAGACTACTATCCATGTGTCAAGCGTCTCCGGGTCGATGGAGACAACTTGAGTTGCTTCATCTATGGTCTCTTTCTCGAAGTGTCTACGGGGGAAGCCCCCCACAATAACTGCAGGCTCATCGTATTTGATCAAAGATTCTGCCACCTCTGGCAGGGTCAAGGGTTTTCCAATCCTAGTCAGAGCAACAACAAATGGCGACCCAATATCCTGCATCAAACCTTTGAGGTTCTTGTCTCCCAGACTAAGTAGCGTAGGCCCCTCTCTAGGCACCTTCCCGTCCTCGTAAAGCTGTTCAATGAGCCCCACAAAACGATTGTAATTCTTTGGCAAACGCGTCTCCGGGTTTATATTTATCACCTTATTCTCTATCGTGTGAACGAAAACGCGTAATAAGCCTTCCTTGTTCAGAGGCGTCCCAAGCGCAGCCAAGAGAGACATGTGTATGATGTCTGGTCTGCCCCTTCTTTCCGCCCTATCCAGACCAATCATTGCAGAATGATGGTACGTTCTGTCCAGCAGTAGTTGATCCGGCCT
>Ga0315282_10010079_pt1 | contig 14902 bp, 22 predicted proteins | sample YL17G07_20_MG_FD_203693 | JGI IMG/M metagenome (GOLD analysis project Ga0315282, IMG submission 203693) | Sediment microbial communities from Yellowstone Lake, YNP, Wyoming, USA - YL17G07_20 | ecosystem: Environmental > Aquatic > Freshwater > Lake > Sediment | place: USA: Wyoming | collected... | reverse complement strand
TAAGCGAGTTAGTGGTGCAAGGGTTAAGACAGTACTGGCCGGAATTCGGAAAAGTACTCGCCATTGACGGCACAGTAGTAAAGGCCAATGCCATGAACAATCTAGGTATTCGATCCACATCCGACCCCGACGCAAGGTGGGGGTACAAGGAACATGTGAAAGGGGAGCCCAAGTGGGAGTTCGGATACAGGTTTACGATCGCCACTGACGCTGAGCATGAAATCCCGGTAACTGGCATAACAACGCCAGCGAACAAGAACGAAAGCCCCCTGTATCCAGGTCTTCTCAAGCGGGCCAATATCATGGCCCTACCAATAGACGTGGTAGTCACAGACGCTCTGTACGATTCCAAAGAGAACATTGCGATCACCATCGCATACAGAGCCAGACCAATCATACCTTTGAACACTCGATCATCGAAAACCGCAAAGCTGACAGGCACACGCAGAGGCGATGTGATTCTGCCCATACGCCGCAACTCGGAGGAATGGAAACGGTATCTTCGCATGCGCAACGCTTCGGAACACATAAACAGATCATTGAAGGAGGATGTTGGCCTTGGCACTCTGAAAGTTCGTCGACTTCCCAGAGTCGCCTGTTTCTTTTGGATCTGCATGATAGCGAAGCAATTCTTTGCGCTCAGCGCCCTCCGACTAGGAAAACCCGAACTATCCCGATACGCGGCAGTGTGGTGCCACTAAATGAAACGTGAAGAGAAAACCGAGTACTATGTCCGAGTGCAGCGGCGCAAGACAATCAAGTACGGAACGACTCAACACCACCAGTACTACCTCACGGTACCAGCTCAACTCTCGGAGACACTCAAACTCCAACCGAAACAGACCATGAAATGTATGCTCAACTGCAATGGCAGTTCATTGACATACACAATCGTATCAGAAATACCAAAGCAAAATGGAAACCGAAGCAAAATGGAGTACACGCAATGGTTAGACCTCGTCAGAAAGTCCACGCCGATGGGCACTTGGAAAGCATGCGAACAAATACTCAGAGAGGCAGCCGCCCGAATACCTCCGCCTCCCATATGGGTGAGACTGGCCGAGAATGACATTGGCCTAATGCGCAAACAAGATGCAAAGACCCACCGAACCCTCTGGTCATTAGGGCCACAAAACGCCAAACCGGCGAGCATCAAGCCCGCTCCCAAAGACATGAAACTCACGGACATCATGTCGCAACTCAAGTAGGAAAGTCGAGGAGGTGCAAGAACAACGACGGAAAATCATGATACGCATCTAGCGTACGCGGCAGGGCTGTTTGACGCGAAAGGGGAATTCACAGTGGATGAGCACTCGGGAATTTCATTGCACATCGCGGACGAACACTACGAGGCAATCACTAGAGTGATGTTCGCCCTAAATGGAGGCAGATACTGGCACAGCCACTCCGGAGGCCACACAATGCATCACGTCGAAATCAGCCACTCACTTGAAGTCCTAGACGCTCTAGAAGACATGCTACCCTACCTGATATGCAAGAAACGCGAAACATGGGAAATGTACGAGCACCTCAGACAAAGGCAGCTAGATCGTGCATATGCTCAAACTAGACCTAGTGCACAGAGTTTCCGCGCCTGAAACGCGGTATCTGTTCACCTGAGATTCATAGCTGCACTGTGTATTGAGGCCTAGCTTACGTACATCCGGTCTTGCTATCATCCGTGACGCTTCCGATCGGCTCGGAGGAATTCCATGAATCTGTCGAGAAAAGGCCGACGAGGTGCAGATACTGCGGCTCACCTGACATCAGCCGAGTGGGCTTTCGATACAACTCGCGCGGAATTGCGAGGAGATGCTTCTGCAATGGGTGCCGCAGAAAATTCTCAGTACCCTATGTTGAGCCAGAAGCGGCACTCGGTGTTCCATCGGGGACGGTGTGGCTTCTGAGCCAGGTCGCGATGCTCACATCCAAGCTGAACGCCCTGCTCAAGGACCTAGACAGCAGAATTGCCTCGACCATGAATAATACTGAGATCTCTAGTTCTACAAGGGAAAACGCCGCTCGAAATCTCTAGCTTATGACGGGTCTTGAGCGATGTGTAATCGTCAGCAGAATGTTCCTCTCGCAGTCATAGCCTGCATCAGCTGTCACCATAACAACACAATCTTCCGAAGCACTTGCTCCCAGGAGGATCTCGGAGCATAGGCACGAGTGGCGTCTGTCTGCAGGACTACCAGATAGTCCAGTGCTAGCCCCAAGTCTGCGCCACATGATCTTTGCAGCTTTCAGCGGAAGACCTCCATTGGCCTGCTGAGCTTCGGAAAACCATATAGGTGTAAAATTCGCTTGGGTAGCTCGGAGACGGAAAGCCAATCGAGAAAGCCAAGACTAGTGGAAATCGAGCTGATACCTTGGCTGAGAAGGATTCCGGAAGTCAAGATAGCTATGTGCTAGGAAACGGTGTCCATGTGGAATAGCTTGGGACTGGACCCTGCATTCATCAGGTCCGACTGCGTCTGGTGAACACAGTCAATGCGCTATGTTGTCGGATCGTGGGTGACAAAGAAACTTAACTTTCTCAAGTACTATTTGCCGAAATGCACTGCGACGATCTCAACCGACTGCTCACGGTCGTACTATGTTGACGCGTTTGCAAGTTCAGGGAAAAACCGTCTGAGAAACTCGGGCAGGATACTAGAAGGATCACCTTTGATCGCTCTTCAGACCGAACCCGCCTTCACGAACTATATCTTCATAGAATCAAACGGCTGGTACTATTATCAGTTGCTTGAAAACATTGCCAGTCATCACGACCGTCTCGATATTCAATCCTTCTTCGATGACTGTAACAAATTGCTTCCAGACGTGCTCGCGAGAATTCCTCCGAACTCTCCATTGTTCGTCTTCTTTGATCCCGAGGGCATACAGGAACTTCTTTGGGTCACCGTGGAAGAAGTTGCGAAACGGAGCAACGCACACCTCATAGTGACTTTCTCCTGCATGGGGGTTGCCCGTTGCTGTCAGAAGCGCCAAGACGAAGATGCACTTGATAGATTCTATGGAACAAGACGCTGGAGAGACATCGCAAGCAAGAGAAAGTTAGGCAAGCTGAGTCCGGAAGAGGCCCGCGACGCATTTCTCCATTTATATAAGATGCAACTTAGAAAGTATTTCAAGTACGTCGATGACGTACTATTTGCGGAGACGGAGGATCACAAGCCTCTGTACTACGTTATTGTCGCTACGCGAGATGAATCGGTGTTCGAAATCGGGAGACAGTATAAGATCCAACATGGCGGGCGTGGTGATTAGGCAACTGCGCATGAGGGAGAAGGATGCTCAAGACAATCGAGTACAGGACGATATCTATCGACAAAATTGAAGCTCCTCCAGACTACGTGAGAAGACGAGTCGAAGAAGACAGACCACTGGCGGAAAGCGTTGAGGAGCTAGGTATCATTTTGCCGATAGTCGTCTACCAAGATGACGACAAGTACAAACTCGTGGTCGGTCGTAGAAGACTAGAAACGCTTCGCAGACAAGGCCAAAAGGAAGTGGAAGCGAGGATCATCGAAAAAGTCGACGATATGGCGGCCAAGATTATCTCCGTGGTTGAGAATGAAGTAAGGCGTGGTCTGCCCTTCAAGGATACCGTGACGGTCTGTCAATTTCTCTATCAAAAATACAAGGATCTACCAAAAGCACAGAGGATTAGGAAGGTGACGGAGGATTTGCATCTGCCTCCTACTGACGTGCTCAAGTACCTTAAGTTTGCCTTGTGTCCTGCCGAACTGCTGCAAATGGTTGAGGAAGGAAAACTGACGCCAAGAGAAGGTGAGATAGCCACTCTATCTGCGTTCGAAGGAACTCGGTTCGACAAGAAGAAAGCAATACGAATAGCCGAGGCAATTGCGAAAGGTGAACTTACTCCAGAGCAAACGAGAGGGTTGCTTGACGTTTCCAGAGACTACCCGGGCGCCAGCGCGAAGAAGATGATCGCTCAAGCCAAGGCATTGCGCACCCGGCTAGTGATATTTGTCTCAAGAACAATACTAGAGGCGCTCGACAGAGCCGCTCAAGAGCATCAGGTGGATCGAAAAGATATGGCGAAGTCTGCTCTGGAATCTTGGCTAGCATCGAAGGGCTACTACGAACAATGAGGGCAAAGAAGCAAGACATGCGAGCAGAGGAAGAAGATTTAGCTGTTCTGATCAGCAACCTGAAAACGAGAACGCCCAAGCGAGACCCTCTCAAGGTCGCGAGAAGCTGCTGGCGACTTAGACATCTTTATGGTTCATATGAAAAGCTCGGTGCAAAGGTAGGTCTCGATAGTCACGAGATGTTGAGAGAATTCGAAGCGCTTCTCAGTTTGCCAGCCGAGGTAAAAAGTCTCTACAAGAAAGGGATTCTGAAAAGCGTTGTTGCCGGGTATTGGATTTCCAGAATGAAAAGAAGCGATGAAGATAAGCGACAACTTGCAAATGCCGTGGTTCAATACAAGTTGACCGCGCGTGATGTGAGGGACGCTGTGGCATACGCTCAACGGAGGCGCGATTACAGCATCCAAAAAGTCATCAGCGCGATTACAGGATCGAAGAAGGTTGAGCGTCACTACTTAGTCGTGGTTAAGCTTCAAGGGATTACCGTTCAGAGGTTAGAGAAGATTGCTGGAGAGCAGAAGGTAGAACCTAGATCTCTGCTCAGACGAGCGATTGCTACGATAGTGAGACCCCGAGACATACTCTCGCTGGCGGTCGAAGGGAACATAGTGACGATGAGGACCAATGAGAGGGGTTTCAGGACTATGCAAACAAGAGCAAATGCGACAGGCATGCAACTTGAGGGGCTGATCGACGATATCACAGGAAGATGGTTGAGATCGAGTCTTGCTTGATGAAGCTGATGGAATTGGAATGTCCGTTATGCGCTAGAGATGTCAAGGACCTGCTTCTGCATCTTGTCACTCAGCACGGTCTGTCAGACGTGGATCAACTCGAAAAGGAGCTCGCGAAAAGACTCGTTGACAAGGAAAGACGCAACGAGTTCAAGACCTACGTAGGCGATCTCCAGCAGAAGGTGAAAGAAGGCAAGTTGACGTGGAACGAGTATAGAAAGCTCATAACTGAGTGGTGGGATAGCCGAAGGGCCTCATGCTAGGTGCCCGATTGAGCTCCCGGGTTCTGGCAACTTGGGTAGGGGGTCAATTCGATTTTTCAACATGGTAACTTGAGGGGGGCTGCTAACGAGCTTGACCAACTCTTCTTGTATGAAGATGAGTCAATCGACTGTCAAGAGACCAGAACCAGTATCACTAGCCAAAGTACGAGAAAAGCGATAGGTAGTACATAAGCCACTTTTCGCATCTCGACACCACCGACAGATTCAGCATAGATGCTGACTTGTCCAGTTTGCTTCTCCAATTCTCTCATCTTCGTTTTCCAATATTCGATGTACTTGCTACTTCTGTAAGTAATGAGTAGCCAAGCAACACTCAGAACAGAAGCTAAGAGCGACACGAGGCTCTGAATGGCTATCTGATTTCGAAACTGGCTAAGCGCAAGTATCAGTATGCTTGCCACAACAAGGAAGTAATTATTGCGTTGCCAGTGAAGTTGTGCCTCCTTTTCTCGCACCGCAATCCTTGTCTCATGAGGATTAGTTCCGAAGAAGTTGACCTGTCTAGGACTCATGTCTTATAGGCAGTCTACATACTCTTATCAACGGGGAGAAATGACGGCAGAGGCCGAACGGAAAGAGTTTGGATTAGAACGCAAGAATGTTCCGATCTCTGATGTCGAACTGTGGCGTGAGGCCAATGTAAGGCATAAAGAAGTCACGGAAGGCATAGATGAGCTCGCTGAAAGCATCAAACAGATTGGTCTTCAGCAACCTCCCGTTGTCCAAGAACATGATGGCAAGTACAGGCTGATTATCGGACAAAGAAGACTTGAGGCGATGCGGCAACTGCGCTGGAAAGAGATACCAGTGCTAGTGCTCAAGAAACCGTATGACTTGCCGATGGCCACAATTGCATCAGTAAGCGAAAACCTACACCGGAAACCGGTTGTACCGGGCGACTTGGCGGACGCTTGTGACTATCTGATGAAGGAACTGGGCTCAATAAGCAAGGTCGCAAGGATTCTGGGCATCTCATCGCAAACCGTCAGGAAATATCTTGGATACAAAGGGGTTCCAGAACCGATCAAGAAACTGGTAGATCAGAAGGTCATATCAGTCTCAGACGCAAAACGCATAGCGCAAATCGCTGCAAGCGTGGAAGACGGAGTGGGGTTTGCGAGAAAAATCGCAAAGATGCCCAAGCTTGAGCGAGAAAGATACTTCACTGCATTCGTCGATGATCCCAAGGCACCTTGGGATGTCCTCAAGAAGAAAGCGACAGCCCTCCGGTACAAGAGAAAGCTCAGCATCTATCTTCCCGAAGCATTTGCTCGCGGAATGGCCAAAGCTTCAGCAGACAGAAAAGAGGAACCGGAATTGATTGTCCAGACTGCGGTCATTACTTGGCTACAGACTCAAGGGTATGTGTCCTAGATGAATACTGAGGCTGCTGAAGCCATTCTAATAGCCAACTTGAAAGGTCCAAGGAGAAAAAGACTGCCGCTGATAAAAATCGCTGAGGCAGTCAGACTCCTAAGAAAGAAATATGGTTCCACCAAGAAACTTGCACAGACTTTTGATGTATCTCGACCGATAATCGAGTCTTTCGACAGAATCCTTGACCAACCTCCGGCAATCAAACGGTTGATTGCAAAGGACGCGATACTCCTTGATGCGTCCACCAAGTTGGCGAGCATCAAAGATCAACACAGGCGTATCGAACTGGCTAAGGAAATCGCCGGAGAGACAGCCTTCGATTCCAGAGACATCATTGACTATGCAAAGAAGCACCCAAGGGCGTCTGCAAAAGAGTGCAAGAGAGCTGTCTTCGCATCGAAAGAAATCACTCATGATTTGCACGTCATTGTTCTGCCCTTGGAAGACGAACTCTTCAAAGGTTTCAAGATGGCTGCCACGACAAAAAAGATGCGTCTTGAGGATGCCGGTAAACTCGCGATTAGGGAATGGGTGGAGAGAGAAGAACAATGAGCGAAGGACAAACTCAAGACCCAACGAAGGTCCTAATCGACGACCTACAGAAGTCTATCGTAAGGAGAAGCTACCGAGATGGATTGTACCTTCGCAAGCCGAAAATCGATGTGATGCAGCGCCTAGCTTCAGATTATCGTGACTGGTTTTACGCGGAAATTCAAGACCTGCTTGCGGTTATCGGTAAACTGAGGCCGATTGTAGCGCATCCCACTGTCAATGTGCGCTTACAAGCGGTTGAAACGAATGTGCGCAATATCAGTCAGACCTACATGAAGAAAGCGATTAACCCAATGAAGCGACTTGCAGGTAAGGCATCCAAAGCCAAGACGGAGGAAGAACATTATGGCATGTTCAAAATCGCTTTGGACAACGCGTGGGGGCTCATTGTTGAACTGCGCGGCATCCGACATGAGTTGGACATAATGGTTACTGGAGCGACTGGCATGACCCTACCAACTTCGCCAGAACCTCCCAGAGGTGTCTACGGATAGCATTCTATGTCATGCATTCGCTTCCGCATGGCGAATACACTTCGATCTGAGGTACTTGGTGACGACGGAAGGATTTCGCAAGCCCTCTTAATGTGGGCGCAGCGAGACGTTGCTTTGGGAAATGCTTGGAAGACTCTTCTAGCAGTGTCGCCCTTCGATACAATTGCCGATGGTTCTCATACAATTCATGCCAACGCTGCATCGTATTGAAGGGACAGAAGAAACAACCACTCTTCACAGGAATTGGTAGGCCATCTTCCGCTATCATTTCTTCGCAATCCTTGCGAGTCAATCTCTCATCGACTAGAGGGTAGAGGTTCGTAACATAATCAGCTCTGCTGTCTTTCATCCTCTCAAGCTCGTCGTAGGCGATACCAATATACTGGTACACGTGAACCCCAAGAGAACGGTAGTATCGATAGATCGGAGTTATCTTGTAGTCTCTTGTGCACCAACGCCATATTTGCGACGGAACAACCTGTCTCCTAGCGCATGTATCAAATAGCGCGGTATTTGCGGAACGGACACTCTTGAAGGTCACATTATGCTTCTTGAGGTATTCGTCTGCTACCGATAAGTATCGGTAGGTTTCCGGCATTTCTCCGCCCGTGTCGCTGAACACAACATCGTCAAGCCTTCTCTTCTCATTCATGAGGCATATCATGAGCGCAGTAGAATTAACGCCCGCGCCGTAGCTGAGAACATACCTAGCATCTGGCATAATCTATCCTGCATCTCCTGCGTTAATAAGTCCTCCTGCATCTCCTGCAAATCTGTCATCATCAGCCCCTTGCGGAGTATCGGATGCCGGAAATTGACATCTCTGACAATTGTGGTCCCTCTAGGGCTTAGCGACACCATTCGAAAGGTACTCGCTTAGAATGACTCTTACAGTTTCAGGTATCGAGCCAAGTAGGCGTTTCTTGCGTTCCTGTTCCAGAGCCTTCTCCATCTCGGGCGTCATGGAGAGCATGAAGCGTTTCATCGCCATGTCTCACTTTGAGCCGGAGTTGTTGGCAGGAAGCGTTTTAGGTACTGAGTGGCCCTATCCAAAAACCTATAAGCCTTTCGGTACCTAATGGCCCCCGACCAAGATTGCGACTTCAACGACAGATGTCTAGGAAATACAAGGGCAGAGAATACCCGAAATGGGTAATCACGGTTCCTCCAAAGCAAATTGAAGAGCTAGGTTGGGTTCAAGGAGAGTCTCTTGCGAGCGATGTCGCAAATGAGGGGCTGATGGTCAAGAAAGAAAGTCCTCAGAAAGTGGAGAAACGTAGAGAGGTCGCAAGGAGAGCTTGGGAAACCAGAAGGAGAACGAAGCGAGGGCCATGAAATTCGAGATTCTACCTGTAAAGGACATTAGGCCGAGTCCATTTCAACCAAGACAGCGTTTTGAAGAGGAGTCTCTGAAAGAACTAGCGAATTCGATGAGAAACGTCGACATTCTCCAACCAATCGTAGTGAGGCGACATCAAAAAGGGTATGAGATTATCGCTGGCGAAAGACGATGGCGAGCAGCACGAATAGCTGGACTGAAAGAAATCCCTTGCATTGTCAGAGACAGTCCTGAAGAGAAAGTCTTGCTTGAATCGCTAGTGGAGAATCTTCACAGACTAGACCTCACTGATGTGGAAAGAGAGAATGCCATTCATGCGCTTTGGGAGAAACGAAAAGATCTAGGATTCAGTTCCAAGGCGGAGATGGCAAGGGCACTAGGGGTTTCTGAAAGGAAGATACAAGAAAACATAGAAGCATGGGAGTTCAGACACAGAGAAGCTCCCCATGGGGACCTTTCCACGAGGGCGATCAGAGCCACTGATGGACTGGAGACTGAAGAGCGAAAAAAGGCTCTGGAGAAAGTCTCCAGAGGTGAGTTCAAGGTAAGCGAATTAGACACCGTAGCCAAGGTCATCAAGAAGGCCCCTAGATCACTCAAACACGAACTTCTCAAACCGAAATCATTTGTTACGCCTAGAATGGCTGAAGCGATAGTCGAGAAGCTTCCCAAAGAAGAAGATCAGAATGCGATTCTACAGGAAGTAAGACGCCACAGACTCACGGAAGACGAGGTTGAAGATCGCATCAGAGAGATCCGACATGCAGAAGAAGCTGGTAGACCGGCTAGAAAAGAGATGGGAGTTAAGGAAGGGACGACTTACACTGTAGGGGAATATGAATGTGCGCACTGCAAGAGACACTATCTGATCAAGTGCAACGGGAAACAGGATTGGCTAGAATAGAGCTTTACAAAGAGCCAATCCCGAACATAGACGGCATAGTTGTCTACTTCAACAAGACCCCTTCAGACATAGTGTGCCCCCATTTCTGGGAGCTTAGATGGGGATTCGGATGTCCCTTCGATTGTGCCTATTGCTATCTCCAAGGAACAGGAAGAGGAAACAAGAGTCCAAGATATAGACCAATAGGCAAAGTCCTCGACGCTTTGCGCAAGGCATTCGAACACGAATACTTTGTGAAGCACCCAGCCATCTTCAACAGTGGCGAACTGTCTGATTCTCTGATGAATCCTCTGAACATGAGACAAATCGCAAACATGTTTGAAACCCAGAGTAGACACAAACTTCTCTTGCTGACAAAGAGTGACCGTGTAGAATGGTTGACGGAAGAACATAGAAAGCAAACTATCGCAAGCTTCAGCCTGAATGCGACCGATGTCTGGAGAAAGTGGGAGAAGATAACTCCTTCTCCTCAACAGAGAATCAACGCAGCCAAACAACTCATTTCCTCTGGTTATGAGGTAAGAATCAGAATAGACCCTATCTTCCCTGTTGAGGATTGGCAAGCCAGCTACGAAGATCTGATCTATTCCCTCTTCTGTGAACTACCTTCTGATCCAGACCGAATAACATTGGGTACACCGAGGGGATTGGCGAAGACGCTCATATTTGCCAAGGATAGGACTTGGGAGAAGACAGCCTTCACAGATAATCCCGAACATTCAGGATGGGGAAAGAAGGCACCTCTTCAACTGAGAAAGGGGATCTACCTCTTCTTCTATGACAAACTCACGGAACTCGGGTTTGACAAGTCCAGAATCGCGTTGTGCAAAGAAACGCCATTGATGTGGAAGGAACTGGGCGTGAACCTTCGAGATAGCAAGTGTAATTGTGTGTGGTAATCATGTCCTTCGGTGGCTATCTGAATATAGAGCCCCACACACTGCACAAGTACACCATCCTTAGAAAATATCTTAAAGTCTGCGAGACGTTTGACAAGCACTATTCGAATTTTGTGTACGTAGACACCCACGGCGGAAGCGGGAGAGTGAATCTAGGCGGCAACTTGATCCAAGGTTCGCCGCTGATCGCCGCAGACTGGAGCCCGAGTTTCCCATGTCATATAGTCGAGATCGACCCTGCAACATACCGCTGTCTGCGTGAATCCACTTCAGGTCGCACCAATGTGAACGCCTATCGCGGAGATTGCAACACGAAAATTGACAAGATTCTCGCAGCGATCCCAAAGGGGGAGAAGTTCGTGTTTTGCTTTGTTGATCCAAGTAGATTGGTCTATAGAGGACCCGACGGTGCAGAATGTGATCAGCTCTGCGCAGACACTGTCAAGAAGATAGCGCAGTTTCCAAGAAGTGAATTGCTGCTGAATTTTCCACTCGAGTCGATCCTCCGATGTGCAGGGGACTGCCTTCGCAATCCCACGGAGGCTAGAGCTATTGCTAGTGGGAAAAGAGTGACGACCTTCATGGGATCGACAGGTTGGCAGAAGATAGAATTCTCGGAGACACACTGCAAGGAAAACCGCAGAGCATTCCTTGAAACATACATGGATGAAGTCCTAGGCACATACGCGTACAAAGGAGCGTTCCTTGTCCGGACTCAACAGAACAACCTTCCCGTCTACTACTTGGTTTATGGTACCAAAGTGGCAGGAGCAGCAGCCATAATGCGTGACATAATGAAGAAGGAGTACATTGATACATTGGGGGTGATTCCCCTAACAAAGATGCAATACAAGACAGATAGAGAGTGGCTGGACGCTGAATACCCCTTGACCAGTCCATTCATCTTTGAGGACTGATCTGTGTCTTGCGAGCCTCTGGGGGAAGGCGCTTGAAGTGTCGGCTAAGAAGTCCCCTGCGATGATCCGACCTACCCGAGTGCTCGCTATGAGCAGGCTGTCAGGGAATTCTAGCAAGAACGGCTATGTTCCAAGAAGAATCATGAAGAGACTTCTAAGGTTTAGAACTGCCTCCGATCACCATTGGGATCTGGAAAACAAACTTCAGGCCTTGGCGGTGAAATCTGGAATAAAACCGGCCTTCATGAACTTTGCTGCTGGCATGATAGCTGCTGATAGGGTAGAGTTTCGACAATTGGCGGCACTTCTTGGTCTTCATTACAAAGTAACAGCCGCTCCTCCCCTCCGTCCTACGAGGAAGCTCAATGTCAAGGACAGTTTCTTCAAGGCTTCAACGGATGTCTTTCAACCGAAAGATGCCGTCTGGCTGTATTCGGATATTCAAGTCGAATCCCGGATTTCCAGATGCATTCTTGGAGAAATAAACGTCGGATACATCTTGGGCTATCCGCGATGCTGTATTGAATGGCATGAAGGAATGAGGGCTTTTGACCTTGAATCCCTTTTTCGATGGATCGAAGAACACATCACCAACAATCCTCAAATGTTCAGAGGCATCCAAGATAGAACGGAGGTGGAAATCTATAGGTTCGCACTTCTGGAGTGGCGAATGCCTGCCCCAGATTTTATGTCAGAGAGCAAGAGACTATATCCTTTTGCGCCTCATTATGCTTGTCCGTCGTGTCTGAGTCGTGAATCTGAAGAGACTGAGAAGCTCAACAATCAATACAAGGAACTAGCGTTCAGCTTGAATCCAAAGTTCGCTCAAGAAATCGAACAATCCGCCTCAGATTCGCTTCGGGAGTCATCCGGTCAGGCTAGAACTTAGCACAGGAAGAGAACTTCTTGGGCATGGGAAAGGCAACTAGAAACTCAATAAAGCGTGTTCTTTGGAAAAGCTCATTTCTGGAAGTTGACCACATTCAGTGTGCTGCGAGCCTCTGGATGTGAAAGGATCTTGAAGTGTCGATGGTGCGGAAAGGATGTTCCCGCCGATGATCCGACCTATCCGAAGTTTCACTACAAATGCAATGAGGGTTTCCTGAAAAAGCTTGAAACCCTGAAGATCATCAAACATCTTGTCATACTCGGACCTCAACTAATGTACAGTCTTGATGACTCATTCGAGGAGATACTCGATAGAGAGTTGGAGGATGCTCGCCACTACATTGCCACAGACGAGACAGTGGATGATGACATAGTCACAATGATAGGTGTCGTAAGGGCTGTTGGAAAATACGTTCCTGAGGGGACCGAAACTGAGGGCTACGGTTGCTCCGAGTTTGTGTTCAACTCGCTTATGATGGAGAAATATGGCACACCAGTCCCTGAGGTCAAGAGGTTTCACTCAAGGATCGAAGAATACGCACGAGAAGTTCACACCATGCCCGTCGATGAGACGACGGTATGCTACCTGAAGGCCTTCAAGAAGATGGGATTCGGAACCTAGGCTTTCCGCGTCCCGCGAGTTAACGGTTCCAAGGCTGTCCCAAGGAACTAGCAGAACCAGATACCGCAATACCTTTAGGCATTTTTACCGCAAGTATTGGTCATGACCCGTCAGAAGACTTCCATCGCCATCGAAAAGGATCTTTGGATCGAGTGGATTCAGTTCGTTGTGGCTAGGACAGGTTCTGCACGCAAGCTTAGTGAGGAAATTGAGCAGGCGTTACGCTTCTATATGGCTCATGCGAGGAAGAAGCGCTAGTCCGGCCTCGTAAAGCAAGGAGGAACTGGGCCGTTGCAGAATACGGTACTCTTCCTAGGGGCAGGCGCGTCCGCACCTTTTGGATACCCAACCACGGAAAGATTCAAACTGAGACTTGAAGACGAGCTCAGAGCCGATTCGATGCAGAATAAGCTACTAAAGGGTATACTCTCAAGGAACGAGCTGAGGGATATTGAGGAAGTCCTGTCGGTATTCGACCAACTTCTCTCTTTGGAAGGAATTCCACAGGCTCTCGATTTCCTCACGCAAGTCTGGGAGAACACTACCAATGCCCAGGGAATCTTGCTTCGACCGAGAGAGCTGGCACCTACGATAACAGGTATGAGAGATATTGTTCGTGATGCAATATTCAGATACTATGCACTGGACACCCAGCAAGACCGACTAGTACTGGAGATGTATCGTCCACTATTGAACGCCATATTCAGCCTAGGAGATGCTCCCATAATTGCCACAACTAACTACGACATGGTAGTCGAGAGGTTTGGACATCTCTCTGGAATCAACGTAAATGATGGTTTCTATGGAGACCCAAACACAGAAATTGGTAAATGGATTCCGGGTTTCCCGAATTTTGAGGAGAGTCTGAGACAAGGATGCATCATCACTCTCTTGAAACTCCATGGTTCCCTTAACTGGTACTTGCCAGAACCCAAGTACTTTGTCGGAGGTGACTATCGCACAACAATTGACTTGTATCGCACACCTATTACTGGGTCTGCAAATCGTTCGAAACCGAGCCCGAACGCGACTAACATGCTGATCTATCCGGGAAGCAAAAGTGCACTAGATGAGCGGCCCAACACATACCCCTTTTTCGGCTTGTTTCAGGACTTTAAGGATGCTCTGAAGAAAGCGCGAAGCTGCCTCATCATTGGATACAAGTTTCGTGATTCAGCGATAAATGCGTGCCTACTTGACTTTCTTCAGAGCGAGAATGCAGGCCTCTACGTTATCTCTCCTCACGCCGACCTCGATATCGCACAGAATCTTAAACCCCCTCCTGAGACACGAGACAGAATCCGACGGCTTAACAAACGCTTCGACCTCCAAACCTTGTCTGAGTGCGCGAGCTTTGCAGAACGCGTCGGCCAGGTTGGCTAGAGGCGGTATGACGGTATAACGGTAATACTTAAATCCCGCTCAGGCATAGGTTCTGGCGGAGTGATGCAGAAGTGGCTGTGATAATATTGGAAGAGAAAGACGCCAATCTTGCTTGGCAGATAGCTGAGGAAATTCGAGTAATCCTAGGTCGACATGCAAAGGTAGTCGAAGCGTAGAAGATGACGCTACATCAAACCGAATGCGAGGGAATGAACTCTCACAAGCACGCTGATATGTGCCCATCGGCAGAACGTACTTTCATGCCCAGACTGTAATGAGCTACTGCCTTCTTCTCTTTGGACACGACTGAAGTCGAAACGATTCGACCCTGAACCTGATACCTACCATGTCACGTCACTAACTGGCTGCCTAGCCCACACGTACTTTG
>Ga0315282_10010078_pt1 | contig 14903 bp, 10 predicted proteins | sample YL17G07_20_MG_FD_203693 | JGI IMG/M metagenome (GOLD analysis project Ga0315282, IMG submission 203693) | Sediment microbial communities from Yellowstone Lake, YNP, Wyoming, USA - YL17G07_20 | ecosystem: Environmental > Aquatic > Freshwater > Lake > Sediment | place: USA: Wyoming | collected... | reverse complement strand
CTTGAGATAGGGGGTTTCCTGAAAGAGGTCGAAAGTCGCGCTTTCGCGACGGAACCCCGCTGAGAAGATCAGATCTTCGAGGATAGAAAACTCATCGAGGACGTAGAAGCCGAGGGATTTCTTTGTGATCTCCACGTGATTCGGGCCGAAGGCCGACTGGGAGTCAACCTCCGATTCCGATTTATAAAGATCGATCCCTAGGGTGAGCTTATTTCGGTGGTCCCAGATCGATTTTTCGAGAATATAACGCGGCGTGAACGCCAAGGTGCTTAAATTTCGTTTATCGCTAAAGCTGTAAGATATGAAGGAATCGGCTACGTCCCGATTCCGGTAGGAGAGCTCGGCCTCGATTCGACCGAAATCCCAGAGTTTCGCTTTTACCCGGAAGGACCCATATCCATCATCTGTTTCAGCGCGATCATCGGGGTGGAGGGTGGCCCGCCTTCCAAATGTGATGATATCTGTTTTCGTGAGACCGCTCGGAAGCCCTGCATCATCCCTGTGAAGATTTCCGCTGAAGTCCAGAGTGATCGCCTCCGTCAGATCGTAGAGAATCTTGCCACCGACATTCTTGGCTCTCAAGAAACCATTATCCCGATATCCGTCTGTCGAGTTATAACTGGCGTTGAGAATGGCGGAGAGAGGTCCCCACTTTCCGCTCACGGAGCTGCTTCCCTTGTAGAAATCATAGCTTCCTGCTGCCACTTCCGCTCCAGCGGAGAAGGTTTTCTCGGGCTTCCTGGTAATAATATTGATAACCCCTCCTGCAGCATTGTCACCGTAAAGGACGCTTCCGGAGCCCCGGACGATTTCAATCCGTTCCACTTGATCGAGAGGAATCTGGGTCCAATCAACTCCGCTGAGATCGATCTCGTTGACCCTTCTCCCATCCACGAGGACGAGGGTATTGAGGGGCGCAGCTTCACCGAAACCCCTTATGTCAACCGAGGCAGTCTTTCCGGTGCCGTAATAATCCCTGACCACCACTCCGACTTCATCCTTCATCAGGTCCGTGACCGATTGAGCATTGGAGCGCTCAATGTCGTCTTTGGTAATAACGGTCGCATTCGCAGGAACCTTACGGATCTCTTCCACGTCCCGGGTGGCCGTGACAACCACCTCCTCGAGGGTGGTCTCCTCCGTCTGGGTCTGGGCAGAGAGCGAAAGAGGAATGAGAAGTGAAAAAATAAGAGAAGTGATGAAGAAAAAGAAACGTTTCATAAGCGCCTCCCCGGCCCCTTCTAAGGGGCCTCGATGTTTTTACCGGCCTGCCCTGCCAAGGTGGCAGGCAGGCGCGGGCAGGGGAGAAGGGTCCAAAAAAAATCCCCAGCCTTCGCATGAAAGACTGGGGATTTTACCCGCATGCACCCTTCACAGTCTTTTCCTCGAAGACCTCTTCGTGAAGAGCATCCAGGCAGGTTTTCTGACTCCCCCGCCCCTTTAGCAGCCTTCCCGTCGGCTTAAGGCTAACAGTGGCTACGAACTTGCTAAAAGGGTTCCCCTTTCTTTTTCAGAAAGGGGCGGGGCTACAGCGGCGGGTCCGTCCCCGAATTTCTCCGTCTAAACGGAGAGCACGGGATTCCCTTGACCTGGGTGCCACCGATTGAAACAACTTCTCTTTAACAGATTGGAGGATGGATTGTCAAGTTCTTCGGATGGGCTTTTTATGTGACTAATCTCCCAAATCCCGATTAAGAAAAAGGGACCTTCTATATCGAAATTCGGGTAAATGAAAGACCTTGACATCTCAACGGATTTGGGTATATAAAGTTTTCTGCATACTGTATCCAAAATCTTGGCCGGGAGGTGGTTTGGATGGACGATGCGAATCTTTTTAAGAAGATTACCATTTTGAGCCTGGAGCAGGCGACCGTCCTTCCCTATTTGACCCTTCGTCTGGCGGAAGATGGGGCCAATGTGATCCGCCTTGAGCATCCCATCTATGGCGATCCCAACCGCCGGATCGGAGATGATGTGTTGAAGGAAGATCGAATGTTTTCCTATTTCCTCTCGATCAATGCCGGTAAAAAAGCCCTCACCCTCGACCTGGCAACTCCCGAAGGACAGAAGATCCTGAGAGAGCTTATCCTCAAACTGAAAGTGGATATTTTCGCTACGAATCAATTGCCCAGGAATTATCCGAAACTCGGAATCGAATATGAGATGCTGAAGGAGGTCAAGAAAGATATCATCTGGCTCGGGATGACCGGGTTTGGTCCCCGGAGTAATGAGGCAGCTTACGATCCGGTGCTTCAGGCCAGGGGAGGTTTGATGGAACTCACCGGGGAAAAGGGAGGACGCCCCCAGGTCATGGGCATTCCCCTTCCGGATATGGGAGCGAGTGAACACGGCTACGGGCTTTTGATGAAAGCCCTTTACAAGAGGGCGGTGACCGGAGAAGGAAGTCGCATCGATCTCGCCATGATCGAAAGCACGGTTTCCTGGCTCACCCAGGCGATCACCCATACCGTTACTTTCAGAAAGAAGGTGACCCGGAGGGGAAATACCCACGAGTTTTTCGCACCGGTCTCGGTGTATGAGACAAAGAATGGTTATGCCTATGTGGCGGTCGGGAATGATCGACAGTGGGAGACGATGACGAAACTGCCCGGGTTCGAATCCCTTTACAAGAAGGAGTATGAGCGCAATGCCGGCCGGATTGCGGACGTGGACAACCTGAACCGGGCGATCAATGCCATTACCAAGAAATTTACAACCGAAGAGTTGAGCAATCTCTTCACCAAAGCCACCATCCCCATTTCGAAAGTAAACTCCATTGAGGAAGTGGTGGAAGATCCCTATGTGAAGCCAAATCTGATCCGAGCGAAAGACCCTAAAACCGGGTTAGAAGTTACCATTGCGCCTCCCCCTTTTACCACGCCCTATTTGAGATCGGTGAATAGGATGCTGAGCTTTCCTCCCCGATTCGGGGGACAGAATGAAGAGATCTATGGCGGTCTTCTGGGATACAGCGCTTCGCAGCTGAAGGAATTCAAGAAGAAGAACATCATCTAACTCTGGCCCATGATGGAAGGTACGACGACTCCAGACCCAACAATGGGAGACCTCTATTAAAGCGTCCTGCCATTTGTTGGAATGGAGTGCTTCGTGTTAGCTTCAATGTTTGCTTTGCTGATCTTGGGCCCTGGTTCCCCAGCAGGATGTTGACAACATTTGGGGGTGCGGTAGAAAGATCTTCCGTATAACAAAGACCGCCGGGAAATTACCTGAAGAAGGTTTCCGAAAAGAGAGAAGTTGGAGGGAGAACAGAAATGAGCGAGAAAAAAGAAGCTAAGAAGTACGGGTTCGATTGGGGGTTAGAGCTTAAACCTGTTTATAAGCCTGAAGACTTGAAGGCGATCGAATATGAGAAGGATATCGGAAATCCCGGTGATTATCCCTTTATCAGGGGAACCTTTCCCCTCATGTACCGCTCCAGGCCACCCCTGCACCGGATATATTCAGGTTTCTTGAGCGGTGAGGATACCCATGCAAGACTAAGGTATCTCTTTGAACGTGGAATGACCACGATGAGCATTGCCCTGGACCTGCCCACCCAGTTAGGTCTGGATTCTGATGACCCGCGGGCAGAGGATGAAGTGGGAAGGATAGGGGTAGCGATTGACACCCTCCAGGATATGGAAGATGTGTTGAAGGGAATAGACCTGGGTAAGGTCAGCACGAACATCACCATTAATGCCTTGGCTCCGATCCTTCTCTCCATGTATGTTGCTGTCGGCGAAAAGCAAGGAGTCGGTAAGAACCAGATAAACATCGTCACTCAAAATGACATCCTGAAAGAATATGTGGTGCGGGGAGCATGGATATTTCCCCCAAAGCCCGCTCTCCGAACGACAGTTGATGTCATTGAGTATTGCGCCAAGGAAATACCCAAGGCCAGCCCCGTCAGTGTGGCCGCAGGACACATCAGATCTTCTGGTGCCAACGCTGCCCAAGAGATAGGTTGGGGCTTCGAGATTGCCTTTGCCTACCTTCAGGCTGCGTTAGAGAGAGGGATGGATGTGGATCAGGTCGCCTCTTTTATTACCTTTACGTTTCACAACAAGCTGAACTTCTTCGAAGAAGCGGCAAAATATCGGGCGGCGCGTCGAATATGGGCCAAGCTACTCAAAGAGCGCTTTGGCGCTAAAAACCCGCGTTCCTTGCTACTGAGATCCTTCGGTGGTGGCGGAATGGAAGAGCTGACAATGCAAGAACCCCTCAACAATATTATCAGGGAAACCTGTGTGGCCTTGGGCTGCATTTTGGGGGGTGTTCAGGGTATAGGACTATGTTGCTACGATGAAGCTTACACCATTCCTTCCCCCGAAGCGCAACTCATTCAAATGAGAACAGTCCAGATCCTCATGGAGGAAGCTAACTTAGGAGACGTAGCAGACCCTCTAGGGGGATCATATTACATCGAACGGCTCACCACAGAATTAGAGAAGGCGATCCTGGCAGTGATGGAAGAGGTTGAAAAGGTGGGTGGTGCGGTGAAGGCGATTGAAAACGGCCTCATTCAGCGCATCTGTGCCAGGGGTGCTTATGAACGGCAGAAACAAATCGATCGCGGAGAAAAGGTATGGGTCGGAGCCAACAAATACGCCAGTGAAGGCCAGGAATGGGATGTTCAGTTGCATGAATATGATCCCTCCATTCGCGAGCGTCAGATCAAGAAACTCAATAAGGTTAGGAAAGAACGTGATAATGCAAAAGTGGAAAGGTGTTTACAAGAACTTAAGCGAGCTGCAGAGAGTGGCATCAATATGGTCCCCTTCACCTTGGAGGCAGTCAAGGCTTATGCGACGATAGGTGAGATGACGGGAGTGCTTCGTGGAGTGTTCGGGGAGTTCAAAGAGCCGGCAGTATTTTAGCCGAGGGAGGGAAAAATGAGTCAACGAAGGCCCATAAGGGTGCTTATGGGAAAGCCGGGTCTGGATGGCCATGATGTGGGGGCAAAAATTGTTAGTATGGCCTTGCGTGATAGGGGGATGGAAATCATCTACACGGGTCTGCATACGACTGTTGAACAGATTGCGCAAATTGCAATCCAGGAAGATGTGGATGTGATCGGACTGAGCATTTTATCCGGCGCACATCTGCCGATTGCACAAAAACTTATCCGTAAGCTCAAAGAAAAGGGGCTGGCCGATGTTCCCGTGGTGATGGGGGGTGTTATTCCCAAAAAAGACATCCCGGTGCTTAAGGAGTATGGCATCGCAGGGGTTTGCCCCTTTAGCACGCCCCTGACCGAGGTGGTAGAGACTATTTTCAAAATAGCCAGCACACGAAAGAGAACCTGAGAAAGGAGCGAAAAAGATCAATGTTGCCAGTAGGCTCCTTTTTGAGGAGGAGGGAGGAATGGGTTGAATTTTTGCCGGAGGAGTTCCCTTCAGACGAATAGTCGATTGGATGGGACAGAATATTGAATCTTGAAACAGGCTAAGTCATGAAACTTGAAGGAACAGAAAAAGTAGCCCAATTCATCGCTGAAACAGATTTCGAATCCATTCCCAAAGAAGCAGTCGGTATTGCCAGGAACGCCATTCTGGACTGGGTAGGTGTTGCCATTGCTGGATCCAATGAACCTGTGACCAGGATATTGGCTGGGCAGGTTAAGCGGATGGGAGCTATCGGCGAGGCGGGAGTGATCGGTAAGGCTTTTCGAACATCCAGTGACCTGGCGGCCTGGGTGAATGGGACAGCCAGTCATGCCTTGGATTATGATGATACCATCGCTGAGGCGGCGGGCTATAATTTTCATCCTACAGTACCCATTTTATCAGCCGTATTAGCTCTGGGTGAAAAAGTGGGTGCTTCAGGTAAAGATATATTAACCGCTTACGTTGTTGGCATTGAGGTGGAATCCCGGGTAGGTGCTGCCACGGGTCGTTACACCTCTGAAATGGGCTGGCATCTCACCTCAGTCCTGGGGACGATAGGTGCCGTAGCGGCCAGCGCTAGAGTACTGAAGCTTAACGTTGGACAAGTCCGGATGGCCCTGGGTATAGCCAGCTCTCTGGCAGGTGGCCTTTTGCAAAACTTTGGAACGATGACCAAGCCGCTTCATGCTGGCAATCCTGCCAAAAACGGGGTGGTGGCAGCAACGTTAGCTCAGGATGGGTTCACGGCCAACGAGAGTATGATGGAAGGGAATTTTGCTTTTTGCAGTATGTTCAGCGGCGGTAAAGTGAGCGGACTGGAGAATAAGGAACAGGATCTCGGGAAGACCTGGCATATCGTCTCGCCTGGCATCGCGCTTAAAGCTTATCCGTGCTGTCGCTCGACACACTCCAGTATAGACGCCTGTCTCTACTTAAGAAATGTGCTGGGAGCCGATGTTGGCCAGGTAGTCAAGATCATTTGCAGAACGAGTCCTCATCACTTAAATCTAGCCCGGTTTCACAGGCCCAAGAGTGCGTATGAGGGGAAATTCAGTATACCCTATTGCATTGCCACCGCCTTATTAAGAGGAAAAGTCTTGCTGGAAGACTTTACCGAAGAGAGGGTGGCTGATCCTGAAGCCCAGGCGCTCCTATCCAGGGTGGATTATCGACATCCGGAAGAATATAGAAGGAACCCTATGTCCTTGGCCCAGGAGGTGGTCGTTCAACTCGGTAACGGCGCTGAATACTCCTGCAAGGTGGATGCGCCCAAGGGTGACCCTCAGAATCCGATGACGGATGAAGAACTTTCAGCCAAATTCATCGATTGCGCCCGTTTGTCTCTTCCTCAGGTGGAAATTGAGAAGGTGCTGGAAAGGGTAACCCACCTGGAATCTCTTGATAACATCTCTGAACTCATGAAGATCCTAACTGACACGGCCATATCGTAGGAGTGGTTCAGATGAAAGGACCTTTAGCTGGAATAAGGGTATTAGATATTTCGCGAGCGATTGCCGGACCCTATGGGGCCATGATCCTGGGTGACCTGGGAGCGGAGGTGATCCATATCGAGCCTCCCGACGGGGAAATTAGCCGCTTTCGCGCTGGCCCGAACTATAAGGGAGAGAGCTTCCATTATCTGTCCTGGAATCGAAATAAGAGGAACATGGTTTTGGATTTTAGTACGAAGTCAGGGAAAGAAGCCTTCTATGATCTCGTTAAGATATCGGATATCGTATGGAATAATTTTCGTCCTGGTTCGATGGAAAGGCTGGGCGCTGACTATGATACGTTGAAGAGAATGAATCCCAGAATGATTTACGTCTCCATTACAGGATATGGCCCCTCAGGGCCATTTAAAGGGCGGCCAGCGTTCGATGTGGCAATATTGGGGCACACCGGGGTATTGAGTGTGACCGGTGAACCAGGGGGAGTGCCGGTGAGACCGGGTCCTCCTATCGCCGATATGGGGGGAGGAATTTTTGCCGCTATTGGCGCTTTGTCGGCGCTCTATGACCGTGAGCGGACCGGGAAGGGGCGCAAGATAGACATCGCCATGCAAGATGTCTGTATTTCGCTCCTCTCCTATCATTTTTGTGAATATTTCTGCACGGGAGTTGCACCCAAACCACTCGATCACTCCGGACACGCATTTTCCGTACCTTACGGGGTATATAGGACGAAAAAGGGGTTTATCGCGATAGGACCAAGCTGGCCCAGGATTGCCAGGGCGATTGGGGCTGATTGGCTGATAGAGGACCCAAGATTTAACGAATGGACCGGCAGGGATGAGCATCGTGAAGAACTCAATGCAATCATAGAAGAACATTTAGCTAAAGCTGAAGCGGAAGATTGGGTGGCGCTATTGGAGGCAGAAGATATCCCCGCAGGGTTAATTAAAAACATTGAGGAGGTAGCGGTTGATCCCCAGGTGCTTCATCAAAAAATGATTTTGAGCTTGAGCCATCCTCTTGGCGGCGAAGTGAAATTGGCGGGAAATCCAGTAAAGATGGAGGGCCTTTCGGAGGAGGATTATACCGCTCCACCGACACTTGACCAGCATGGGCATGAAATATTATCGGGGTTGCTGGGCTATTCAGAAGAAAAGATAAAAAGGTTAAAGCAAGAAGAGGAAGAAAATACGGAGGAGCGCTTGCGGCACGTGCGCAAGGTCTGGTAAGAGGCTGTCCTAAAAGGATTCTCATTCTAATCTGCACTTTTAGGGTGCAATCATGAAAAAAGGAGGCAGGAAAATGGATACCCGACGACACAAAGTTTCACTGGCTATGGGGGTCATGTTAACCCTTGGATTACTGCTGGCAAGCTATGCTCCTGCAGCGGAGAAGCCTATTGTATTAAGGTATGCCGGCAACTTTCCCATCAAACATTTTATGACCAGGATGATGCAAGATTGGGCAAAGCTGGTAGAGGAGCGGAGTAATAATCGGGTGAAGATAGAGTTATACCCAGCCGCACAGCTCTATTCAGACAAAGATTTGGATCGGGCCCTCGTCTCTGGGGCAGTTGACCTCGGGCAGGCAATGGCAAATGTTTTAGCGGGGATATCTCCAGCGATGCATATTCTTGATTTTGCCATGGTATTCGATGACTGGGATCACTTTGACAGAGTCTATCACACTGGTGGCGGATTTAAGATAACCGACGATGAAGCCCGAGAACATAATATGAAAGAGATATTTATTATGCCCTATGGCAATACACTCGGCCCCATAACCTACAAAAAGAAGGTGATCACCCATGACGATTTGAAAGGTCTCAAAATAAGGTCTATGGGAGGGAATATCGCCCTGGCATTGAAGGCACTGGGCGCCACCCCCGTTTTCCTAAGTTCCGGTGAGGTGTACACTGCTCTCCAGAGGGGTACGATCGATGGAGCGGTCAGTGGGCTAACAAGCATGTACGAGCGGGCCTGGGGCGAAGTGACCAAATACCTCTGGGAGCTTTACTTCTGCCCTACTACCTGTGGCCATACTGTCGCCAACCTAAATTCATGGAACAAACTTCCCCCTGATATCCAGAAGATCATGCTGGATACAGGGAGAGAGCTGGAGATGAAATATCGTAAAGATGTGATGGTTAAAGAGAATGATGATGCTCGAGCAGGATTGATAAAGAAGGGAGTGGAGATTATTGTCCCTTCGGCTAAGGAAGTAGCTACTTGCGTCGAGTTAGTAAAGCCAATTATCGACGAGTGGGCAGCGAAGAGTAAGTACTGCAAGGCACTGTTTGACCTCGCAGCGAAGGAGAGGAAGAGGAAGTAGCTGCTTCGTATTTCCGCAATGGCGGGATTTCTTACAAGGGTAGCGCAATGAATGTTTTCGCATTCGATGCCCCTGGCGTTCCCGATGCATTAAAAAGAAGAAGGGCGAGCCGACTAACGATCAAAAAACGGGAAAGGAGGGGGAAATGGGTGAGGTAACGGCTAAGGCATCAAACCCTATGGCGGGGGAAGAGCAGATGCCCCTTCGACGCATATTGGGGATTCTGGGCAAAACAATTGATCAGGCCTCAACTATTGGGGGCGGCTTAAGTGCCGCCCTTATATTAGCCATCAGTCTTGTGGTTTTTTATGAAATTGTTGCACGGGCCTTCTTCAATTCACCCACCACCTGGGTACTTGAATATTCCATCTATATGCTCATCGCCACTGGGTTTCTTGGCGCAGGTTACCTGACAAAGGTTGCCGGACATGTCTCCGTAGATATTATTACCTCCCGATTGTCAGATAAGACGAGGGTAGTCCTCGAATTTGTTACTCATATTTGGTCGATCGCCTTTACCCTCATCCTGGTTGGCAGCTCCCTATTCATGGTGCGTCAATCTATTATCCAGCACCGTATATCGACTTCCATTCTGGAAACACCCATGTTCATAACCGAGCTCCCGGTAGCCGTGGGAGCGGTCCTACTCCTCTTGCAGCTCATCGGGATGGCGGTTGATAAAGGAATCTTGATGACCCGAATTAAGGGAGCCGCAGAAAAAAGGACGACGTTTGTCGGTCCAGTGGATAAAGGGGCCATATTGATCCCTCTCGTTATCATCTTGCTTGTCATAGGGGTTGTCCTTTTCAATATGGGCAGTGGTTGGCAGGTCACCGGCCTAATCTTATTGATGCTTACCCTTTTCGCCACGGGCACCCCTATCTTTCTGGTCCTGGCCATTATGGGCAGTTTTGGGCTCTTCTGTCTACTCGGCGGGACGTTAAGTTCACAAATACAAGTTGCGCTGCAGGCTTATAAGGCATTAGATTCCTTTACCCTTGAGGCGATACCCCTCTTTATTATGGGTGCGTCGCTCTTTGCTACCACTCGATTGACGGATGGGTTGTTCGATATCGCTAAAAGCTGGCTGTCGTTCTTGCCTGCTAACTTGCTCATGGCAACGATAGTCTGTTGTGCAATCTTTGCTGCCATCACGGGCTCGAGCGTAGCCTGTGCGGCGACAATTGGGCTTGTGGCTATTCCGCCCATGCTTGCGGCCAATTATGAGAAGGGAATATCATTGGGTGCGTTAGCTGCTGGAGGGACACTAGGTATCTTGATCCCGCCGAGCCTCTCGTTCATATTGATTGGTGAGATCACCCAGACATCGGTAGGGCAACTCTTTATCGCGGGAATTATTCCAGGTATATTCCTCACCCTTGTATTTATGAGTTACATTTATATAAGGACTTATAAAAATCCAAGGTATAAGCCAACCATTATTTACACCTGGAAAGATCGATTCAATCTTCTGAAGAAGGGAGCAGCGGTGCTTCTGGCACCGGTGATCATTCTGGGTGGTATCTATACGGGCATTTTTACCCCTACAGAGGCAGCCTCGGTAACGGTGATCTATGCTATTTTCCTCGGTCTCGTCACAGGAAAACTGAACAGGCAAAATCTCTTGGCTACCTTCAGGGATTCTACCAAAAATGCCATCATGATATTGATGATTATTGCGGGGGCGATGATTTTAGGTTCTGTGGTTACCGTTCTGCGGATACCCCAAAACTTTTCCACCCTCATCGTAGGGTCAGGAATTCCGGCATGGGTGGTAATCGTCTTGATGAACCTGTTGCTGTTAATATTGGGGATGTTCCTCGAATGCGCGTCAATAACACTGATTACCGTCCCCATATTCTACCCGACGATTGAGGCGCTGGGATTTGACCCTCTCTGGTTTGGCGTCATTTTCACCATTAATATGGAATTGGCCTTAATCACACCACCGGTAGGGTTGAACCTTTATATTATCCAGGGAATCACAGGCGAGAAGATGGAAACCGTTGTACGGGGTGTTTTCCACTTTATTCTCTTATTAGCATTAGGTCTCCTCATCGTTGCCTTGGTGGAGCCTATGTCCACCTGGTTGCCATCAAAGATGATTGGCAGGTGATGTCGAGGAGGGGTTGCCAGGGATAAGAATCGATAAGTCAAAAGTAAAAGAAAGGGGCGGCATGAGGTATTTTATAAAACTTGATAAGGAGGCTATATGCTAAAACGTGTTAATCACATCGGCATTGCGGTAAGAAATATGGATCAAGCAAGAGAGTTTTGGCATCAGAAATTCGGGGTGGAATCACCTCCACCCATCACCGAAAGGGACATGCAAATTTGCATGATGAAACTGGGTGATGTCTTGGTCGAACTCATCGCCCCTATTGGCGATCAGGGGATCATGGCAAAATTTCTCCAGAAACATGGGGAGGGTTTCCATCATATCTGTTACGAGGTGGAGGACATCTATTCGGCTGTGGAGGAACTTGCCGCTAAGGGCATAGAATTTGTGAACAAAGAGCCCAGAGAAGGTGCCGAGGGTAAGATTGTTTTTATTCATCCGAAAGGCACACAAGGAGTCCTTACTGAAATCGTTCAGGTTCGAAAGGTGCCCAACCTAAATAGAGCGCGGGGAGGTATGGAAAATGGATTTTGAGCTAACTCAGGAGCAGATCATGTTTCGGGATATGGCGCATAAATTTGCTGAACAGGAAATGCTTCCATATATCAAGGAATATGAACGAGAGGAGAGATACTTAGGGGAAGTGGTCGAAAAAGTGAAGCCGACAGGTCTCATGGGAGCGCCCCTGCCGGAGAAGTACGGTGGCCTGGGAGTTGACCGTGTTACCTTGGCCATCATTTTGGAGGAGCTCTGTTGGGCGAGTTATAGTATAACCCATAACTTCTTGGGGGGTCCGGTTCTTCCCGGAACGATCATCCTTAACGCGGGCAATGAAGAGCAGAGACAAAGATGGCTCCCCGCAATGTGCAAGGGGGAATTATCTTTCTGTGGCGCGGCTGTTGAGCCCAATGCCGGGAGTGATGCCTCTAATATTGAGACGACTGCTGTAAAGAGCGGTAACAAATGGATAATCAACGGCACAAAACTCTTTATTTGTGATGGTGGCAAGGCCGATATCGCCCTGGTCCTGGCACAAACAGATAGGAGTAAAAGAGCTAAAGGGTTGGGTATCTTTGCTGTTGAGAGAGGCACGCCGGGCTTTTCCAGTAAGGATCTGGTAGGGAAGCTTTGCTGGCGCGCGGGCAATCTGGCCGATCTAAGATTTAGTGATTGCGAGGTACCCGAGGAGAACGTCTTGGGGGAGGTAGGGAAGGGACTTAGAAATATGTTCTACGGCATTGATCTTGCCCGTCTGATGGTAGTGATGGGCAGTGTTGGCATGTCCAGGAGTTGTCTTGAGTCGGTGATTAAGTACGCCAAGGAGAGGAAACAATTCGGCAAGCCCATCGGTAGCTTCCAGTTGATACAGGGAGTGGTCGCCGATATCGCCTCAGCGATTGATGCGGTCCGATTGCAGGGCTATCGATTGGCCTGGCTTATGGACAAAAAGGCCCCTCATGTTTTAGAGAGCTCCATCGCCAAGTATCAGGCCATGAAATTAGTGAAGTGGGTGACCTCGGAGGCGCTCAGGGTATTTGGGGCCTATGGGCTCATGGATGAATATCCGGTGGAGCATCACCATCGGGATGCGCTCACGACGAATATTATGGGCGGCACGCCTGAAATGCATGCCCTGACCATCGGGCGCCAGCTTTTGGAAATAGATGCGATGAGTGGATAAGGGTGAAGAAACATTGCTCCACCCAAAACGTGAGGTTGGCTTAGAGGTATCGCGAGAATGGGGGTGGACCAGAGAATTGCCTTTGTCTTTGAGATTAATCCAGTGGTCTCGGGAAAACAGTTTAGCAACATTTCAATTTAACCGGAATAAGGGTATGGCCTTTGAAAGATTTATCGGTGTGTGATAAAGAGGCTATACCCCCTGCCTTAAGCGGCTGAAAAGAGTCTTTTATCTGCAGTCATGATCTGAGACCCGCCAATAACGATATGCCACAAGACAGGAATGAACCTCCATTTTTTTATGGTTGGATTATAGCAGGGGCAGCCTCCCTTGTGATGATTGTGTGTTTTGGTGTTCAGTATTCCTTTGGTATCTTCTTTAAATCATTCATAGGGGAATTCGGTTGGACTCGGGCGGCGACTTCAGGGATATTCTCTCTTTACATGATTATGCGGGCGGCCTTTAGCATCGTCATGGGCTATTTTTCTGATAGAGGGGGGCCGAGATGGATTGTTGCTATGGGTGGGTTCTCCATGGGCCTGGGTTTATTATTGATGAGCCGGGCCGATGCGATCTGGCAGTTATATATTCTTTTGGGTGGGATGGGCGGATTGGGGGCGGCCTCGTTCTATGTCCCCCTTGCTTCGACCTTATCAAATTGGTTTAAAAAGAAAAGAGGCTTAGTCCTGGGCATCTTTACCGCAGGGGTAGGCATGGGGGCGGTCATTTTTTCTCCGTTGGTGGAATTCCTCATTTCAACATACAACTGGCGTACCTCCTATCTCATTTTGGGGATGATCACCTGGGGAATTATCATCGGTAGCGCATTCCTTTTAAGGCAAACTCCCGAAGAAATGGGACTCCAGCCCAATGGTTTGAAGACGAAGAGTGATCTGCAACAAGAATTAAGTGGTGAGGAAAAAAATGAGAAAGGAATTTCACTTAGAAGGGCCATCCTGTCAGCTACCTTTTGGTTAATCTTAACCATTGAGGTCATTAATTATATGAGTACCATCACGCCCATGGTTCACATCGTCGCGTATGCTACGGATTGTGGGATGTCGCCAATGATCGGAGCGAGTCAGCTCGCCGTGATTGGCGGGTTTAGCATTCTTGGCAGGGTGGTGGCGGGCGCCATTTCAGATAGAGTGGGGGCGAAAAACCTGTTGCCGATTACATTAATTGCTGAAGCGGTGATGCTATTTTTTCTAACCCAATCGAAGAACGTAACGATGTTCTATATCTTTTCGATCATCTTCGGTATCGCCTATGGTGGGAGCGTACCCCTCGTACCTGTTATCACAGCCGAATATTTCGGTTTAGGCTCCCTGGGGGCAATTTTTGGGGCCATCTCATTTGTTGGGGTGTTAGGGGGGGCCTTGGGGCCCTTTATGGCTGGATATATCTATGATGTAACGGCAAGATACAGCATCGCCTTTTTAACGGTGGGCATCCTATCTATTATAGCGACCCTCCTCTCTCTCTATTTAAGAAGACTTAAACCCTATCCGACTTTTGCAATATCTTCTAACACCTGAATCTGAGGACGAAAGGAAACAATCATGGGTCTTTGTACTATCCGGGAAAATGTTGACCCGCCCTCATCTCTCGCAAAGAATATGCCAGTCATTACCCCTGGAATGCATCCGAATGCCCTTGAGGATATTATCATACCCAAGCATGAGCCTGAATCCCAGCCAAAGAACTGTATCCGCCAAAAATGAATTAGAACATAGGCTATCTTGAAAGGCAGAGTCATTTCGTGTTAATTTGTGAATATTATCTCATGATGTCAAGGAATAAGGAAGCCTTATGAATCCGACTTTAGAGTTGTATTGGAATATTCCCGGCTACATCCTTTTCTATACCTTTGCGATAATAGCCTTGGGAATTTTTGTCCAAAGGGCATACCGACTTTACAGCCTTTTACGCCT
>Ga0315282_10010077_pt1 | contig 14903 bp, 18 predicted proteins | sample YL17G07_20_MG_FD_203693 | JGI IMG/M metagenome (GOLD analysis project Ga0315282, IMG submission 203693) | Sediment microbial communities from Yellowstone Lake, YNP, Wyoming, USA - YL17G07_20 | ecosystem: Environmental > Aquatic > Freshwater > Lake > Sediment | place: USA: Wyoming | collected... | reverse complement strand
CTTGTAAGGAAGCGAGTGAATTATTAAAATTTTTCAGATTTGGCAATAAGTCAGGAGGGATAAAGGCCCACAATTCCGTGCCATCGTCGGAAGTTGTGCCATTGGTATCCTTGAAGGCATGAAGCATTCCATCATTGGCTCCTGCGTAAATCACGTCTTGACTTCCGTAATGGATCACCAAAGGCCTTGAATGGATAAAAGCTCCCAGAATCCAGTCTCTTTTAGTATCAGGACCATTGTTCCAACTCCAGGCGTCCCATCCGTGGATAAAATCGATGACGTCGGTAGCAGAAGAAACCCCTAACAAGGTTGTAGTGATAGCGGCATTCGATTTACTAAAGGCATTTGATGAATGGGTCAGATCCGTATTGGTTCCCAAATAGGTGTAGATGTTTCTCGAGTCAGGATTGCCTGCTAAAAGTACTGCGCCAATCCCTCCTTTCTCGACGTCCCCTCCGTCTGAGGATGAACTCCAATAAGACTGGGCGGTGTCTTTGATTGTATTCTGGGGGGTCAAAACGAGTTGGTTATTCGCATCGATCACATCGCCCACACTCAATGTTGAAGTAGTCGTTGAGGCAATTCCATATTTTTTGATATTTCCTTTCCACATCGTAGTGGTCGTTGGTTTAAACATTCCTAAATACATGCGATTTTCGGAATTTGTACTCTGAAACTGGCTGATTGGGACGACAGGGGCCACATACGAAGTCGATTCTGCAAGAAGTGTAATAATAAAGGTTCTAATCGCAGAGATTGCTGCATCGAGATCGTCACTATTCTGTGCAATAAAGGCATACCCGGATATTGTATTCTCTCCCGGGTCATTGGCCGTGGGCGTGGCATAATAATGTCCGTCTGAGGCTTGTTTTGTAGTAGAAGTTTGACATTGTTTAATATCTTTTGGGTAGATCTGGCCATACGGTATGGTATACATTTGGGTTATGGATTGACTTTGGGTAGTATTCTTTGTCTTTCCGTAATAGCCAGCCCAATTGAGCGTATTTTGTAAGTAATAGGGCATGTTTGAACCAAATCCTATAACAAAAACGTAATATCCGGCATTTGCCAATGCCCTTGCCCGAGCAACCGTTTCTCTTCTCCCCATATATTGATATCGGTTACTTTCACTTCCATCCTGGTACCCCGGACACGCAAAAGTGTCTGCCCCGTCTGTAATGAGAATCACAAACTTCTGGCGACAAGCTGCATCATCATCACTGCTCTTTGTATAATCAAGGTAGTATTTAGCCTCATTCAACGCTGCTGCAACCGGAGTTCCTCCTGTTGCGCTCTCACCACTGATACTATTCGATGCAGAACTTGATTGGGTGCAACTCATGCTACTGTTACAATAGACTTGGCTGTAGGAAGAATTTTCAAAGGAAGAATTCGGATTAGGCCAAAAGACTCTATTACAACCGCTGGTGTAACTGGTGGAGCTGACAGTTTCCGCAGAACTGCAATTATAAAATCTCATATACCCCATTCTGATCTTGAGATAATCTTGGTCAAAATGGTTGATGGTGTTATCAGGGACTGCCGGGTCAATCCCGTCGTTGTCTGTATCAAGAAATTTGAAAAGGGCTCTCTTCCCGATGGCAACCCTGGTGCAATCCGTGGTATATCCACTCCGAGATGTCCTATAAAATGGTCCAGAACATGTGGCACCGCTCCATTTTGGGACTGTACCATAAGGATCAATGATACAAACCCTGGTGTGTCCTGCCCCAGAAGTGGGGTAATAAGCAACATCAGTTCCACATGTTTGGGAGGTTGAGATATACATTGTTTCGCCTGCCGGTGTCCAGTTCATGCTTCCTGATAAGTCGAGAACGATCAATGCGTCAGGGGGGACCTGCGCCATCATCTGTGTAAGAATATACAGGTCCGTATCGTTGGCAAAGGCATGGGAAAAAAGAATTAAAGGGATTAATAAGAGTGACAAACAGATTATTTTTTTCATGGAAGTCAATACCCTCCTTGCTATGGTTGGGCAGGCAACAGCCTCACCACCTCTTCTTGAATTGTGGTAGTCGCTCCGCTAGAATTCAAATTAGCCTGATCCTTTCCAACAGATTGAATCTGATAATATGCATAACCAAGATTGACGGCGCTAAACCCCGTTCCCCTTGGCGGCCCTGATTGTGTGGGAATATATGTAATGGTTGCTACAACGTTAGTAGGATTCGGAGTTGCATTAGTGGAGTCACTAAAAGGAGTATATGTATTGTTCGCATTATAGCTGTTTAGGCTGAAGTTTGCGGTATTCGTGGTGATTTCGCTGATTCCGGCATCCGCGGCATAAAAGGCATCTGTTGATGCCCTTTTGGTCCCAGAGAGCTTGATCTCAAATATTGAGGTATAGCTGGAGGCAAGAGCGATCAGAGTTAAGACGATGATCATTATGAGAGCAACAACCAGAGCCATACCAGATTGGTTCTTTAAAATGCTATCAGCTTTTGTAGCCATATTCACTCCTCCTCATCAATATCCCTAATGCGCCGTGATCAATACGCCTGAGACTTTCTAAGGCACATATTTCTCAGGGTCACCACAGAAGTAAAAGTTCTCGGAGATACGATCGCGGTGACGTCCGGATTGACTGGTGCCGGCCTTGCAGTTAATGCCACACGGACAGCAAGTACTCTCGCCGTCCCCACGCTTGCTGCTGCAACGAAATCCTTCTCGTCGATAACACCATCCCCGTTTATGTCATCCATGACTCCATTTCCGTTTTGAGAGATGCCATAAGCGAAGAAAGGAAGTGCATTGACATTTTCGACATTTTCGAGTAGAGACTCCGTGGTAGTGGTCGGAGAACCTACTGCTGGAGTCTGTGTTAACGTCTGGGTCAAACTTCCCCCTGCTACCGTATAAGTCACTGTGTATGTCGCGGGTGAAGCACCCCCGAGATATTCATAATTGACCGTGATAGTACTATCACTGAGAGGATAAACAACAATCGGACTATTAGTTATAAGGGGTGAGTTGAAGGTGCTTTTTTGAAACCCCGCCATTCGAAGGTCTCTCGCTACAATTTCCATGGCACTTCTGAGATCCTGTTGAACCTCAACGACCTGATCCTGAACTGTATAGGCCTTAGTTTGGGCAATAAAGACACGATAGACGCCGCCAATCACTATCCCAGAAATGACCAATACTACCAGCAATTCGATAAGGGTGATGCCCCTTTTATTCGGCATCGACAGGCTTTTAAATGGCTTTTCTCTAATCATTTCTCTCCCAAAGAAAAGTGAACATAGACCACCCCTATAATAGAGGAATCGCTGAAACCATACTAATTGAGTGAGGGATCGTATCGGTCCAACTAACCGTAATGGTAATTACGTCAAGGGTATTACCAGGAGGCGGAATGTTTGGGACAGCAACCCAGCTTCTATTATAAGTGATGCCGGTGGAACCTACAGGGTTATCCGTTTGCGTTGTATTAAGTGCGATCATTCCAAATGGCGTCGCACTTAATTGCTCAAGTTTGTCTTGAGCGAATGTGGCGGCCTCTGTCATGTGCCCCCCAAAAGAATTATTTTTTGTCGTCGTGACCATCAAACCAGCCAGAGCCAATAAAGCGATGGCCAAGATAACTAAGGCTACCAGAACTTCAATCAATGAAAAACCTTTCGATCTCTTCAAAAAACTCATAACAAAACCTCCATGGTTCATATAATATTTATATAATTTTATTAAATTTTCTTTTTGGTAATGGATAGCTGCAATTCCTATGCCAGTAATGTTTATTTTTGTTAATTCATTGAAATTGCTTAAGATTTTAAAATATTCCTCCCTTAGGAAATCCTGGCAGAAGCAAAATTTGTCCTTTGGATTATGAAATTTTTATCTTTAATCTTTTTCAAAGGACACTCTTCTATGATATTGCTTCCTCTTTTGACCATAAAAGATCAAGCCTCAAAAATAGTGCCAGTTCCGACTTATAATGGTCTCGTAAAAAGTCTAAAAACTGTCACTCCTGCGGAGGCAGGAGTCCAAAACTCTTTGAATTTACTGGATTCCCGCTTTCGCAGGAATGACAAAAATGGAGCCCCACGGGCTCTGCCTGTGGATGAATGCGTAAAGTGTGGCTGAATCCTTCATGTGCCAAAGCATTGACGCTCCGGTGGATTTCGCCATCGGCGGATAACCCTCCGAAGCCTTGGCGCTTGCGCACCGAAGCGCTTCAGCGACCAGGGGCGTAGGAGGGTATTTCATGGAGGTACCACGGGCTTTGCCCGTGGGGCTCCATTTTAATAGCTGGTCAAATATTGAAGGATTAATACCAATTTGTGCTTTCAAATTATTTGTTTGCAAATAATTTGAATTAATGATATATTTTTTCAAAATTATATGAATATGATTATTCCTGTTCAAAGTCTCATTCCAAATCTTTGGAAGCATCAAAGCAAGCCGGTGATGGAACGTCATCACTTGATGCTGGCCGGCATCAACCAAAGGGTTTTTCTAAATCAATGGGGGGAACCTGAGATTAAGATTAGCCTTGACCGACTGAAAGGCTTTTATCAAAAGGAATTTATGTTCTTCATTACCGAGCCCAGTGAAGAAGACCATCATACTGTATGGATTTATAAAAAGAGGGATAAGATCCTCTTCTTCACAAAAAAGAAACTGATCTCTCATTTTAAGTGGAGTGAATTGAAAGAGAAATGGAAAACACAAAAAGAAGAGATGGATTATAGATTTAAGTTCAGTAGGAAGTTCTCTAAACCCTCTGCCTTCATGGCCACAACCTTATCCCTTGTTGCCTAATCCCACTTTTCCCTCACATTGTATAAAATGGGACGGCAGGCTGTCCCCAAATGAACTTTAAAGGTTGAATTCTTAGTTTTAGGCCTCTTTTATAGAGGTCAGAAATAACCCTAAGGAACTGAGTGTGAGGACAGCTATTAAAATGTATAGCGTAAGAAGATTGGAATAAGCCAGAATAAAAGTTGCCATTAAAGGTCCGATGGCAGCGCCAACAAATCTTGACGAATTTAAAAAACCAATCATTTTTCCTCCTACATCTCGGGCGAAGATAGAGATCGTTAAAGGAAAAACCGCTGCGATGAAACCTACTTGAATCATCCTGATGATCATGAAACTCGAAACTCCTTTGCTGACAATTAGTAAGACTTGGAAGAATGCAGCTGATAAACAGGCAATCGAGATGATTTTTTTCAAACCGATTTTTGAGGAGAGGCGACTGAGGAGGTAATTACCCAAAAGGGCTGTAGCCGTATAGGACATGATGATGAATCCTGCAGATTTCAATGCAATGTCTCCTACTAATTGAAACCCTTCTAAAATACTTGGGAGGATACTGGGAAGAAAGGTCAGATGGATGGTGATTATGAAACATAAAGCCCAGCCAAATAGAAGCCCTTTTTTAAAAGTAATGTCTGGACTTAACTTTTTCTCTTGGAGAGGGATATCGCTCACATTACGGTGGCAAAAAACAATAAAGATGGAAACGATGATAAAGGCGAAAACAAAGGGAGCTCGATATCCAAATAAAGAAGCGGCATAGGCTCCCACTGGAGGGCCTATTAATTGACCTGCTGTCATTGCATTTTGGAACAGGCTCAAATCTTTATGGAGTCTTTCTCCTGGAGATAATGACGAGATGAGGACAAGGCCAATGGTGGATACCCCTCCGAGAGCCCCTTGCATAATTCTCAATAACAAGAGAAGGTAAAGATTATCTGTAAACCCCATGAGCAGAATCAGAATTCCATTGAAGAGCATCCCTCGTTCAAAAAGGAGTTTTGCCCTGAATCTCGATGTGAGTCCTCCCCAGAATGGAGCAGTCACGGAAGCAACCACATTCGAAGCCCCCACGATCATTCCTATCCAAATTATGGTTTCTTTGGGTCCAAATGGGCTTATTTTAACTATATAAAATGGCATAAAAGCCATAATGCAATTGAATGAAAAGGCCATTCCAAATTGAGAAACGGCAATAAAGAAAACACCTTTATTGGCAATCTTGAGTGGCATCCTGATCAGACTCTCTGGAGCGGCGACCTTGAAATCTATTACCTTTTATACCTTTTATACCTTTTATACCTTATTTCTCTATCGTTTGAAAACCCCGTCATTATTTTCATCACCCATTTCACCCAAAGGACAACACTCATTCCACAATAAATCTCTTTAATAAAGGGTACAAAATTCCAAGGCAGGCTTTTTCGAGGCAGAGCAAACTCCTCAGGGATGCCTTCATTGATAACCGTCCTATTTAATCCTCCCCCCTTACTTATAAAATAATATGACTGTGTCCCTGACTCTACTGGCAGGCATGGCATGTGTCTATAACCCATCGAATTTTAATCATTTCCGCCTATCTGTCCCCCTATTGGGAGGCAGGTGGCTCATGAGATTTATAAATAACTCGAAAATATTTTTCTCTTGCAAAATCAATGATCATGTGTTACCAAAATGTATTTGATTTTTCTTCATTCAGGGGAGAGAAAATGGAAAAGAAATGGAGGGATCGATGCCCAATATAACTATGAAAGAACTTCTGGAAGCTGGGGTTCATTTTGGTCATGAAACAAAACGCTGGGACCCCAAAATGAAACCATATATCTTCGGAGCAAGGAATGGGATTTACATCATCGATCTCCAGAAGACCGTCCAATTCTTAAAAGAAGCCTATGAATTTGTACGAGATATTGCTAGCAAGGGAGAGTATGTTCTTTTCGTTGGGACGAAAAAACAGGCTCAGGAGTCTATCTATGAAGAAGCCACTCGTTGCAATATGTTCTACGTAAATCATCGTTGGTTGGGAGGAATGCTGACCAATTTCCAGACTATTAAACGGTCCGTTGATCGATTGAATAAACTTGAAGCTATGAAAAATGAAGAAATCTATAATCTTCTACCCAAAAAGGAGATCTTAGAATTAGAGAAAGAGAGGAGCCGATTGGAGAAAACCTTGGGTGGGATCAAAAATATGGATCGACTTCCAGGGACCATTTTTGTTGTGGATCCCAAAAAGGAGAGGATCGCCGTCAAGGAGGCCAGAAAGATTGGTATCCCCGCCATCGGCATTGTCGACACCAATTGCAATCCTGAAGAGGTAGATTATGTAATTCCTGGAAATGATGATGCCATTCGAGCTATTCGTCTCTTTGCCACCAAAATTGCCGATGCTGTCATTGAGGGAAGGCAGCTTTATGAAAAGCAACTTCAGATTGAGGAAGCCAAAGAGGGAAAAGAAGAGGCTGAGCCGATAACACCCTTAGGAGAGATAAAGGTAGAGGAAGTGATCAAAGAAGGTGAGGAGGAATAAGACCGAATGGAAATTTCTACTGAATTGATAAAAGATTTGAGACAGAGAACAGGCGCTGGGGTGATGGACTGCAAAACCGCCCTCCGAGAGGCCAAGGGAGATGTCGAGGGAGCCATCGATTACCTTCGACGGAAAGGACTGGCCACTGCAGCCAAGAAGGCAGGACGAATCGCAACCGAGGGCCTTGTCTCCTCCTATATCCATGCGGGAGGAAAGATGGGGGTCTTGGTCGAGATCAATTGTGAGACCGATTTTGTGGCCAAGACAGAAGATTTTCAAGCCTTTGTAAAAAATATCGCCATGCATATTGCGGCCACCGATCCTCAATACATCAAGAGGGAGGAGATACCGCCAGAGGTTTTAGAGAAGGAGAGGGCGATCTATCGGGCCCAAGCGCTCGAAGCAGGAAAACCTGAAAAAGTGATGAACAAGATCGTCGAAGGTAAAATGGAGAGGTTCTATTCCGAGGCGTGTCTTTTAGAACAGACCTATATCAAGGACTCTGACCTAACGGTCAAGGAGGTTCTCGATGCCATGATCGCTAAGGTTGGAGAGAATATTTCTATCCGTCGGTTTGCCCGATTTCAATTGGGTGAAGGATTACGTTCTCGGCCGGAACCTACCTGCTCCTAACCGATGTAAAAAGCTAAAGATCGTGGAAAATTGTAAATTGTAAATATAAATCGGAACCAAAAAGTTTTAAAATTTTTCAATTTGTAATTTGAAATTTCTATTTCGCATTCCTCCCTGTCTGCCCTGCCTGCCGCAGGCAGGGCAGACAGGGAGGCTTAGCCATTTCTACAATTGGCTAATGATGACTGGCCCTCCATGAAGAGACCTCAATATAAAAGGATCCTCCTGAAAATTAGTGGAGAGGTTTTAACTGGCGAGGGAGACTACGGAATCGATCCAGAGGTGATCCAGCAGATCGCCAAAGAGATTAAAGAGATAAAAAACTTAGGGGTGGACTTGGCCATCGTCATTGGAGGAGGCAATATCTTTCGGGGGTTGACGGCGAGCTCAAAAGGGATGGATCGGGCCTCTGCCGATTACATGGGGATGTTGGCCACTGTCATGAATGGTCTGGCCCTTCAGGATGCCCTTGAGAAAAGTGGCGTCCAAACTCGAGTTCAAACGGCGATTGAGATGCGTGAAGTAGCAGAACCCTATATCCGAAGAAGGGCGATTCGCCATTTGGAAAAAGGCCGCGTGGTGATCTTCGCCGCAGGGACCGGAAATCCCTATTTCACCACTGATACCACTGCTTCCCTTCGCGCCATGGAAATTGGGGCGGAGGTGATCCTGAAAGCGACAAAGGTCGATGGTGTCTATGATACTGATCCGCTTCTTCATCCGAAAGCTAAAAAATACGATGAACTTACCTATCTCGATGTTCTAAAGAAACGATTAAAGGTCATGGATGCTACCGCTATCTCCCTTTGTATGGACCACCAGATCCCCATCATCGTCTTCAACTTAAAGAAGAAGGGAAATATCAAACGGGTCATTTTGGGAGAACCTGTGGGAACGAAAGTGAGAGGATGAAGGATGGAAGAGAAGATCGTGAAAGAGACGGAAGCGAAGATGGAGAAGAGCCTTTCTACTCTAAAGGCGGATTTAAATAAAGTCAGGACGGGCAGGGCTTCACTGGCCCTCTTCGATGATATTCGAGTTGATTACTATGGGACGCCTACCCCTCTTCAACAAATGGCCTCATTGGCTATCCCTGAACCCCGACTCATCACCATTCAACCGTGGGATACAAGCGTCATCGGTGAGATCGAAAAGGCAATCCTCAAATCAGAATTGGGGTTGACTCCCATGAGCGACGGAAAGATTATCCGGATCACCATCCCACGGCTGACAGAGGAACGTCGAAAGGAACTGGTCAAAGTGGTGAAAAAGATGACCGAGCAAGCGAAGGTGGCACTCCGAAACATTCGACGGGAGGCAAACGAGCAATTGAAGGGGTTGGAAAAAAATAAAAAGATCTCCCAGGACCAACTTCGCCAGTGGATGGATAAGGTACAAGCCTCCACGGATAAATATATTGAAAAAGCGGATGACATCTTATCCGCCAAAGAGAAAGAGGTTCTTGAAATTTAAAATAAAGGGGGTGATGGCATGGCTTATGTGATTACGGATGAGTGTGTGGCTTGCGGAACCTGTGCGGAAGAATGTCCATCAGAAGCCATTGAAGAGGGTGAACCCTATGTGATCAATGAAGAGAAATGTAATGAATGCGGAACCTGCGTGGAGGCATGCCCGGTTGAAGCGATCGTTGAAAAATAGGGCAAAGGGGATGGGAACCCATCCAATTCTTTTCCCTCCCCTTTTCTCTCTCATACTTCCTTCTCTCTCCAATGAATTTCCCCATCGATCATTTATTGAAAATCATCATGTGATATGGTAATTTTAAATAAGTTATTCCTAAACATAGTGCTATAATTCTAAATAACCCCCGCCCCCTCCCTCCCCCCTTGTGGGGGTGGGAGGGGGCGGGGGGGGGACTTTATGAACTGTGGAAGAGATCGATAAAGAAAAACTTCCCCACCATATTGCGATCATTATGGATGGAAATGGTCGCTGGGCAAAAAAGAAGAACCTCAACCGGATCAGTGGTCATATGAAAGGGGTCGAATCCGTCCGGGAGGTTGTGACGGCTTGCAGGGAATTGGGGATTAAAGTCTTAACGCTCTATGCCTTCTCGATAGAAAACTGGAGAAGGCCAAAGGATGAAGTGAGGGCATTGATGGCCTTGTTAAAGGAGTATCTCCTGAAGGAAAGGGGGGAGATGCTCAAGAATAATATTCGACTCTCTGTCATCGGCAGGGTTGAGGATCTTCCTGCGGATGTCCAGAATACCTTACTGGAGACGATCAAAATAACAGAAGCGTGTGATGGCATGATCCTCAATTTGGCGTTAAGCTACGGTGGTCGTGCAGAGATTCTCCATGCCGTTCAAGACATCCTCTTTGATTTTCAAAAGGGGAAGATCAAAGCAGAAGAGATCACCCCTCAACGTTTTTCTCGATATCTCTGGTCACGGGAAATACCTGACCCAGACCTTCTCATCCGGACCAGTGGGGAATTTCGTATCTCCAACTTCCTCCTTTGGCAGATCGCCTACACAGAGTTATATGTCACCGAAACCCTATGGCCGGATTTCGACAGACAAGAACTTCTGAAGGCAATTGTCGACTACCAATCCCGGGAGAGGAGGTTCGGGATGACCAGTGAACAATTGGAGGAGTGATCAAGGGACTGAAAATGGGAGGGGTAGAAAAAAAGAAGGTATGGACAGGGATCTTTTTTGTCCCTCCGGTGGTCTTTTTGATCGCCATGGGACCTCCTGTCGTTCTCTTCCTCATGGTGTTCTTGGCTACTTTTTTCGGCCTCCGAGAGTTTTACCAACTTGCCCTTCCCCACTCCAAATGGATTGAAAGGTGGATGGGAATAGGGCTAGGATTGATCCTTTCTATCCTGATCTCGTATGGGGATATAAAAATCGCCTTTCCTTTCTTCGTCTTTCTTCTCCTATTCCTCTCCATCCTCTTCATGGGCACTTCACAAAATCTTTCGTTGACCATTCCTCATATCGGGATTACCCTCTTTGGAATTTTCTATATCGGCTATCTCCTCTCCCATGTCTTCCTGATTCGGAAGATGGTGGATGGAACGCAATGGGTTCTTTTCCTGATCGCTACGGTCTGGGCTGGGGATATCTCTGCTTTCCTCAGTGGCTCTTTTTTGGGAAGGCATAAGCTCTACCCCAAGATCAGCCCCAAAAAAACCTATGAGGGATTAGTTGGAGCGCTCATCGGCTCGATCATCATAGCACTCCTTTTCGCCCATCTGTTCATCCCTCGTTTAGGGAAAGGGCTTTGTATTTTACTGGCTATCTGCTTGGGGATTTTAGGACAGGGGGGGGATTTCATCGAGTCCATGTTGAAGCGAAGTGCTCGGGTGAAGGATTCAGGATCTCTCATCCCGGGCCATGGTGGAATGTTGGACCGTTTAGACAGTTTCCTCTTTTCCGCGCCTTTCCTCCATTACTCCCTCCTCTATCTTTTGAAGGAGGCCCGATGAAACGTCTGGCCATCTTAGGCTCCACGGGTTCAATCGGGGTCAATACCCTTGATGTCGTCAGCCAATTCCCAGAGCGATTTGAGGTCATCGGCCTCTCTGCCGGTCACAACATCCAACTTCTCAAACAACAAATTCAACAGTTTCAACCGAAGGTGGTCTCTGTTCTCAATAAAGAATTATCCAACGCTCTTCAAAGAGAACTCCCTTCCACTACCGTTGAAATCCTCCATGGAGTTGAAGGCCTGATTCAGGTGGCCACTCATCCAGAGGTAGATCAGGTGATCTCTGCCCTTGTCGGTGCGGTGGGTCTCATCCCCACTCTCTCAGCCATCAAGACCCAAAAAACTATTGCACTGGCCAATAAAGAATCTTTGGTAATGGCAGGAGAGATCATCATGGAAGAGGCGAAGAAGAATCATGTTCAGATCTTGCCCGTGGATAGTGAACATAGCGCCATCTTCCAGTCATTACTAGGCCACCAAAAGGAAGATGTCCATCGTCTTATCCTCACTGCATCTGGAGGCCCTTTTCTCAACCTTCCCATAGCTAAACTCCACGAGGTGACCGTGAAGGATGCTCTTAACCACCCTCGCTGGGAGATGGGGAAGAAGATCACCATTGACTCCGCCTCACTGATGAACAAGGGATTAGAGGTGATCGAGGCTCATTGGCTTTTTAATATTCCTGTTGAAAAGATTGATGTTCAAATTCATCCACAGAGTATTGTCCATTCTATGGTTGAATATATTGATGGCTCTATCGTTGCCCAGATGGGGATTACCGACATGAGAATTCCGATCTCTTATGCCCTTTCCTATCCTCAACGTCTCCATCTGAATTTACCTCCTTTGGATCTCTCCCAAAAAGGCGGACTCACTTTCTTCCCACCTGATCCAGAAAGATTTCCCTGCCTCAAATTGGCCTACCAATCGATCAAAATCGGAGGGACCATGCCCACCATTCTCAATGCGGCCAATGAGTTAGCGGTGAATGCCTTCTTGGAAGGATCGATCAAATTCACGGATGTCCCCCTCCTCATCCAAAGGGTGATGGAAGGACAGGAGGTAAAATCGGCTCATACGATCGAGGACATTCTCAGAGCCGATCAATGGGCTAGGGAAAGGTCGAAGGCCATCTTAGAAAGGGGAAAATTTTGTTAACCACAAGCATCATTTCAGCGATCATTGTCTTGGGGATTCTTGTCTTTGTTCATGAATTAGGTCACTTTTTATTGGCGAAAAGGTTGGGAGTGGGTGTCCTCACCTTCTCATTAGGTTTCGGGCCAAAACTTATTGGAAAGAAGATCGGAGAGACCCAGTACCAGATCTCCGCGGTCCCTTTGGGGGGATTTGTAAAATTGATTGGAGAGAATCCTGAAGAAGAGGTTAAGGAGGAAGATCTTCCCCGTTCCTTTTCAAACCAACCGATCTGGAAACGGGCCTTCATCATCAGCGCAGGCCCTTTCTTCAACTTCTTTCTCGCAGTCGTTCTCTTTTCCACAATCAACCTCTTCGGTATTCCAACTTTTCCTTCGAAGGTGGGTGAGATTAGCCCTGGCTTCCCGGCAGAGAAGGCAGGGTTGAGAAAGGGAGATGTCATCCTCTCCATTGATGGAGAAAATGTATCGAAATGGGAAGACCTTTCGAAAATGATTCGCAACAGCAAAGGAAAAGAACTTTCTTTCAAAGTCAAACGGGATGGTGAGATCTTGGAGGTGAAGATCATTCCACAAACCTCTAAAACTAAAAATCTCTTCGGTGAAGAAGTGAGCATCTTCATGATCGGCATCACCCCCTCTGATGAAATTATCGTCCAGAAAGTCAGCCCATGGGCCGCTCTGGGCAAAGGGCTTGCTCAAACCTGGCAGGGTATCAAATTGACCGTGGTGTCCATTGTGAAATTGATCCAAAGGGTGATTCCGGCGAAGACAATCGGCGGCCCCATCATGATCGCTCAATTGGCTGGAGAGCAGGCCAAAAGGGGATTGCTGAGTTTGCTTCTCTTCATGGCTATCCTCAGCATTAACCTCGGGGTCATTAACCTCTTTCCCATTCCCATCCTCGATGGAGGACATTTCCTCTTTTTGGGATTAGAGGCGATTTTACGAAGGCCCATCAGTATCAAGAAAATGGAAATGGCCCAACAGATTGGCCTGATCCTCCTCATCCTTCTGATGCTTTTTGCCTTTTATAATGATCTCATCCGGATATTCTCCCCGGGAGGATTAAACTTTTAAGATGAAGGTTCTGGGAATCGATACTTCAACGCGCTGTGGCAGCGTGGGATTGATCGAAGACGAATGGGTCATCTCCGAACATCTTCTCAACATCCCGGTGACCCATTCCGAAAGGCTCCTCAGCGCCATCGAACTCACTCTCCGAGAGGCTGGCTGCTCCATGGAAGATCTGGATGGATGGGCCATCTCCCTCGGTCCAGGATCCTTTACGGGGCTGAGAATCGGGGTGAGCACAGTGAAGGGATTAGCCTTTGCCACTGGGAAACCTGTGGCAGGTGTTTCAACCCTTGATGGGCTGGCCTCTCTCATCTCCCCTACCCCCTACCTCATCTGCCCAATTCTTGATGCCAGAAAGAAGGAGGTCTATACTGCCTTTTACCGCTATAATGAAGAAAGCTCCCTAAAACGCATATCGGCTTATCAAGCGATCCGGTCAGAAGACCTTGTAAGAAGGATCGAGGAGAAAACGATCTTCATCGGCGATGCGGTCAAAACATACGGTGATTATCTGCGGAACTCCCTTCCATCCAAAGCTACCTTTCCTCCCGCTCCTCTCAATGTCTCCCATGGATCAGCAGTGGCCAAATTGGGGCTTGAACTTCTTCGGAAAAAAGAATACTTAGACCTTTCGACTTTTACTCCTATTTATGTTCGACCTTCCGAAGCTGAAATAAAGTGGAAGGAGACACATCCTGATTGACAAACAATGAGGATTATATTATGGTTTTTGTCAAACTTGTTGAAATTTCAATTCTTTATTCATTAAGGGGTTGAGATGGCAACTAAAGAGGAAGCATTGATCGAAAGGTTGATGAGGGAAAATGAGGAGTTTTTAAAAGTCAAACAGGCCCACGCCGAACTTGCAAGACAACTCGAAGAATTGGGGAAAAAGCCTTACCTCACCCCTCAGGATGAGATCGAGATAAAAATTCTCAAAAAGAAAAAATTGGCCTATAGAGACCAGATGGAAAAAATTCTGATGCAATACCGATAAAGCTACTACAAACGGAATAATGGAATGGTGGAATGATGGAATAATGGGGAAAAAATAAAAAAGTGATCAATTTGTTTCTCATAATTGAACCCAACACTCCAGTATTCCAATAATCCAATATTCCAATCTTTTGAACAGATGAAAAAGACTGGCTCTCAGATCATTGGTGAATGTTTGAGGAAGGAAGGGGTGGATACCCTCTTCAATTACCCTGGTGGTGCCGTTCTTCCTATATTCGACGAACTCCAGCTATTTCAATTCCGCCAGATTTTAGT
>Ga0315282_10010076_pt1 | contig 14903 bp, 27 predicted proteins | sample YL17G07_20_MG_FD_203693 | JGI IMG/M metagenome (GOLD analysis project Ga0315282, IMG submission 203693) | Sediment microbial communities from Yellowstone Lake, YNP, Wyoming, USA - YL17G07_20 | ecosystem: Environmental > Aquatic > Freshwater > Lake > Sediment | place: USA: Wyoming | collected... | reverse complement strand
GCGGGGGCAACATCTGCAGCAGAAACAAAAACACGCTGAAATCAAATAAACTAATATGCGACTAAGTAAAGCATAGCAGCAGCTAAAAAAATAATACGGTAAGACAAAAGTCAATTTCCGTACAGACACGAAGACCCTTGAAAAAAGACAACTAGAAGTGGCCACGGCGACACTAACAAATATTAATTCTTCCTATTCCCTAAACTGATACTTTTATAAAGTCTTACCGTATTACTGTACTATTACCCAAAAAGGAAGGTGGTGAAAAAAAACATGCCAAAAGTAAAAGTAGAAATTGCCGAGTCGCTACCTGAACCAATAGAAGCGCACATCTACGTCATCACAGAAGCAGAACTATTCACAAGCCAAGTACGCGGATACAAAGGCATACGAGTCTCAATGAAAGACGTAGCAAACGGCGCTGAAGTTGTTGCAGCACTCTGGATGAGAGAAGTAGCAGGCGAAAAATCGAAACTAGGAAGCTTCATCTCAACCCTAGGCGACAACACAGATAGCTGGGTCGGCAAGAAAATCAAGTTCGTAACATGGCGACCAAACGACAGAAAAATTGAGGTGCTACAATAAAATGGAAGCTAGACAAAAAGGAGAGCTCTGCATTAAAGGGCTATGCAAAATAATAGAAGACTACTGCAACGGCCAGAAATGCCCGAGAAGCAAGCCTCTTGGTGATGTAAAAGCTGTCTATATGGTATTCTTCAGAGGCAACGGCAAAGCACGAATGCACCTAATAGGAGAGATGAGCATAGGAGACTTAATTGCATCAACACAGGCATCAGTAAATCAAATACTAGAAGAAAACAATGAAGGAAGCAACCCACTTGCAAGCTAGAAAACAATTCCATACGTCCGCTGAAAAGCGGACTTTCTTTGACCGCAAAGTCCTAAACTACGGCTCATCAAGAACAGTAGCCATGGGCAAAATAATACCAAAAGAATGGCCCTATGTCCGCATGACAATCATTGAGCAAGACAAAGATAGCAGAATGATTCTAATAGAAAAACTCTTTCTAGGTGTAGAACATGCACGCAATCCGAAAACTAATAAAACAGGTGGACAAAACCCATAAAGGACTAGGAGCCATGATAGCCATGAACGTAATATGTGCCAAAGCAAAAATGTGCATACTTAATGTCGCGCCCGCTGGATGCGGCAAGTCTGTCTCCACAGATGCAGTAACAGGCATGCTTGGAGGAGAAGCACGCAGATACACCTCACTAACCCTCGCAGGACTAAAACACGAAATGGATGAACTAAAACAGTTTAACGGACACATGCTAATAGACGACCTTGGCGGAGAAAAAAGCGAATGGAGCCGCATATCAACTGTAACAGTGCTAGCTAACCTAATCTATGGGCACTACGTCAAAAAGGTAACATACACTGGCATAATTGGCATAGAAAACTTCTACGGCTCAGCAAGTCTAAATATACAACCAATCCTTATGCAATCAATCATAGGAGACAGCGACTGGATAGCAGTCATACGCGACAAAGTGCTCAGATACTACCACCTCATAAGGCCAATTAAGCCTGAAGCTTACTTAAGCAACCCAACAATCAATTTTACTATACCACTGCAAGAAGTAACGCCACCAACATATAAAGGCAAACTATGGTATCAACTTATCGCAATCGGGCTAACACAATGGTCATACGGCCGCATCCTTGAATACCTACCTAAACTTCTCAAGGCATGTGCATCCCTAGACGGAAGAACCCATGTCACACAAGAAGACTATCACTTGCTCATAAAACTGATGAAGCCAATGCAGTTAGAAAGATACCTCGTAACAAGTTACGCGTTTGAGTCAGGCAGGGCTTTTGAAAATAATACATACTGCTTACTCGTAGAATTAGCAAGTCATGGCCAACTGACAATAGAAGATATTTGTGAAGACTATAAGGTATCGCCTGAAACCACAACTCGCCTAGTTCAATCAAGCCCACAGTGGTGCTGGATAAAACAGAATAGCCTAAAGAAAGTGATGCCGACAGAAATGGCAGATAAAATACTGAAATTGGCAGGGGTGAACCAAAAATGGTAGTACATTATCCTCAAGCCTCATATAAGCTTATGCATGAATGTTGCAGAAGTTGTGATAAGCTATGTAAACATCCTAAAACGGACTGGTCAGGATGTATGCCATGCACAGAATACTGTGAATATTGGACTCATAAGAAACGAAAACAGAAGGTTAGAAAACAATGAGTGCTCTTGAAACATACGCAAAACAAGCACAACAAACAAAAGGCACAGAACACATGCACGCCATAGACAGCCTAAGACGATACATCAGACTAACACCGCATGAAGACCTAATCAAATATATCAATATGCTAACAGACCAAGACCTCTTACGCATACTTATTGAATCTGGCATGCCAGGTGAAGTATGGCCAGCAACAGTAAGACGAATAGAAGAATTAAGAAAACAACAGCGAGGAGGTGCTACATAAATGAAATGTAAAGTATTCAAAGGTGACTGGTATGATGTACAAGATGCTTTCAATAAGTGGGCAAAAGGTAAACAACTAAATAGAGAAGTGCTGATACATTCATATACATACTATAACTATGTGAAAAGTATGTTAGAACAATTAATGATAGTTGTCATATACCCAGAAGGCAAAGAATGGGACGCAACATCTGAACTAATATACACTAAAGCTAGGGAAACAACTCAAACAGAAGAACAGCAAACAAAAGAGGCTAATCCAGCATGATATTCAGAATAAGAATCGCACACTGGCGATTCACATGGACATTTGCACCAGTCACAGACGTAATAGGCGTAAACTCGCTACTAGCAGACAACAACCACATTTTACTCTGGGACTTTGATGATGTACAACTGAAAGTAGTAGCATGGATACTGAAATCCATACAAAGACAATTCAAGCTGCCACAAATACGAATACTCAACACAGGCACACCTAACCACTATAACGCTTACTGCTTTAAACGATGCTCATGGTGGAATGTAAGACGAATAATCGCATCAACACCAAACATCTGCTCAAACTTCTATAAATGGGGAATATTCCGCAAACGCTTCACACTAAGAGTATCACCAAAAAGCAACCGCAAACCCAACTTAATACTAACACTACACAGCAAAATATCAGAAGACGTAGCCATCAGGGAGCTTAATAGTTGGGTACAGGATACGCCAAAAGTGCAGCGGCATTACATTCTTTCACCGCTGTATAGTATTCCCAACCAACCCCTCGCGCTGACGTGTCTGCCTAAAATACGAAACGCTCCCAGCAGACTACGTTAAAAAGAGGATTGAACTGAATGTGCCCAAAAAAGACATCAGAAGAATATGAAGACACACTAGCAAGACTAGATATTCCAGTAGATGCACAAATAGATAAAGACACATTCCTGAAATACTTGGCGGATGAACTAGGCATAAAAAACATGGATTTTGCAGACTCCTTATGGGAAGCGTCAGATACAGTATCAGATTGGGCTGAACATGGCATAAGAGGCGTAACTATAACATATCCTTGGGGCAGAGAAGTCCGCTACGGAGTGCAAGGTATGCCTGGCTTGTGGAGCTGGGAATCAGTAAAGGCAATTGAAGCAGGAGAAGAATGGTAATGACATACAAGAAATACAATCGCGAACAAGCAGCCAAAGACGACAAACAACAAACAATGCTAAACCCTAAATCCCCCTCTTTCATTCAATCTAAGAAGAAACCAGAAATTCAAATAACAGAAACCTACACTGGCACATATATGTGCCCATTCTGCTTACATCAAGACAAAATAAACGCGTACTTGATAAGCACCAAAAAAGGATACCACAAAGGGCTCGGCCATTGTCCTGAATGTAACAACCAAATGCAGATAAAAACACTTGTAGCGGACATGACACCTGAACAATTCGCAAACTTTGCCTTTGAATACTCAATGCAAGGCTACTGGAGCAAAGTCAAGTTCAAAGAGTTCAACGATCGCTTATACAAAATAGGCTGGGCAGAACGATTCTGGATAGAATACAAAAAACTGAAAGGCGAAGATATAGGCACAGAAAAATATCAAGATTACCTAATGAGAAAGCAAGAAGAAGAAGCAAGAGAGCAGGGGCTAATTAAATGATACTTGACGCAACATCAGGTAACAGAACAATGTGGAAAACAAAGGACATAGAGGGCATAATCTATATTGATATGGAAAAGAAGCTTGAAGTAAAACCAACACTATTTGCAGATAATACAAATACCCCTTTTTTAGATAAGTCATTTGATACTATCTTTTACGACCCGCCACATAGCTACGCAACATACACAGGAATATACTCTTTTCCAGATAAAGCAAGTTTTCAAGCTAAATGGCAGGGATATGGCGACATTCCACGATATTATGGCTGGGATAAGTATAAGTCACAGCAGGCACTATTGGTACATATATATAGAGCGCAAAAAGAGTTTCACCGAATACTAAAGGATGATGGCATGCTATGGGTAAAATGGAATGAAATGGATATTACAGTAAGACGCATTTTAGCTCTATTTGAAGAATGGTATGAGCTGCTTCATCTATATATCAAAAGCCCGACGCAAACATTTGGTAAAAGTCAAACATATTGGTTGTGCTTGATGAAAGAAAAAAGAGATTATGTGCAAGCATCGCTAGACAATCTTCTTTTGAATAAGCAGTGACTTCATAGCCTGCTCAAGTCTATTCAGCTCAAGCGTTAATTCGGCTATTTTGTCTTCATTTCCGCCTTTTGTCTTCAATTCAGTTATCTGAGCCTTCAACTGTTTTATCTGCTTCTCAAATGTTATTAGTGCATCTGGTATATCCATAGCTTTTTCGCCTCTAGCCTTCTTGAGATTCTCGGTGACGCGTCGCATATCCCAGTATCCTTCTGGGTCGCCAGCAGATACAACTTTGTTTATAGCTAAGATGTACATAGCCTCATTTTCGTCATAGCCTAAATCTGTCAGTAAACTAGCTCCCTGTGTAGTTGTTAGCACGTTGTTCTTGACACCTTTGATGATTTCTGCTTTTGTTAGGTTTTTCTCTTGTGTTATGCGGTCAATCTGAAACTCATCATATAGCTTCTGTACAAGTAGTGTAGCGTTATATTCTGGTACACCTATCTTTTTCAGTCTGGTTATTATGTCTAGTCCGCTGATTACGCCTTTCTGGTACATGGCTGTTAGGTCTGGAAGCTCCTGCGTCAGTATTGTATATGTTGTTAGCATGGCTGACTGTTCTTCGCTGTAGCCTTCCTCTTCGAAATTGCGTAGTAAGTCTTCATCATCGAACATCATTAGCTTATACATATTGCTAGCTACAGCTGAACTGAATGCTCTAGGTTGAGGTGCTGCTTCTGGTGTTGCTGTGTACACTTCCATTAGTACCTTTGCATCATCTGCACTATATCCTAACTTAACTAGCTCAGCAGTCATTTGCTCTTTGCTAATCAGGTGCAAATTGTAGAATGAACGTATTTGTGCAACAGTTAGTTTTCTCTCTTTAATCTCAGTAGCCTTTGCTATATCTGCGGCTATGTCAAACTTCGCTTTTTCAATAGCAACATCTATACGGTCAGTAGCCCAAGCTAGGTCTACTAACTTAGCTCTTGCCCATACTTCATTTCTAAGTCCAAGTTTGAAGGCCGATAGCGCCTCGGAGCTGCTAACTATTCTTCCTTCTGTGTCAGTTGTAGGCTTCTTGATGCGTTCACGATACAGTTTAGCTCGTGCAATCCATAGCTCAATAGCTGGTTCTGGAGTGTTCAATTCTTCAAGCCTTGTATGTAATGCCCTTTCATCTATTTTGTCAAGTCCATAAGCATACATCAGTTCTGTCCTGAGACTGTTGCGTTCACCTTCTGTTCGATAAGCTACAAGTGCAATTGTTGATTTAATAGCGTCTTCTGGACTTAATCCGCCGAAACGCCTGTACCGTTCTATGTCTGCTTCTGTGTAAACGCCTACATCCCAGCCGTAACCTAGTTCTCTTATGCTTGGTGGCCCATAAGCTACGTTGATAATGTCCTGTCTGTCATCTGGATGAATGTCAACTATCTTTAGCATGCGTTCCAGCTTAGTTACATCCCATAAGCCTCTATGATAGTTAGCGAACATTAGGTTTATGGGTATTCTTTCCCAATGTGCATACCAGTACCATGCTGAAGCTTGGTCAGTAAGCCCCATTTTCTTAGCCATGTCAACCATTGCTGGATACTGTGCTTCTGCGCTATGATCGCCATAAGCCTCTCTTACTGCAAAGCGAATCAAGTCTTGTATTGGCGGAATTACATCTTTAAGGCTAAGCATTACTTCTGATTCTTCACGTTGTACCTGTCCGCGTAACATATAGAAATGGTAGTCTTCAATCGTTATAGCTTCACGCCTGAGTAAGGCTAATGCTGTGTTGAAGTCTGGATACCTAATTTGCCCTTCATAATACTTTGTAGCCCATTTATCCTCTAATCCAAACTTTCTGGTTATGCCAAAGTATTCGTCGCCGCCAGTTAATCCTTTTGATTGCATTTCAGCTAAGCGATAAGGCTCAGGATATTGTGTGGCCAATTCAACTATGCCATCAAGCCTATTCTCATCGAATCGCGATAGTCCTAGCTGGAATCTTAAATCGCCAAGCGGTATAGTTCCTCTGCGGTACATATCAAGCAGTATGCCTATTGGTACAGGAGCTTGCCAAATGCTTTCAAGCGGGTCAATAAATTCGTCGCCCCACCCGTTCTGTGCTACAAATGCTTCATATTCTACATCAGTGATTTTGCCTATCTTTCTCATTAGCCACGCTGTTTGAGCGTCAGGAATATTAGGTCTGACCTTGAAGTTGACGTATCTGCTTATTGTTGGGTTTATTCCGACTTGCTGTATTATTCCTAGATAGCCACCTATTAATGCGTCTGTGCCTGAGATCATTCCATATAGTGATGATTGGAGACCGCCTACTCCTTGGCCAAGACCAGCTTTGAGAGCATCAATCATAACTTGATAGTCATTGCTAAGCGAGGCTTCAATCATATTAGCTGTGCCTTCAATGGCTTCTGTTTGAAGTACTTCTGCTAATATTATGTTTTTGCCTAGATAGTCTTTAACATTACCCTTCAACTGGTCAAGATTGGCATTAGTAGCTAGTAGCAGTAACGTTGATGTTATTCCACTTACTGCCTGTCCGATGTTAGTAACTAAAGCTGCTGTTATTTCAGTTGATTTAGCTCCTGCTCGGAAAACAGTTGTTCCTGTTGGAGGCTCAATATATGCCATTCTACTTCATCTCCTTGCGTAGATTCTTAAATTCAAATGTTGGAACTTCTTGAGGCTTCGCAGCTGGTTTTTCAGCGACTGGCTCAACTACTTTTGTTGCTGCACTAATCAGTTTGTCAAGTTTAGAATTTAATAGGCCAACCTGTTCACTTAAATCCATTGTTTCAGTAGCTACAACATAGAGTGCATCATTTGCGTTAATGAGTTGTTCTACTACGTTTGCTAGCGATTCTTGCAGTTGTTCGAACACGTTTCTTGTTTTTTCATTCATTTTCTCATGCTCCTAATCCCTCAGAAAAAAGGGGAAGTTCTGGTTTATTCTTCTGGTTTCTTTATGCCCAAAGCGTGCATATAGCTTATGATGCCCATTAGTAGTCCTGCGAGAAAAGGCTTCCATATCTGCTCAAGTGTCGGTAGTCCTTGAACTGCAATCAGGTTCGTTACCAGTATCAGCAGGAAGGTAACGAATGCGTCTCTAAATGCAATGTATGCTTTGTTTGATTCTTTATCATCTTGTGTTTGACTTTCACCTATCATTTATTGCCACCTCCTGCAATGGAATAATCGAGTTATCCATGTTAAACCATTACCTTTAGCGACTTGTTATCACTTGCTTATGATTTTGAAGTCATCAAGCCAAATATAAGTGTATGAAAGTACATCAGCTCCAGCATCAGCTTTACTGAGCCGTATATCAGCTATAGCGTACACTTCTGATTTATTGAGTGTTGTGAAGCTTTTATAGAAGCAATTTTTGGATTCCGAGTTCTGGGTGCCGCTGTTTATATGGGCTAACTCATCTAATGCAATCTGTAATTCAAGTGTTTGATTAGGCGGTAATGGAACAACTAGCCTTATCCACCTGTCGATAGGAACGTAATTTGCCTGTACGTCGTCATATAGTTGACCGCAATGAATTAATATCGTGTCAAGTGTGCCATTTATGATTTCTATGTATTTTAGCCATCTTGTGTCATTAGTCCAACCGCTAATAGCTGCTGTATCTTTTAGACTGCATGCTGGAGAAAGAACATAATCGCCTGCTACAGATATAACTGCAGTAACGAAACCTGATAATTTTTTAGTTGCCCAGCCTTGTACTGTGCCATCATCAAAGTTATTTAGAAAGTCAACTGTGAAGGCTGCATCTCCGCTGTTTATCCATATTACTGTTACTACTCGGTCAAATGTCCATTTTAAGTTTGTATAGCCTGAGTCTGTGTAGGCTTTTAATGTGAGTGTTATGTTTTCGCTCATTTCTCCGTTTGGCAGTTGTGCTACAGTTGGTTTGGCTCTTGAAGCAAAGGCATCTAAGTTCTTATAGGCATTTGCTCCAGTTGCTAGTAAGCCTAAGTTTACTGGTGTAAACGTATATCCTGTGGCTGACCCTGTTATTTGCATGTATAAGCCTACATTATCATAATTGAAGTAGCGTATTGTTATGCCCTGTATAACTGGATCGGGCAAACTAGCTATATCATGATAGATTGTGCGCTTAGGGTCTAATGCTGGTGGGTCTATACCCGTGAGTCTAAGCTCTATTGTCATAAGTTCCACCTTGTATTTGGCCTAATACATCTACTCCTTGTGGCTCTCTTACTGCTATTTGTCCTGTATGTGAAGTGTCATATCCTGCTGGATTACCTTCAAGCCAAATTGTGCCTATCAGGTTATCGTAGTTCCATGCTGGTAGGCATAATCGTAATCGGGCTAGTGTTCTGGATATGTGTCGCAGTCCAACTCTTATGCTCATGTTTCTCAAACACTCCTCAGAGCGTTACACTTCCTCACCCACTATTTCTGCGTAGCATGTTCCAGCTCCGCCGCCGCTAGGATATTTGGCTTCTATTGTGAAAGTTACTATGCCATCACCTAGCATTGTTTTATAGTTCCAAGGAAACCAGTCTGTGAATGGAATTTTACTTGAGACATAAACCTCTGTGCTAACGTCTGCTCCTGACCATGTTAGCTTGTACATTATATCTTCATCGCAGCTAATTAAGATTTTTGCTAGTTGAAAAGTTTTTAGGTTAGTGACAACGTGACTGGCAACTGTTTGGTACGTGCCTGATGTGGTTATTGAGCCTTTTTCAAGTATGCCGCCTTTAGGTCTGGGTATGACTGGGCCTATGTTTACGTCTGGTATGTTGACGTTGAAGGCTATGTATTTTGTGTAGTCAGGTAAGTCTCCAGTCATGATATATGCACCTCAGAGTCCTAGTTTATCTAGTAGTCTTTGCATGAGTTTCGTCAGTTGTGCGAATCCTGCAGCATAAGAAGGCAATACTTGTATTCGCACTGTAATTGTATGAGGGTATGTTGTGTCTGGACTGCATGCGACGAGTTTAAGTTGATAGGGATAGTCTGTGAGGTCGCCGTATGTTTCTGTTGGTATTGTTTCATCGTCGCCTGTTATCCATTCGTCGCTTGTTAGCGGTATTAATTGTTGTTCATAGCGATATAGTCTTACGGCGACCATTCCGTGGCATCCTGCTGGGAACTTGATGTCAACCCTTGTGATTATGCCTTTTGTTATGCGTAAGTATTCTTCAAGCGGGTCTTCTTCTAGTGTATTTGCTGTAATTGTGATGTCCCAGCAGAAGTACATTTTAGAGTAGCACCAACTATTACAGCATAGCTTTTATGTCTGCTTGTGTAACTATGCCTTTCTTGATGAGAGCCTTAATCAACGCCAACAAGATTTCAGGCTCAGAAATCAACGTGCCATCATCAAGCTTAACGCAAGGCAAGTATTCTTGGTCTTTTCCATACTTATAGAATTTCATACTTGTCAAGCCTCCACAACATATCCGAGACAGTACAAGTCAAAATCATCGTTGGCAACACCTAAAGAATACTGAAGTCTTTGAGTACCATTAGCTATAATGACTGTTCCAGTGCTGAATGAATCGTAAAAATCGAAATATTGCACGCCTTCATTTGGATAAAAATTTAATCTCCCTACTCCTGCTGCTCTTGGTGATACTATTGTTAAAGCGATGATTTTTCTGGTTTCACTCAAAGCAGTAGCCAAATCTAAATAGTATTTGTTTGTGTCTGCGTGTGTGATGTCCGCTATTTTGCCGTTGTAAGGAACAAAAATCTGTTGTCCTTTCAAGCCTGCTACGCTGATTTCATCTGTTCCGCCGTCTTGGTGGCTTGTTTTGTGAGCTGAAGGGGTTTGACTGTCTGCTAGTGCTCCGCTTAACCCAGCTACACTAATTTCGTCTGTTCCACCGTTTTCATGTCTTTCTGCATGTGGATTAACATCATGGAGTTCTGGCATTTTAGTTCCCTACTACTTCTACTCTTACATCTTGTGTTCCAGACTCTGCAACTATCCAATACGCATTAGTGCTTTCCTTGTTACTATAACTTGCTTTCGTGGTAACTGGCATGCCATCATCTACAGTTAGGTTTTGTGCACTTAAAATGCAAACTGTTACGTCACCCTTGTTATAGACTAATAGACCTGTTCTCTTGGGGTCTTTTGCACATAACTGGACTACTTTCGTGGTTACTTTGAGCCTGAACGTTCTTGAGTATGTGCCTCGTAATTTTTCGGTTTCACTCATGTTTTTTTTCTCCTTGTTTTGTGCTTTTGTGCCAAATAAAAAAAGGGAAGGTAGTGCTTTGTGAGTTTAAGCGAACTCTGATGCGCCTTGGCCAATGGGCTTTTCTAGGATGATTCTGTGCGTGTTGTCGTCTTTGTAGCCGTACCATTCGATTTCAACGGGCTTGTACTGGTCTAGGTTGAGGTATTCAGTTTCTAGGTCTGCGTCGCTGTAGAAGGGTATCTCGAATGTATGGAACAAGCCTACGCCTTGGATTAGGGCTTGATAGTTTTGCGTTGTGCCTGCGAACTTGACTTTTTGGTATCTATCTCTGCTGCCTTCTAGGCTGAGGACTGTTACGTCTGCGCTGTTTTCTATGTGGCTCATTGCTACTGCTAGAACTTCTGCCCAGTGGAAGTCTGTGTATTTTGTTGTGCTTGGATATGGCTTACAGCAACTATGTCCGATGCCAAGCCTTCTGTGCTCGTCGCGCATGATGTCTCTTGGGCGGTGGTCGTATATGGTTAAGGCTCTATCTTTGAACCATAGCTTCCAGTTGTAGCTGTCTCCTGCTGGGTCTTGGGCGACAGCTGCTGTGAGTGTTGTTAGGTCTGGGTCTAGCTGTATCATGAGTGAGCGTAGCATGCCTGTTGTTGGTAGTTTTGGTCTAACATAGTCTGCATCTGCATCTGGCTTGTCAGCTTGGTATTCCCATTGTTTCAGGAATTTGGCGTGTGTTTCTACGCTGTCTTCTTGTGTGCATAAGCGTGTTTCCATGCTGAGTGAGCCTGCTGTGATGTTGTTTGTCGTGAAGTCGTTTGTGACCTTCAGCTCTATTTTGTCCCATTTGCTGAGGTCGAGAGCGTACTTGCCATCCTTATATTTTCTTCCGAAGAATAAGGGTATCAGTAAGTCTTGCGAGTCGCCGTTGTATTCTGATTGTTTGAATGGTGGCAGGGCACCTATTTTGCGGTAGGCTTTTGCTAGTGCACATTCTCCAGACATAGAGAAGAGCGTCTTATCGGTGTCGCCTATGACCTCTATTTTGCTAAGGTGGTGGTGAATATTGTTTGGTGCATAGGTTGACATATCTGCTGCGTTTGTTATTCGGAAGTATAGGCTTAGTGAGTCCAGTATTCCTGTGTCTGGCAGCTCTACGGTGTGTGTTGATGCTAGGGTTGAGGCTTTTGCTTTTTCATAACGCTGCTCTTTGTAGTACATTGTCTATGCTCCTTCTAGGTAAGATTAACTCTTACCTACTGCCTTGCGCCATGCTTCAACTGTTGGAACAAGTCGGTTGTTGATGTTTGCTCGCCAGTCAACTGTCTTTGGTGGTAATGCAGCGACACGTGAGACTACTTGGTCGTATGCTGGGCCCCAGTTTGCCATCCAGTCGTTGAGGGCTCCGCGTATTCTTTCGCCGATGATTGGTGCTCCTTTGTTGATTGCGCCGTTCTTCCAATCTTCATTGGTCAGTTTGGCAATCTCTTTCTGCCTTGTCTTCTGAGCGATTGCCTTGCCAACGCCATCAGCAAAGTTCTTTTCTGCGGCGTCACTTTTGGCTGGTGTTATCCAGTCTGCTTTGGATACGCCTGCGCGATAACGGTCTGGTATGTAGCCGATTGCGGCCTCGAAATTCGCTTTTGCTTCTTCTTTGGTTTTTGAGACCATCTTTCTTCACCTTTTTATTAGGCAGTTGAACGTAGGGCCGGTTGGTATTTAAGGGTTGATAAGACAATAGTATCACTTTAAATTATAGGTGTAATTATACTCGTTAGTACAATTATGTATATATATATATAATATAATATATAATATAATAGTAAAGTTGATATTCTAGGAGGTACTACTGTATTATTAGGGACTGGAGGTGGAGGTGAGATGAATGAAGAAAATGTTAATTCTCAAAGTCGCTCTCGTAGTCAGCATCATCGCAAGTAAATACTTCTGGTTCTTAGGCACCATGTGGCCTTGCTGGTAAAAGCAAGTGATGTGTATTGGTAAGAAGAATCATTCAGAGTCAAACACTGATGGCTACTTTAGCGGTTCTAATTGGATACATTAGCATTGTGACGCCTTTTCTACTGGTTTGGCTTATATTCATCTTTCCCAGCACCGTTATAATCACTGTCATTGCTTGGCTAGTTTCATCTGTAACCTACATAGCATTGAAGATGATGTGTAAAGGCTGGGAGTCTAAGAAGACTACTGCTGAGCTTGTTGCTGAGTATCAGAAGCTTCTGGAGTAGCTTCTCCCTCTTTTTCTTCTATACGTTCTTGTTCGAAGTCTTCCCACGCTTTGCGTTCTTTGATGAATTGGTAGTCTATTATGCCTGATACGCTGATGATTACTATTTTCTTTTCATAGAATGTTTTATCTTGTACAGCGTCATATACTTTATCTACTGTGCCTATTTCTAGGCTCAGTAAATTCCAGTGTGAGTCTACAAGTGTGCCTAAGTAGCGTTTGTAGTTTCTCATTGTCAGGCCGACTTCTTGGCCGACTCTTGAGACGTAGTATTTTACTTCTGGTGGCACCCAGCCCCAGACGTTTCTCCACATTTTGCATTCTTCTTTTAGGCTATCTTTGCTCATTTTTGATATTTCTGGCATTGGGCCTTTCATCAGGTATAGTTCTGGACTGCTCATATCCTATCATCCTTATGACAAATAAATTGGCAATCTGCAGCTTCAGCATATTCACAGCCACTCTTTAAGCAGTCATAAGCTGTTTTATTCTTTTTGCAGTTACCTTTCATTCTTCTTCCCTGTCCTTTTACATGGGGTTTCGGGGTTTAAATACCCTTCCTCTGTCTGTACGGGAATTGACTTTTGTCATACCGTATTACTGTATTATGTGTTTTACTCGAGCCAGTTATCTTCTAGGAACTATTGAGCTTATGTTTTACGCGTTTAGTGGCAGGCAGGCTGGGTTGTGTTGTTGTGTTGTACAGCTCGACAGGTCTGGCCGTTCAGTGCGAAATTTGTCTAAGTTTACCGTTTGTATTTGTGTTGTACAGTTAAATCGCAAGGTTAATTAAGTTGTTTGGCCACGTTAAACTTGTAAAAGAGGTGAAAAGAATGATAAGTGTAGAACGTAATGAGCTGAGAAGTATCAGAATGAGAATTGCTGTCGGCATCTGTGAACGATACTCTTGTATGTATAGAGAACTAAGGACTAACACATTTAGGCCAGATACTAAAGAGGAAGAGTTGAGCGGTCAAATATTGGTAAAGTTGTTAGAGCTGGAGCCGTGTTTGAAAATTGTTCTTGACTTCATCAACTTGAAGAAATAGGAGGCAGAAGACTTGACGGTTAAACAATGGGTGGCAGTTGGCGGCATCATAGTCGTGGTCACTGGTTGGATAGTTTACTACGTACTAAGCCATGTATGGGGGTGAAGTAATGAAATATATCGGTCTGAAAGACGGAAAGTTATTCTGTGAGTTTAGCAGTAAAGAAGCGGCAGAGAACGATATAACAGGTGAAGTTGATTACGTCTTAGAACTTGATGCAGAAGACATCGAGACTCTGAGAAAATGGCTTTCTTAGTCGCAGTCACAGAGAATTTAACTATCTGTGGCAGAGGAGGTGAACGGAAAAATGGATACTAAAAAGCTAACTCCTGCTGAGGCTGAGGAACAGTACAAGAAAATCCCAGAGCGGCAGAGTGGACATTGGACAACCCTCTTCGAAGAGATGGCCAAGGACAAACAGCCGCGTAGAATCACAGGTATCACCGCAGGTCAACTAGCCGCTCTGAAGCGGAAGGCCAAGGAGTTACACTTTAGGTGTAAGGGCACGGATAAGGGCACGGGTGCCATTATCTTGCCACCTGAGAAGAAAGCATAGGTGCCACGAGCCGTGGCCACCTATTCCCCTTTTGTTTGTCGCCGTTTGTCTGCCTGTTGTTCGCCGTGTGTTATTTTGTCGTTTTTTGTTTGTCGGCTTTTTGTCTAAAAATTTAGAGTTTTTGTCTAAAAAATTGTAGTGCCGTTTTTTGTTTGTTCGCGGCTGGTCGCAGTTTGTTCTGTGCCGTTTGTTGCAGTGTTTGTCCCCCGCCC
>Ga0315282_10010075_pt1 | contig 14905 bp, 14 predicted proteins | sample YL17G07_20_MG_FD_203693 | JGI IMG/M metagenome (GOLD analysis project Ga0315282, IMG submission 203693) | Sediment microbial communities from Yellowstone Lake, YNP, Wyoming, USA - YL17G07_20 | ecosystem: Environmental > Aquatic > Freshwater > Lake > Sediment | place: USA: Wyoming | collected... | reverse complement strand
CGGGGCACACGTCCAATCATAATGAATGTACAATAGAATCGTGCAACCTTCAACCGTGACGGCCTGGGATTTCCGCAGTCCCGAAGCAGCGGCCGTCCGACGGCGGCAGCCCAGCCGCCGCCGGCCAGGGCGCCACGGTGATGGTGACGTTGTCAAAAAAGGCGGCGGTCAGCCAATTGAAGCCCGTGCTGACCGTTCGGGATCGGATGCTGAAGATTATGTCGTCGCCGGGATCCAGCACGAGTTTCTCGATATCCAAGGCCGGCAAATCGATTCCTTCCTTGACGTCCGCCATCGAGCGGGATGGCATGCCCCGGCTTATTACCACCTGGAAATTCGTAGCTCCAAACCGCCTTGCCGGCCGCGTCCTTGCACGGATTGCCTGCCGAGTTGCCGTCGGCCGTGCCGGCCTTCCAGTCGGCCTGCCGGTTCCAGGTGAAGCCGGCATTGGGGGTGCAAGAGGCCGGCAAGGTCGCGATCAGGCCCAGCAGCGAAACCGTGACGATAGTTCTCGTTCTCGCGGATTGGGACAATTTCATGGGTGGCCGCCTTTCTTCACATTGGACGCGGGCCACCCCGCAAGGTTTCCAAAATAGCGGGAAAAACACGCGCCTCTGAGCCCAAGGCCGCTTTTGGGCCGGGGCGCGGCGGACCGGCGCCGCCCGGGTGACACGTTTTGACTTTTTCCCGGTCAGGCAATACTCTCTAGCCTAGAATGGAGTCAGCCGCGCCGGCCGGCAACAGCCCGGGCCCGCGGCAGCAGGATAATCGATCAACTCGTCATTCTAGCAAGGAGCGAAAGACCATGGCCGAACTCAAGGGCAGCAAGACCGAGCGGAACCTTCAGGACGCGTTTGCGGGCGAGTCGCAGGCCCGCAACAACTACACGTATTTCGCGTCGGCGGCGAAAAAGGAAGGCTACGAGCAGATCGCCGCGATCTTCCTTGAGACGGCCGAGCAGGAGAAAGAGCACGCCAAGCTGCACCTGAAGCTGCTGGAGGGCATCGGCGACACGCGGGCGAATCTTCAGGCCGCGGCCGGCGGGGAGAACCACGAGTGGACCGAAATGTACCCCGGCATGGCCAAGACGGCCCGCGAGGAAGGCTTCGACGGCATCGCCCGCCTGTTCGACGGCCTGGCCAAGATCGAGAAGGAGCACGAGGCCCGCTACAAGAGGCTGCTGGCGAACTTCGAGGCCGGCGCGGTCTTCGCCCGGCCGCAGAAGGTCAGGTGGCACTGCCGCAACTGCGGCTTCGTCCACGAAGGCAACAAGCCGCCGACGATCTGCCCGGTCTGCAAACACCCGCAGGCACACTTCGAGATCGCCGCGGAGAATTTTTAGCAGTTAGCCGTTAGCCGCCGGCAGTTGGCATTTAGCCGCCGGCGCCGAACCACAATCGGCACATCATTGACCTGAGGAGAAGAATTCATGGCATCGGTTCTGGTTCTTTACCATTCGCAGGAGCACGGCCACACCAAGGCGATGGCCGAGGCTCTGGCCGCCGGCGCCAGGTCGGCCGGGGCATCCGTCTCGCTGCTGAACACGAACGAGGGCCGGCTGGACATGGAGCGTTTCCGCTCAGCCGACGCCGTCGGCTTCGGGACGCCCGACTACTACAGCTACCTCGCCGGCGGGCTGAAGATGTTCCTGGACGACTGGCACATCGCCAAGCAGGCGAACCCCGAAAGCCTGACGGGCAAGCCTTATGGCCTGTTCTACTCCCACGGCGGAGGCGGGGCCGTCCGAGGCCCGCTGGTCAAGCTCTTTCAGGGAGTCGGCACGCTGGTCGGCGACGTGGTCGAGTCCAAGGGCGCCCCGGACAAGAAGACGCTCGACGCCTGCGGCAGGCTCGGCAGGGACCTGGCCGCGGCCGCGGCGAAGTAGATGGGCCAATGGAAACGATCTCCATAACCAAGGCCCGTGAACACTTGGCTGACCTGGGCAATCGCGTTTCCCTGCGGGGCGAGCGCCTCGTCGTCGAAAGACGGGGAAAGGACCTTTTCGCCCTGGTGCCCGTGGAAGACTTGGAACCGTTGGAGCGGCTTGAGGACAAACTGGACCTGGACGCCATCCGGGCAACCAAGGACGAACCGACCAAGCCGTGGGCTCAGGTCCAGAAGGCTCTGGGGCTCTAGGCTAAGGCTCCAGCGGGATTTCGAACCGCGGCGTGAAGACGTGGCAGTCGGGCCGGCCTGGATTCTTGACCAGGTAGTCCTGGTGGTATTCCTCGGCCGGGTAGAACGTCGATGCCTTCTCGACCTGCGTCACCACCTTGTAGCCCTTTTCGCGAAGCTGCTTGATGAGCTTCTCGGCGATCTTCTTCTGCCGGTCGTTCATGTAGAAGATGGCCGAGCGGTACTGGGTGCCGGCGTCCGGGCCCTGGCGGTTGACGGTGGTCGGGTCGTGGATCTCGAAGAACAGCCTGGCCAGGGCCTCGTAGGAGGTCTTGGCCGGGTCGTAGACCACCTCGACGGCCTCGGCGTGGCCGGTTCTGCCGGTGCAGACATCCTCGTAGGTTGGGTTCTTCGTCTTGCCGCCCGTGTAGCCGGAGGCGGCGCTGATAACGCCGGGGGCCTTGTCGAAGAAGTGCTCGACACCCCAGAAGCACCCGCCGGCGAAAATCGCCGCTTCGGTGGCCGGCCTGGTCGCGGACCCGGGCGGGGCGGCTTGCCTGGCCTTGTCGGCTTGGGCCGTGGCGGCGGCCTGATTCATTTCCTCGGCCGTGCGGAACACGAGCGAAGCGGAGTTCACGCAGTGGCGCGTGTTCTTTTCCGTGTAGCCCTCGCCGGTAAACACGTGCCCGAGGTGCGCCCCGCAGTGTGCGCAGATTATCTCCGTGCGCCGGCCGTCGGCGTCGGGCTTGCGAACGACGGCGCCGGGGACCTCATCGTCGAAGCTCGGCCAGCCGCACTCGCTGCGGAACTTGCTCTTGGACGTGTACAACGGCGTGCCGCACTGCCGGCAGAGGTACACGCCCTGGCCGAAGTAGTCCCAGTACTTGCCCGTAAACGGGGCCTCCGTGCCCTTGTCCCGAATAATGTGCGCCTCGTCCGCGGTCAGAGGCGGCATCGCCGTTTCCATGGCCTGTCCCTGCTGAGCCTTCGCCGGAGGATCGGTCTTCTTCTGGTCCATTCCGTTATACCCTATGCTGATTGCCGCAATCGCCACAGCGACCGCGGCAGGCGCGACATATCGTGTGGCACTCATAATATATACCTCTTGTCTGAGCACGTTTCATTATAGGTAACCCGCCGACGACGATAAAGCTGCGCCTTCCGGCGGCGAGCCGCTCTGTCGCCGCCCTTGCCCAGGCAGTCGCCCCGCGATAGCATGTGCACAAGAAATCCAAGGCGAATGTCAGAAGGAAAAGGCAAACACGGCGGACACGGCAAGCCGGAGGCCGGCGGGCCGGGCAAGGGCCGACCCAAGCCGCACATCGGCCCGCGCGGCGCCCGGCGGCGCCAGGGTCGTTTGGCGGCGCCTCTGCCCGCCGCGGCTCGTCGCGCGGAAATGCCTGGCGGGTGGGACCACGTCGCCGGATGGTACGAGGGACTCGTGGCCGGCAAACGCGGCGACTTCCATGAGAACGTCGTCCTGCCGGGCGTCGTGCGCCTGCTGGAGCCGCAGCCGGGCCAGCGGGTGCTGGACATCGCCTGCGGCGAGGGCGTGCTGTGCCGCCGACTGGCGCAGCTCGGCGCGGCATGCACGGGCGCCGACGCCTCGGGCCGGCTCGTCGAGGCCGCCAGAAAACTCGCCGCCCACATGCCGGCCGAGCATCGGCCGCAATTCGCCGTCGGCGATGCAAGGCACCTCGGCGCCGTGCCCGAACTTGCCAAGGCCAGGGGCGCTTTCGACGCGGCCTCGTGCGTGCTGGCGCTGATGAACATGGACCCCTTCGAGCCGGTCCTGCACGGAGCGGCCGCGATGCTCAAGCCCGGCGGGCTCTTCGTGGCGGTCGTCATTCACCCGGCCTTCCGCTCTCCCGGCCAGACGTCCTGGGGCTGGGACACCTCCGCCCCGCCTGCCCGCGCCACCGGCAGCGCCGCAAAACCCAGGCCCGCCGGCGCCGCATCAAAGGCCCGCCCCGCCCCGCCGGCTGAACCTGCCTCGCCGCCGGCCGTCAGACAGTACCGCCGCGTGGACGCATACCTGTCGACCGCCCGCCGCGCAATCGTGATGAACCCCGCACAGGCGGCCGAGGGCAAGCCAGCCGTGACGACAGTCACGTGGCACCGCCCGATCGAGGTCTACGTCCAGGCCCTCGTCTCGGCCGGGCTGCTCATCGACGCCCTGGAGGAATGGCCCAGCCACCGCGTAAGCGAGCCGGGCCCCCGCGCGGCCGAGGAAGACCGAGCCCGCCGCGAAATCCCAATGTTCCTCGCCATGCGGGCAAGGAAGGTCGCCGGAAGCCGGTAGCCCGTCACCGGTAGGAGGCCTGCTCGCTTCAGCGAGCAGGTTACGCGCAGCTTACCCGAGGATCTGGTGGTACTCGGTCAGGCAGCCGTCGACGTGGAAGAAGGCGAGCTTGACGCCTTCGGGCAGCGTCATCGGGCCCACGACGCACTTCTTGCCCTTGATCTCCTTGTCCAGGTCGTCGACGCGGAAGGCGACATGCGGCTCCGAGAGGACCGGCTCGGTTATTGGCGAGCCCGGCTCGAAGAAGAGGTACTCGACGCGCCCGTGGGTGTTCTCGGGGTTGGTTGCCCAGCACTTGATGCTCGCGAAGTAGCCCATCTCGGGCATCTTCTTTCCGACGGGGATACCCAGGTGGTGGAACTGTCTCACAGCGGGCTCCTTTCGCCCGTCCGGCCCAGCCGGGTGCGCCCGGGCCTCATTGCCCGGATGTACGCCCCGGCCCGCGGCCGTCGCGGGTCGTTGCGAAGATTGTACACGGCCCAGGCGCCCAGGCAAGGTTTGACAGGCTTGACAGGCTTGACTGCCGGCGCTCGGATTTGAAGGCCGGGCTTGCTGGGGCTGGAAATTCCCCGTCCGGGACGATAACCTTTCTCATCCCGCGAGCACCCGCGCCGGGGCGCGGCTGCTTATGGGAAGTGCATTACAAGGAATGAACCATGCTTACGCTTCACTGGAAGAACGCCACGGACGCATCCGTCGGGCCCAGGCACGGAATCACGAAGGCCGACCTCTCGGGGATATCGCGGGTGATGGGCAAGGCCCTCAAGACCGTCATCGCACAGTGCGTCGGCGGCAAGCTCGGCTATGCCGGCCTGCCCGCCCACAAGGCCTATCCTGACTCGGTAAAGGCCCTGGCCGGCAAGTTCCGCCCGGCCACGACGGACCTTATCGTGCTTGGCATCGGCGGAAGCGCGCTTGGCAACATCGCCCTCCAGGCGGCGCTTAACCCCTCGACGTACAACCTGCTGCCGGACGGCAAGCGGCCCGGCCCGCGGCTGTTCGTGCTGGACAACGTGGACCCCGCACTGGTCGGCGACGTGCTGGACTTCATCGGCCCGCGCCTTGCCACCACGTGCGTCAACGTGATAAGCAAGTCCGGCGAGACGGCCGAGACCGCAAGCCAGTTCATGATCTTCCGCCAGGCGCTCAAGGAGAAACTCGGCGCGAGCTTCGCCTCGCGGATCGTCGCGACCACCGACGCCAAGAAGGGCACGCTGCACGACATAGCCAAGGCCGACGGATACGCCGCGCTGGAGGTCCCCGGGGACGTCGGCGGGCGATTCAGCGTGCTCGCGCCCGTCGGCCTGTTCAGTGCGGCCATGTGCGGGATCGACATCGACAAACTGCTCGCCGGCGCCGAGGCCATGCGAAAACGCACCGAGAACCCCACGTGGCGCAAGAACCCCGCCGCAGTCCTGGCCGCCATCAAGCACTTGGCCACCGCCAAGGGCAAGATCATGCACGTGATGATGCCCTACTCCAACCGCCTGTACCTGCTGGCCGACTGGTACCGCCAGCTCTGGGCCGAGTCCCTCGGCAAGCAGCACGACCGCGCCGGCAAGGAGGTCTTCGCCGGGCCGACGCCGATAAAGGCCCTCGGCGCAACCGACCAGCACAGCCAGGTCCAGCTCTACCGCGAGGGTCCAAACGACAAGCTGACGATCTTCCTGGAAGTCGCAAAGCACCCGCGCGAGCTGGCCGTGCCGGATGTCTTCGGCGATGTCCCCGGCCTGGCGTACCTCCGAAAGGCCGACCTGGGCAAACTGCTCAACGCCGAGAAGATCGCCACCGAGTACGCCCTGGCCTGCTCGAAGCGGCCAAGCGTGACGATACGCTTCGACGAAATCTCGCCGCACACGGTCGGCGAGTTCATCTACCTCTACGAGTTCACCACCAGCCTGGCCGGCGAACTGCTGAACATCAACGCATACGACCAGCCCGCCGTCGAACTCGGCAAGAAGGCCGCCTTCGCCCTCATGGGCCGGGATGGCTACGAGGCCATGGCAAAGGAGATCGCCCCCTTCGCCCAAAGCGACGAGAAGTACGTCTTGTGAGCGGCGGCGCTCCCTGATGGACACTCTATCCGCCTGCCAGGGCGTCTCACATTCGGTCTGCAATCCGCTGGAGGATTGCCCGCCAGATGTCCGCAAGCCCCATTTGTTGGGCCCATTGCGAGACGTACTGACGATCCACCATGTCGGCGCTTACCTTCATGATTCCAGCGATATCCCGCAGATGCTTCTCCGAACCGCCTTCACGGTAATATTCCATCTTGCCCAGGATCACGTCCTCGGGCCGGGCGCAGTACCCTTCCAGGTCCGGCAGGATTCGCATCCGCTGCCGCCGCGACATCTCCGCTTGTCCCCAGGCACTGGCCGGCACGATCAACAGGTCGATCTTGTTGCCGGAAGTTGAATGAATGATGTTGAACTGCCCGTTGCGCCGGACGGCTTCCAAGGCCGCGCGCTCGCTGACGTAGAACTCGTCGGATGAGAACGCCTTGCATAGCCCGGGGACCTGTTGTTCCTTCAGATCGACGACAACGTCGATGTCCTGAGTCATCCGCGGCTCACCGTAGGCCGCGCTGGCCAGCGAACCGACCACCATGTAAGGAACGTCCATGCGATCCAGGACGCCAACCAGTTGTCTCAGCAGGTCAATCTGATCCAAGGAGCATTCTCCTGGCGATCTCAGCCTGGATACGCGCCGCGTCCCAATCCCCATGACGCGTCCTGAGATGCCCCTCAATCCGAAGGCGAACAAGGCGGTTGGCCGCCAGGGCCATTTCAACCCGCTGGGCGGGTGTCTTGCCCCGAAGGACTCGGGCCACGGCATCGTCCACAACTTCGATCTGCCCTTTGTCCAACCGCCATTTCACGTGGGTCTGCTTCATGGTAATCTGCACGAGTATATACCAAGTCGGCCGGAAATGGAACATTCGGCTCCGCTACACGCTGCAAGGCGGGCTCGCGGCACGGCGGGCTCCGGGCCGGAATTTGCGCCGCGGATCCGCAACAGGAATTCGTTCCGCCATTGCCCCACGCGCCTCCTGCCGCTAGAATGCCCGCCATCGAAGGCTGCTGATTCATGCGGCGGCCAAGGACGAAAGCAAGGCCAATGATTCATCGCATTGACATCCGATCCAAAGAAGGCTTCGGCGACCCCCATGCCGAAGGTGTGCTGGCGCAGATTCGCGAACTGGGCATCGACTCCGTCGGCAAGGTGCGCTCGGCGAGGCTCTTTTTCCTGGCCGGGGACCTCTCGGCCGAGCAGGCCCGCCAGGCGGCAGAGGACCTCCTGGCCGACCCGGTGATCGAGCAGTACCGCATCGACGAAGGCGACGGCGGGGCAAGCGGGCAGGCCCCCGGCGGCGACGAGGCCGAGGCCGCCAACCAGGCCCCCGGCCAGGCCGTCATCGAGGTTCACCTCAAGCCCGGCGTGATGGACCCTGTGGCGGCGTCCACCGAGCAGGCCATCCGCGACATGCACCTGGCGGTCACGTCCGTCCGCACCGGCCGGCGGTACGAACTGAGCGGCAGCGTCGACGAGGCGACCCGCGAGGCCATCGCCCGCCGCCTGCTGGCCAACCCAGTCATCGAGGACATCCACTACGCCGCGCACACCCCGCCGGAAGTTCACGGACACACCTACGAGCTCAAGATCATCGACGTGCCCATCCGCGACCTCGACGACCAGGCCCTGGTCAAGCTCGCGGCCGACAATGAGATGTTCCTGAACCTCACGGAGATGAAGGCGATTCAGGACTATTTCCGCCGCGTCGGGCGCGAGCCGCGCGACGTCGAACTGGAGATGATCGCCCAGACGTGGTCGGAGCACTGCGTTCACAAGACGTTCCGCAGCGACATTGCCTACAGGGGCACCCCCATCCCCGGGGACTGGGAATGGAACTGGCGCGTCGAAAGCGGGGAGCACCTGGAATCGCTGGATCCAAGCATCCGGCGCACGTTGAGTGACATGGGGGCGGAAGAAGAGACCCAGGTGCGCATCATGGAGGCGGTGAAGCCCCGGGTCGGGCCAGGGCCGGCGAACGTAGACCTAGTGCTGAACCCGGATGGCGCTGTCAGGCTGCGAGTGGACGGCAAGGAAGTCTGCGGGTTCATGCACGCGGACCTCGTGGGTGACAATGTCCTGTTCAGAATTCCCAACCTGATCAAGAGCACGATCTTCGCGGCCACCAAGGACCTTGCCAAGCCGTGGTGCCTGAGCGTCTTCGAGGACAACGCGGGCGTGATCGAGTTCGACGAGTCGCACGCGGTGTGCTTCAAGGTCGAGACCCACAATCACCCCTCGGCGATCGAGCCTTACGGCGGCGCGGCCACGGGTATCGGCGGGGTCGTCCGCGACCCGATGGGCACGGGCCTGGGGGCCGAGCCGGTCGCCAACACGGACATCTTCTGCTTCGGCCCGCCGGACATGCCGCTGGAGGCGGTGCCCAAGGGCGTGCTTCATCCGCGGCGTGTGATGCGCGGCGTGGTCAGCGGCGTCCGCGACTACGGCAACCGCATGGGCATTCCGACGGTCAACGGCGCGGTGTACTTCGACGAGAAGTACCTGGGCAACCCGCTGGTCTTCTGCGGGACCATCGGCCTGCTGCCGATCGACAAGTGCCGCAAGCGCCGGCCTGGCGCGGGCGACGCGATCGTCTGCGTCGGCGGGCGGACCGGGCGCGACGGCATCCACGGCGCGACGTTCAGCAGCGGCGAGCTGACGCACCAGCACGAGACGGAGTTCTCCCACGCCGTGCAGATCGGCAACGCCATCACGGAAAAGAAGATGCTCGACACGATCGTCCAGGCCCGCGATCTGGGGCTATACTCGTGCATCACCGACTGCGGGGCCGGCGGGCTTTCCAGCGCCGTCGGCGAAATGGGCGAGACCACCGGCGCCGAGGTCCACCTCGACCGGATCACGCTCAAGTACGCCGGCCTGACCTACGCCGAGATGTGGATCTCCGAGGCGCAGGAACGCATGGTCCTGGCCGTGCCGCCCGGAAACGTCGAGCGGATTCTCAAGATATTCAGCGACGAGGGCGTCGAGGCGACCGTCATCGGCACGTACGGCGCCGCCAACCGCATGTTGCGGCTGTTCTACGCCGGCCAGGTCGTCGGCGAGCTGGAGATGAGCCTGCTGCACGAGGGGTGCCCGCGTCCGACCAAGCCGGCCGTGTATCAAAAGACCGAGCGGCCCAGCCCCAGCCCCAAGGCCCGCGAGAGCTACAACGCTGCGCTGCTGGCGATCCTGTCGGCCCCGAACGTGGCCAGCAAGGAATGGATCATCCGCCAGTACGACCACGAGGTCCAGGGCGGCAGCGCGATCAAGCCGCTGGTGGGCGTCGGCGGGGAAGGTCCCGGCGACGCGGCCGTCATCCGCCCGGTCCTGGCCAGCCGCAAGGGCGTGGTGATCTCGTGCGGGATGAACCCGCGCCTCGGCGACCTCGACCCCTACCAGAGCGCCCTGCACGCAGTCGATGAGGCACTGCGAAACGCCGTGTCCGTCGGGGCCAACCTCGACCGCACGGCCATCCTGGACAACTTCTGCTGGGGCAACTGCAACAAGCCCGACCGGATGGGCACGTTCGTCCAGTCCGCCAAGGGCTGTCGCGACGCCGCGCTGGGTTACGGCACGCCCTTCATCTCCGGCAAGGACTCGTTGAACAACGAGTTCCAGACCCAGACCGGCCAGACCATCGCTATCCCCGCGACGCTGCTGGTCTCCGCCATCAGCGTGATCGACGATGTCTCGCGATGCGTCACCGCCGACGCGAAGGCAGCGGGCAACTTCCTCTTCCTGCTCGGGCGGACCGGGCCGCAACTCGGCGGCAGCCACTACCTGCTCGTCGAGGGCGGCCAAACGGGCAACGACGTGCCGCCGGTGGACGTGCCGGCAAACCTGAAGGTCATGCGGGCCATACAGGCGGCGATCGAGGCCGGCACCGTGCGAAGCTGCCACGACCTCAGCGAGGGCGGCCTGGCCGTCGCGGCCGCGGAAATGGCTTTCTCCGGCGCACTGGGCGTCGAACTCGACCTGGCCGCCGTGCCGACAACCGACAACTCCGTCGGCGACCAGGCGCGGCTGTTCGCCGAGTCGGCCGGGCGATTCCTCGTCGAGGTCGCGCCGCAGAACTACGACGCCTTCCTGCGAATCGTGAAGGACTGCCCGTTCGGCGAGGTCGGCAAGGTCACCGGCGCCGGCAGAATCGTGATCAAGGGCCAGGCCGGCGACGTAATCGACCTGCCCGCCGCCGACGCAAAGGCCGCCTGGCAAAAGACGTTCAACTGGTGAAAGAAGCGGAAAAGAAGGTCCTAGGTCCTAGCTCCTAGGTCTTAGGCTGGCAGAGCCTGAAGCTGTGCTCTTGCCCTTTCCCGGGAAACCGGTGAAGCCTTGGGACACCGCGGAGCGCCCTAGGACCTAAGAGCTAAGAGCTATGACCTTCTTCTAATGCTCGACTGCGTTGAGAACTATCGATCATCAGCAGCACAGACAGGAATACAAGGATGTCCACACCGAAGGCATTGGTCTTGAGAGCCGCCGGAACCAATTGCGACCGCGAGGCCAAGTTCGCGCTCGAGCAGGCGGGCTTCGCCGCCGAACGGGTCCACGTGTTTCGAATCATGGAAAACCCCGCCCAACTGGCCGAGTACCAGTTCCTGGTCATCCCGGGGGGTTTCAGCTACGGCGACGACGTCGCGGCCGGGAAAATCCTCGCCAACCAGATGATCCACCGCCTTGCCGAGCCGCTCAACCGGTTCGTCGACGACGACAAGCTGGTGCTGGGGATCTGCAACGGCTTTCAGGTGCTCATCAAGTCCGGCCTGCTGCCGTGGGGCCGCGTGTCGCCGGAGGCAATGCAGCGCGACGCGACGCTGGCGTGGAACGACACCGGCCGATTCGAGGACCGCTGGATCCACCTCCGCGCCGACAGCGACAAGTGCGTCTTCCTGCCCAAGGGCGAGATCGTCGCACTTCCGATCGCCCACGGCGAAGGCAAGTTCGTGCCCGCCAACGACGCCGTGCTCGCCAGGCTCCGCGAGAACGACCAGCTTGCCCTGCGCTACTGCGACGCCGAGGGCCGGCCTGGCCAGTACCCCGTCAACCCCAACGGCAGCATCGACGACGTAGCCGGCCTGTGCGACGGCTCCGGACGGGTCCTCGGCCTGATGCCCCACCCCGAGCGCTTCGTGGACGTAACCCACCACCCACAATGGACCCGAGGCAACGTCCGCCGCGCCGACGGCCGGCTGTTCTTCCAACGAGCATTCGAGTTCCTGAGTAGTCAGTAGGATTCCCAGGGATTGCTATCCCTGGGCTTCAAGTGCCGGGGAATACTCCCTAACCAGATGCACCCGAGGACAGGGGAATGCTCCGTAACCAGGAGCGCCTAAGTGCCAGGGAATGCCCACTGACCCAAGGCGCCGAACGTCCGCGGATATCACACAATACGGAATTCATGGACTTGAGAAGACACGAGCAATCAGAAGCCCAGGGATAGCAATCCCTGGGAACTGATCGCCATAAGAGCAATTCCTCCGCGCGATCAGTCGCATCGCCCCCGTGCTTCCATTCGTTTGACCACCCCCACCGCCGCTATAACCAGCGCCAGCATCACGCCGGTCAAGGCCGCGTAGAGACCAAAGCCGCGCGCGATGCCGATCTTGTCGAACACGACCGTCATAGCAAAGGGGAACACGAACGCCCCAACCCCCCCGCCGGTGCTTGCCATTGCCACGGCCAGGGACTGGCCCGTGCGGAGGTGCCTGCCCAGCAGCGCCATGACCACCGGGTAGATGGCCGAGAATCCCAGCCCGGCGACGAAGACCGCCACGCCCACGCCGACAACCGACGGCGTGAACGCCAACGCCACCATCGCCGCGGTCGCCGTAACGCCCATTCCCAGCAGCAGGCGGTCCTGGCGCTCGCCGTGGTAGAGCGCCGACACGCCGACCCTCCCGGCCAGCAGGCCCACCCAGAACGCCGAGACCAGCACCCCCGCAAACTTCTTTGAGGCCGACATGGTCGCCACGCAGTACTCGGCCACCCAGTCCGTCACGCCGATCTCCACGCCGACGTACACCATCAGGATCAGCGAGCCGAGAATGACCAGCGGGTTTCGCAGCACCTCGCCCAGGCGGGCGGGCTCATGCCCGGCAGGGACCGCGGAGCCCAGCCGCGAGAAAGGCATAACCGCCATCGCCGCCGCCATGGCAAGCGACAGTGCCGAACCCAGGCGGAAGATCGTCTGCCACGAGGCCCCGGCCTCGGCAATCACCAGGACCACCAGCGGCGACGCGACGGACCCGGCGGCGAACGCGGCGTGCATGAGGTTCATCAGCCGGCTCTGCCCGCCGCGCTCCATCCGAACCACGCCGAAGTTGACCACCACCTCCGTACCCGCCGCGCCGGCACCGCTGAGCAGCCTGAGCGCCGTGTTGACCGCCGCGGAGCCCGTCACCCCGAAAAACCCCAGCCCGACCGCCTGAACCAGCAGCCCCCCGACAATCACCTTCCGCGGCCCGAGCCGGTGGATCAGCACGCCGCTGATGAACGTCGCGACAAAATAACCCAGGGCGCTGGCGTAAAGCACCACGGCCGTGGTCTTGTAGCTCCATTCAAATTCGCGGATAACCGTCGGCAACACCGCCCCGACCGCCGTCATGTTCAGCCCGAACAGCGCGAAGCTGCCCAGCATCGACGCGAACAGCACGCGATGGCCCGGATCAACTTGTGGAATCAACTTCATTGAAGGAAGGTAGCATGTAGTAGGCAATAGGTATTACCGTGGCAGAGCCGTAAGCATGGCTTTCTAAGTATTTAAGCTCCTTTGATTGAGCGCCCTAAGAGCAACAATCTCCCCTGATAGGCGTCGTTTTGAATTTCGTGCTTCGGAATTGTTTCGGATTTCGTGCTTTGAATTTCGGATTTATGCCCCGGCATAATGCTCATCAATAAAGAGACAGTGCACCAGGACCCAGGACCTCCTGCTACCGCTCGAACTCCGCACCCGGCGCGGTCATGTCAACCACGCTTTGGGCGACGTTCACGTATTGCATGCGGGCCTCGTAGAGGCCCTGGTCGAGAAGGCGTTTCTCGTCTTCGGTGAGGTTGCCCTCGGTCTTCTGCTCGAGGACCCCAAGCGTGTCGATGTGGTACTTGGCCAGGTCGAGGTCCACGTAGCGCCGCTTGGTGCGGGGGTCTTCCATGCCGCCAAGGGCCATGAACACCTGCGTGACAAGCGAGTTGACGTGCGTGGCGAAGCTCGCCGGCGGCAGTTGTCGCGCCTGGGCGGCCTTGGCGGCCGCGGCCTCGCGAGTGGGCGCCCCGGCCGCAGCTCCGGCCGCCTGATCCTGCGCGGCGCCTGCCGGCGCGCCGCCCAGCGCCTGCCCGGCGGCGGCTTGCTGCTTCTTCTGCTCGACCTCCCGTGCGAGGCGCTCCTTCTCGGCCCTGGCCTGGGCCTTCCAGTCGTCGTCCACAACGATCTTGGGTTTCTGCTGCTCGCCCGGTGCCTGCTGGTTCTCGGCCATGTCGGTTGCCTCGCTATGCTCGAATATCAAATCTCAAATGCCGAATCTCAAATGCCGAATGCTCAATGCCGTAAGGATAAGGGACTCCGCCACGCCTTTCAAGCCGCCGAGGAAAAGAAGAAGGGGAAAAGAAGATTGACCGCGGTCGCACATGAACCCTCGGTTCACCCGGAAACATGAAAAGCCGAGGACGAGGACGAGGGCTGTCGCCTGGCCCTTACTGCCTATTTTGCCGCGCCGAAGGTCCGCCCCGCCACGGCGGACCTTCGGCGTGGCGGGGCGGACCACCTTCTTTTCGGAACAAAGACACAGGGATAAGAGGGAAGAAGGCATGGTGGCCCCGGCTCATTCGTATTTCAGCGGATAGCCGGCCGGGTTGTTTAGCGAGTCCAGGCACAGGTCCACGTCCAGCGCGGGCCAGTGGAGGTGGTTGCCGTCGAGGAGTTCGACGTTCAGGATTTCGCCGACCCGCGCATCCCGGAACCACGGATATTCCTCGTACGGCAGGAAGTACTCCGCCCCGACGGCCAGCAGCCAGATCCCCTGGCCGTCGATCTGGGTGACCTCGATGTCGGGTGCGACATTCATTGTTGTATCATATGCCGATGTCGGGTTGTTTCCACGTGAGCGATGGCATGAATCAGGGATGAACGACCTCGTTGCCTCGCCGTCGCCCCTGCCGGGGCTCTGGATTGTATTGGATCGGTTCCGGGGGTTCGCGGGCACGCTCACCGCCCGGCTATGCGCCGCCGGCCCTACGGGCCTCAAAGGCGGCACACGCACGGCCAGGGCACTCGGGTAAAGACCTTTCGGACCTCGTGTGAGGGTCTTCCGGATATTGCGTAGGTAGGCAGGGGACAAGACAGCCCTTCCGGCGGGCTCTTGGGGGCCCCGCCCCCAAGAGCCCGGAGTTTATCGCTTTACGGCTGCCAGCAGGCGACATATGATG
>Ga0315282_10010074_pt1 | contig 14905 bp, 7 predicted proteins | sample YL17G07_20_MG_FD_203693 | JGI IMG/M metagenome (GOLD analysis project Ga0315282, IMG submission 203693) | Sediment microbial communities from Yellowstone Lake, YNP, Wyoming, USA - YL17G07_20 | ecosystem: Environmental > Aquatic > Freshwater > Lake > Sediment | place: USA: Wyoming | collected... | reverse complement strand
AGGCAGAAGCTTGGGAGAAAAGCCGTGACGACGCCAAGGTCAACGTGAACTGGCAATTCACCACGGCAGATGCCAGGACAAAACTAAGACGGCTTTATCCGTCAATTGAAGAGTAATGGAGCACTAGAGTCCCTCAATCTGAGCCCCGAGGGCCACCTTGAATGCGGCGACTGCAGGAACTGTAGTGGGCAGGGAGCACCCAAACGTGACAGTCGCGCTATCCCCGTCGGCAATTGAGTCCACAGATGCGGGGATGAAGGTGACGCCGGTGACGTCCTTACTGTCCACTGTCACCCAATCAGCATCGCTCGGCCCCTCGTACTGGATCTTCGCCAGGCTGAATTGGATGACCTTGACCGCCTGTTTTCCGCCACTGGTGTTCTTGATCGTGAATGAGCAGCCCGTCAGGGACGACGACGCGTATTTCAGCGTCTCTACCTGCAGGTCGACGCTGATGTGGGTAACCGCGTTGACGATGATGGTCACAGTGGCTGAGGCAGTGCCGCCGTTGCCATCACCGACCTGATAGGTGAACGTATCGATCCCCGCGAACCCGTTGTCCGGGGTGTATGTGAACGAGCCATCACCACTCAGGCTCGAAGTCAGAGTTCCATGCGACGGTCCCGCAATCAGGCTCGCCGTCAGCGTGTCTCCTGGGTCCGGATCACTGTCGTTGGCCAGGACCCCCGACGTGGAGCCCGGACTCAGCGTCTCCCCCTGCATCATCGAGTACTGGTCATTCACCGCCACCGGAGTGTGGTTCGCGTGTCCGACCGTGACGCTGGCGCTATCCGAGCCGGTCAGGGTGCCACCACTGGCGGAATTCGATCCGGTGGCCGTGGCCGTGTTCGTGATGGTTTGCGACTCCGTGGTCTCATTCACAACGGTCGTCACAAACGTGCCGTTCGCCGACGCGCCGCCGTTCAAAGTACCGCTTGTAGGCAGGTCGGGCAGCGTCACGTGGAAATCGTCGCTGGGATCGGTCGGAGTCCCGTTATCATCTATCAAGACGACGTTGTAGAGCGGGCCCAGGCCGGGGTTGGTCACCTTGTACCAATACTTGATCTGCGTGCCGCTCCCCACGGTGAGAGAAGGCGCGGCAGCACCTATGGGCTGATTCGCATAACCCACTAGCTTTTCCACTTGGATATCCGCCGGCGCAATGTCTCCGACTTTTTGGAATGGGACCGTCTGCCTGCCCGTGCTGATCGTGACGTCCTTGCCGTGGAATTCCGGGTCCACGACGGTCCCTGCATCGAGCTGACCCCAGAGGTTGCCGGTTGGACTTTTGTCGGCATCGCGCGACAGGCGAGTGTTGATCCGGATGACGACCTTCTCCCCGTCCTGCAGGTTGCCGATCTTCACCGAGCAGCGCAGCGTGTTATCATTAGAAGACAAGGGCTCATTGCTCCAGTAGTCGTCGAGCGTGGCGGCGGTGTCGTAGTCGGAAGTGAACTCCACCGACACCAGCTCTCTGAGCCCGGCGCCGGGGTGGCCGGTGTTCACGGCGGCGAAACTGAAGTCGAGCTGAATCGTCTGCCTCCCGACTGCGCCGGACCGAACCGTGACCAGGGCCAGCCAGGAGACAATATCCCCGGCTCGGAAGTCGCCGCCCTCGAGCGAAGTGACGAAGCCGGCGCTCCAGGAACCACCGCCTGTGCTGTGAGTGTACGTGGTCGGGTCCGCGGCGGCAAAGTTAATGTTGAAATCGCCGCCAACCGCCCAGGCCGGCGCGGTGCTCAGCAGCATCACGGCACAAAATGGCAAGATCGCCTTCCACAGCCTCCACCCGTGGGAATCCCCTGTAACGCCCATACGCACTCCTTTACACAAATCTCTGTCCATAGTTACACCTTCCTTTCCGATAAATGCCAATACCCGAACTCCACCAACGCGCTGATTTGCACTCGCCCCTCCGTGCGGGAGAGACACACCTTTAACGGTCCCCCCATCACGCCCCACCCAAGGAGCCATCATCTGCGCCCATAGACTACCCTCCAAATAAAGGAATCAAGGGCAGGTCTCAATGGCCTGCTGTGATCCAAATCTCTCTCGGCGCGCAGCACAAGACCGGCAACGGTCGGCTGCACACCCCGCCATCCTCACGAGAATAATAGAGGAGGAGCCCTTCAAGCCGGCGGCTCCGCGGCTAGGGTATCAGGAAGTGGATTGGTAGAAATGCATTTGTGCGACTCCCTTCCGATCCGATACCATCCGTGTCTCACTACGAGAAAGAACTGCGCACATCCGTTCACGTGCGCATTAAATAACGGAGGCTACCGCAAGCAGGGGCGCGTGTCAATAGAATTTTGCAGAAATTCCAGTCCCGCCGGGCGGGTATAAGCAGTAGCAATTGGTGGGTAAGCCCGCCCCGCTCAAGTCGGGATGATCGCCGCTTGAGGAGTCGATCGGCCTCTCAGCGCCGCCGCTCAAGCGACGAGGCATTATGCACCGCACGGGCAGACCCGAACAGGCCGTCCAGCGGGTAGAGACTCCCCCTTGCCGGACAGCTCACAAAGGCCGGCACAGGCGTCCTGCACGCACCCGCACGTGTCGTGCGCGCGCGACGCCTGTGCCCAAATCATCCATTATCATCCATCGACAATCAGAGGGTCCAGCCCTGCCGGTACGGCGGGTTGACGTACTGATTCGCCTCATCGTTGTTCGTGAAGCGCATATTCGCTGCATCCCATTCGAGCTTCGTGCCGGGCAGCTTCAGAGCAATCACGCCGAGCATCGCGAGCTCGGTGAGCGGGCCACCGTAGGAGAAATCGGACCCGGCCTTGCCGCCCTCGCGAATCGCGCGGAGCCAGTCCTCGTGATGTCCCTTGACCCTGCCGATCTTCTGCGGCGGCAGCTTATACGCCTTCATTTTCTCTTCGGGGATGAGCCGGACGCTGCCGGCGCCATGCGAGCCATACATGATGACGCCCTTGTCGCCGTAGACGTAAGCGCCGGTATCGACGGGCTTGCGGCCCGGCTCCAGTTCCTTGGCCGGCGGGATATTTTCCGTCCCGCTGTGCCAGACGAGGGTGATCGGTCCGCGGCTGCCCTTGGCCGGAAACTCGAACGTGATGATGTCGCCCACCGGGAACACATCGTCCCGCGTCTTGGGATCGTAGTCCTTGACCTGGGCCTGGATCGTCTTCGGTGCACCCAGATCGAGGGCCCAGAAGACGGGGTCCACGACATGGCACACCCAGTCGCCAATGGTCCCGTTACCATAGGGGACCCAGCCGCGCCATCGCCCGGGGAGATAGAACGAATGATACGGCCGCTCCTTCGCCGGGCCCTGCCACAGGTCCCAATTCAGGCCCTCTGGAATCTCCTCCTTCTCGCTCATCTGAGACAATCGCTCGATGCCGGAGTTGACGGCCGAGCAGCCGCAGTGGACCGTGTGCACGTTGCCGATCGCCCCGTCCCAGATCCATTCGCAGAACATGCGGATCGTATCGAAGGAATGGCCCTGGTTGCCCAACTGCGTCACCACCTTGTGCTCCTGGGCCGCTTTCATCAGGGCGCGGACCTCCGCGACGGAATGGGCCAGCGGCTTCTCACAGTACACCGGCTTGTTCCGCTTGATGGCGGCCATCGCGGCCACGGCGTGCGTATGATCGGGCGTCCCGACGATCACCGCGTCGATCTTGTCGCCCATCTCATCGAACATCTTGCGGAAATCCTGATACACCTTGGCGTTGGGAAACTTCGGGATCGTGCTGCCCCCGCGCTGTCGCGGCCGCAGGTCCACGTCGCACAACGCGACGATCTGCGTGCCCTCGTCGCGCGCCACCTCCTGGATATCGTCGGCGCTCCGGCCGCCGGCGCCGATGCCGGCCACCGCCAGTTTTGCGCTGGGCGCCGTCGCCCCTTGTCCGCCGAGCACATGGCGAGGCACGATCGTGAACGCCGCGACCGCCCCCGTCGCCGATTTCAGTAACTGTCGTCTCGATGTCTTCATTGTGTCCCCAGTCATAGTCAACCCTCGAAAATCATGTGGCCCACTTTGTGCAGTTTTGCGCACCGGTCTTGTCATCTTTCAAAAGCCGTCACAGTAGCGATACGTCTCAAAGAGGGTGGCTTCACCCTCTTTGCCTTTGCCGCTGACGCCGTGCTCCATGCCCAGCACGCCGGTGTAACCCTTCTCGTGGATGCGATTGAAGACGTCCCGATCATTGATCTCGCCAGAGCCCGGCTCGTCGCGGCCGGGATTGTCGCCAATCTGGAAATACCCGATCTCGCTCCAGGCCATGTCCATATTCGGAATCAGGTTGCCCTCGGAGACTTGCTGGTGATACAGATCGTCGAGAATCTTGACGCTCGGGCTGTTCTCGAACATGCCGAAATGCGGGGCATACTTCATGCGGAACTTCGGACGATTCGACTTGCCCTCCCGCGCAGGGCCAGCCCCCGCCACCGCTCCGGCCGTCACCCCCGCGGCCAGAAACTCCCGACGATTCATCCTGGGTCCTCCCAAAGCTACGTCACATCTTGTCACCGGCCTGTTTCATCGCCGGAGAGTGTATCACGAATCCGCCCGCAACCCCAAAAGAATTCAGCCTGTAGTGACGAGCGGCAGCCCGTTTGTAATATGCCCGTAAGGGCATCACGTAGCACGGGCATCTTGCCCGTGGTCTGGAATCACGGGCACTCGCGCCCATGCCGGGGAAACGCCTTGCGGCGTCACTACGAACGGCCTGCGGCCTCGACATTGCGACCTCTCTTGGATCCTCAGTTTTTTCTGGTGCGCTCGTGGCGAGGGACAAGCTTGGGACTATAATGGGACAATTATGAGAACAACAATGAATCGTCGCGAGTTTCTGACAGGCGCTGCCGCGATCGGCGCAGCGGTGACAGGATTTCCGTACATCGTGCCGGGGCGAGCGCTGGGGGCTCAGGGGGCTGTGCCGCCGAGCGAGAGGATTGCCATGGGCTGCATCGGCGTCGGCAGCATGGGCGGCGGGCACGTCCGCGGCTTCGCGGGACAGGACGACGTGCGTGTGGTCGCCGTGTGCGACCTGCGGCGCAAGTTCCGCGAGCAGGCCAAGCAGGTCGTCGATGAGAGGCACGGCAATACCGACTGCCGGATGTACCACGATTTTCGTGAGTTGCTGGCCCGGCCGGACATCGATGCGGTCTGCATCGCCACGCCTGACCATTGGCACGCGCTTATCGCCATCGAGGCGGCGAAGAACCACAAAGATATGTACATGGAAAAACCCGTCGACGTCCACGTCGCGGCGGCCAAGGCCCTGCGCGAGGCCGTCAATCGCTATGGCGTCGTCTTCCAGTTCGGCACCCAGCAGCGCTCGGACCGGGGATTTCGATTCGGCTGCGAGCTGGTCCGAAGCGGCCGCATCGGTAAGCTGCGCACGATCGTCGTCGGCTCCGTGCCAGGGGCGCAACTGGCGAATCAGCCGCTCCAGCCGCAGCCCGACCCCGCCGAGTTCGACTACGATTTCTGGCTGGGCCCGGCCCCGTGGTCGCCCTACACGTTCGAGCGGGCGGCCTCCCGCGCCGAGGGCAGTCCCGGCTACTGGATGCACATCCATGATTACTGTCTGGGCTGCCTCAGCGGCGCCTGGGGCATCCACCACGTGGACATCGCCCAGTGGGGCAACAACAGCGACGACACCGGCCCGCTGGAGATCGAAGGCTCCGGCGTCCTCCCGAGCGACGGGCTCTGCGACACGCCCATTACCTGGCGCGTCGAGCACCTCTATGCCAGCGGCGTCAAGATGATCCACATGGACTCGAAGCACACCGAGGCCGAATTCCCGCAGTTCGTCACGCCGGTCCTCGACATGAAAGGCTGCGGCATCCTGTTCATCGGCTCCGAAGGCTGGGTGATCGTCTCGCGAGGCGGAACCGACGCCGGCCCGAAATCCCTGTTGCAGACGGCCTTCGACTCTAACGAGCCCCGCCTGCCCGTCAGCAACAACCACAAGCGGAACTTCCTCGACTGTGTCAAGACACGCCGCCAGCCGATCAGCCACATCGAGGCCGCCGTGCGATCCGACACGATCTGCCATCTCGACGACATCGCGATCCGCACCGGCCGAAAGCTCCACTGGGACCCCAAAACCGAGCATTTCGTGAACGACGAAGCCGCGAACCGCCTCCTGACCCGCCCCCTCCGAAGCCCCTGGAGGTTGTGAGCGAGTGTCATCTGCTACCCCACCGCTCCAGGATCGGCTCCAGCAGGACCGACCGCGTGCTGCCGTCCTTCATTTCCGCCGTCCCTACGATACAGCCGTTGTTGTTCAGGTCTGCGACGAGAAACCGCTTCATGCCGCGCACATACCTGTTCAGCGGCACGCGCCCGCGAGCCGGGTCCCACAGATAGGACACTGCTTCCTCGGCATCAAGACGCGGGCGGAAGAACCGCTCTCGCCAGTCCTCCCATCGGCTGCGCACAAAGTCCGTATAAGCAATCTGATTCCTGTCGTTGAGCCTGGTCATATCATTGGTGTTGACCGGAGTCAGACGTCTCGGCTTCTTCTGCTCATCCCAGAAGATCAGGTACGGCTTTTTCGTGTTAAACTCGTCGATGCCTGCCATACATGATCTGTTATTGATACTGTGCGGCCAGGTGCGAGGTCCAACTGTATCGAGCGATATGGGCCCATTCGGATCAAGGAGATACCAGCACCGCGGATTTGCCGAGCCTGGGAGTGTCACGACAAGTACTTGGCCGGCGTCATTGATGCTCACAGGTTCGCACCGAGACCCATCGGGTGTACTCAATGCCTTCATGCCGGTCGCCTTATCCCAGAGGAAGAAAGGCGAAGAGAGGGCAGGGTTGCGAGAAATGCCGATGATCTGCCCGCGATTGTTCATTGCCAAGGCGACACTCAGTTTACTCCCAACAGGATCGAGCATCGTTCTGCCCCTGGCGGGCTCCCACAGGAACGCCTGTAGGCTATTGGGGTCCACCGGCATGGTTCCGCTGATCTGCCCGGCGTTGTTGATCGCCAGTGGGTCTCCGGTCACCGGGCCGAGGTCCTGGATGCCGTTCTCGCGATCCCAGAGGAAAAGGCGTTCATTGTCATTCCCCATATTCTCCACGCCCACGACCTGTCCTCGGTCGTTCAAAGCGTAGGCTCGTGTGTGCCAGCCGCCGAGCGAGGGCAGGATGGTGACCCGGTACAAGGCCGCCGGCTGGTATAAAAGCCATGCGAGCAACCTGGCGATGAGCACCGCCGCACAAGGAATCACGACTCGAAGGTATCGTCTTCTCGCGTGCGCCACCATGCGTCCTTTCCCGCGACCGCCTCAAAGAGTATCCGGCGAAACCGTTCCTCGATCTCTCAGGACCCCCATGAGAACGCGCCGCCGGCCCCAAGTCAATGAGAGACCTCTCGCGAATCGCCGAACCGGGGTCTCCGCACACACTTTCAGGAGCCGGGGGAGCCGTTCTTCTGGGGGCTGGCACGCCAGGCGCTGGCGTGATTCCAACTGTCGAGATCCGAACTGGCGGGGTTCTTGATCGTCAGAGAGTAGCCCTGACCATCAGTTGCTGCAAACCAGTCGTCGCTATATGTGAATTCGAGAATGGTGCTGCTCGTGCGGTCGTCAAGCCGGATCGTCTCGCCGGCGTTGTTGAGACTACCGGTGTATGTGCCGGGGGCGAGATTTGCATTGCTGCCGTAACGTGAAGTGAACGCGGCCTGGTTCCGCACGATCACTATATAGGCCCCTGCTGCAAGCATGAGGTTGCGGCCGTCCTGGAACGTGTAGGAGATACCGTCAGAGAACTTGACTCCATCGAGCTTCAGCGCAGCCGTGCCGATGTTCTTGAGCTCGATGAACTCGTACTGCTCGTTGTCGAACGAGCCGCCCTCGGCCGGGTTATACATGATCTCAGTGATTCGCAGGTACCGCTGCTGGTCGCTCGGAGTGCCGGTGAAAGTCAGGGTATCCACGACCCGGCCGCTGCGGTCGGTCAGGCTCAGGGTCTCGCCCCAGTTCGACAGGTGGCCCTTGTAGTTGCCCTGGACGAACCGGGCCTCTCCTCCTTTGGGACTTGTGCTCCGGCTGCGGAAGGCTTTGACCTTGGGGGAAACATACAGGCGGCCGCCCGCCACGAGGACAGTGCCGGGCAGGAAGGTGTGCTCGATGCCGCCGGAGATTTGCCAGCCGGAGATGTCCACAGCATAGCCATTCGGATTCGTAAGCTCGACATACTCCTCGTTCTGATTTCCGGAGGCTGGGTTGTAGTCATACGCGCCGAATTTGATCACCACGTTGGCCGGCTGCGAGTCGGGGATGCCCGCGTTGCCGCCGGGCGGTTGGCTGGCCGTGTTGTTGATGTTGTGATCGACGTATAACTGCGTCCGACGCGCCGGGAAATACGCTTTGAGCGAGTTCACCGCCCCATCGAGATTGCCCAGATTGGGCCTGGCCGGCACATACATCTCCTGGATTCGGTTCTCAAAGAACCGCTGATTCGCCGGTGTGCTCGGGGCCTGGAGCAACTCGTCCATCACCGTGCGGGTGCGTCGAAGGAACATCGCCCGCGTCTCAGGCAGGTTATACATGACATCGAGGAACACGCTCCACTGCGTGCCGCCATCCTTCGCGTGGACGCGGTCGCCCAGGAAGGGATGCGATGTGTAGGTCCACCCGTCGCCGATGACGCCGAACGTCCAGTCCTTGTCCCAGGGGAAGATCGACCACTCGCCGTTGCCCTCGGTGTCGCGGTAGAAGTAGAAGTTCTTGCGGATGTCGTCGGTGTCCTGAAGAAGGCACCGTGCGGCGAGATAGTCGAGCATGCCGGGCAGGTTGAAATTGTCGAAGACGAAATTCCTCCTTTGCTCGGCGGTCGGCGCGTTCAACCCGGTCACCACGGCCTGAATGTCGGAGAAATTCTCATTTTGTCGGGTCTTCTTCTCAATGCCCGAGTTAATGTCGTTGAACACCGGGCTGATCTGGGACCGCTGCACGAACTTGTAGAGGGCACCGCGCGGGTCGAGGCCGTTTCGTTCGAGGAATTCTTCATCCACCTGCTCTACGAAGATTCCGACGCGATCGACCTGGCCGTTGAGCACTGACAGCATGAGAAAGGATTGGGACGCGGCACAGGCAGCCCTGCGGTGGGTCTCAAAGCCCAGCGGCTGGCGGAGGTAGCTCGGGTCGGAGCCGTTCTGGTTGAGGTTGAATTCTTCGACCCGGCCGTACTCGTCGGAGAAACGAAATTTATGACCCTTGTTGAAGACGAACTTCTTCGACCCGGCCCCGACGGTCGCCCCGCCGCGCTGCCGGACAAAGATGTTGTCATAGAACTCGCCATCGAAGAACACCGACGCGCGCGTGCCGGTGCGAGTCGAGGCCGCCCCGGCGTTTTCCGTGAACCAGAAGAGAGTTGGCAATTGGCTCGACACGGCCGCGTTCATGACGACGGTCCCGTAGTATTGGGGAGAGCCGTTCGCCAGCGGGAAGAGCGGATCGCGCGAAGTGCGACCGTCCGCGTCCGTGGCGCGGATGTACCAGCGAACCATGGAGCCGGGATAGAGAAACGCGGCTGGAACCGCCGTCGAATAGACGCCATCGCCGGCCGCCGCATCCGGAGCGACTCCGTCGTCGTGCATCGCGAGTCCCTCCGGCGCCACCGGCATACCCTCCGCATAATAGTCAAGCCGCACGAATAGTCGTACGTCGGCCACGGGCGTAAATGTCGACGCAACGTGCGCTGTAACCGCCAGCTCGCCGGCGGGCATCGGCTGCACCGGCGTGTGCAAGGCGTCACGTATGACGGGACCAAGCTGTGCCAGGCCTCGGTTGTTCGCGGCGCCGGGTGTCGGCTGAAGGAAGTAGCCCTCGAAGACATCCGACAGATCCGTCGTCTCGGTCCGCGACGCCGCCAGCACGGGAAGAACCAGCAGATCGGAGCTGGACGGTGTCACGTTCAGGCCGTGGATGGCCACGACGTTGCGCCCGGCCCGCAACAGATCTTTGTCATCGGTGATATCGAAGTCCTGGAATTCCACTGCTTCCTCATCCAGTCGATTGGCCGTCGAGCCGGAATTCCACTGCAGTTGATCCGGCGCGGGAGCGTTGGCGCTGGCCACCTCCTGACCGTTGAGATACGCCACGAATCCGTCCTCGTACTTCATTCTCAGGATCAGCTTGTCCACGGCCGAAACGTCGGCCAGATCGAACGCAATGCGGACATAAACCGTCTGATTTCGGTCTTTCATCGAGGACACGTCGAGCTTCACGAGGGCGCCGTAGTCATACCCGACTCCGGTGTGTCCCTGCAGCCAGGCGGAATCGTCGAACTCCACGCTCGTCCAGGACAAGCCGAGCGAGCCATCGGCGGGGATCAGAGCCCTCGCGCCGGCGCCTTCCGAGATCAATTCCGTTCCGATCTCCTGGATGGAGACATCGGCCGTACGCCCATAGGACACGTTGGCGAACTGCTGCGGATAGGCGTAGCTGTCGGCGACGGAGGCCCCATCCGGCTTGACCAGGGCCAGGTACTCCCCTGCGGCGCTAAGCTTGAAATTGGTGTGCAGCTCGCCACCTGCGTTGCGACGGTCCTTTCCGGAGGCGAACACGATTCGATACGCGTGGGCGCCCAGCGCAGTGTCCGGAAACTTCCATTTTTCGAGGTCATTCGCGTCGTCGGTGAGGGTCCAGCCCGCGAGGCTCACCGGTTGCTCGCCGGGGTTGTAGAGCTCGATCCAGTCCGAGGATTCGCCGTCCTCATCCAGCAACTCGCCCGGCCCCAGCGGCGCCTTGCTGCCGTTGACCGCCAGGAACTCGCTGAGAATCGGATCGCTGGCCTGGCCGTCCGCCGGCAGGCAGACCAGTAAGATGGCCAAGACGATCCCGACCACAGAAACGCGAGCCGACATGCACATCCTGAACCTCCTTCACGAGCGGCCTTCCACACGACACAGGAAGGCCCCGAGCTCAAAACCCGCCCATCTCCAGCAGGCCCGCCCGGCACCTGCATTATAGCAGATGTCCCCGTTCAGGGTCAACTTGCCCACGCCCGGTGCAGCGTCTGGCAGCAGGCGACTGGTTTCCGGCATGAGTATGGCTTCATACGTATTTCTCACGAGCCGGGGGAGCCGTTCTTCTGGGGGCTGGCACGCCAGGCGCTGGCGTGATTCCAACTGTCGAGGTCCGAACTCGCGGGGTTCCTGATCGTTAGGGAGTAGCCCTGGCCATCAGTGGCTGCAAACCAGTTGTCGCTGTATGCAAATTCGAGAATCGTGCTGCTCGTGCGGTCGTCAAGCGTAATCTTCTCGCCCCCATTGTCCAGACTGCCGCTGTATGTGCCGGGAGCAAGATTTATGTTACTGCCGTAACGAGACGTGAACGCCGCCTGATTCCGCACGATCACTATGCAGGCCCCCGCTGCAAGCATCAGGTTACGGCCGTCCGCGAACGTGTAGGAGATGCCGTCAGTAAACTTGACGCCATCGAGTTTCAGTGCGCTTGTTCCGATGTTCTTGAGCTCGATGAACTCGTACTGCTCGTTGTCAAAGGAGCCGCCTGCCGCCGGATTGTACATGATCTCCGTGATCCGCAGGTACCGCTGCTGATCGCTCGGAGTGCCCGTGAAGGTCAGAGTATCCACGACCCGGCCACCGGGGTCAGTCAGGCTCAGGGTTTCGCCCCAGTTCGATAGATGGCCCTTGTAGTTGCCCTGGACGAACCAGCCCTCCCCTCCTTTGGGACTTGTGCTCCGGCTGCGGAAGGCTTTGACATTCGGCGAGACGTACAGGCGACCGCCGGCGATCAGGATGGTTCCGGGCAGGAAGCTGTGCTCGATCCCGCCGGAGATTTGCCAGCCGGAGATATCGACGGCATAGATATTCGGATTCGTAAGCTCGATATATTCCTCGTCCTGGTTTCCGGATGCGGGATTGTAGTCGTACGCGCCGAACTTGATGGATGGATTCGCCGGCTGAGTATTGGGAATCGCGGCGGAGTATGAGCCGGCGATTTTGTAGGCAGCCACGTTATTGACGTTGTGCGTGACGAACAGGTGCGTCCGCCGTACAGCCAGATAGTCGTTCTTGAGAACGCCGATGGCATATGCGAAGGACTGGTCCCTCGGGTAGCCCTCCTGTCCGCCCCATGACCAGGGGTTCGCCCACTTTTTGTAGTCGAGGGCCGCGTCCGGCGCCATCTGGGCGACGAGTGCATCGATGCGATTCTCGATGAACAGATCCGCGTATGGCGTGCCGGGCGGCTTGAGAAACTCGTCCATCACCGTCCGCAACCGCCGCAGGAACATCTCGCGCACCACCGTATCGTTCAGCAGCGCGTCGATAAGGTGGTTCCAGTTCGTGTTCCATTCCTGGCAATCCTGCTTGCCGATGAAGGGATGGGAGGGCTTGACGTTCGTGCCTCGCCCGGGCACCTGGTCGTCATTGGCGTAGATCACGTCGCTGTATGAGCCGCCCTGGTCACCGATCCAGTTCGAGCCCCACGTCAGGTCGTGGTCCCAGGGCAGGAAGCACCACTCGCCCGAGCCATCTGAATCCCGATACAGGTAATGGTTTTTGTGCGGATGGTCGTTCTGATGGATGAGGACGACGCCGGCCATGTAGTCGAGCGTCAGAGGCAGATTGACTCGATCGAAGATGTTGTTGTGCCGGGCCGTGCCGGAGGTGTTGTTGATGCTGGTGCAGAAGTCGTCAAGGTCCTGGCGGCCCTCCCAGCGGCGGGTCTTCTTCTCGGCCGCGCCGCCGGCGGTGAACGTGTTATACATCTTGTAGAGGGCGCCGTCGGGGTCCATGCCCTCTCGCTTGAGGAGTTCCTCCTCGGGCTCTTCGATGAGGATCTGGACGCCGTAGAAGTCGCCATTGCGCTGCGCGCGGACAGGGAAGGACTCGCTGGCCGGACAGCCGCACCAGTCGTAGGCCTCGAAGGCCAGGTTCTGCCGCAGGTAGGCCTTGTCGCTATACGTGCTGTTGAGATTGATCTCGTTGACGCGGGGCGAGCCGTCCTTGTACCGGAACTTGTAGCCGCGATTGAAATGAAATTTGAAGTGCTTCTTCGGCGCGCCCGAGGTGCTGCCGCCGCGGATATGCATCCCGATGTTGTCGCAGAACTCCCCGTCGTAGTACACCGACGCACGCGTGGTGCTTCGGCTTTCCGAGCCGGCGACGTTCTTCACGAACCAGTGAAAGACCGGCAGCGAGCTGCGGATCGCGGGGTCCTGAACCACCGTCCCATAATACTCTGGCGAATTATCCGGATACGGAAAGAGCGGATTTCGCGACTTGTTGCCGCTGACGTCCTCGGCGCGGACGTACCAGCAGACCATGTTGCCGGGGCCGTAGAACTGGGCGGGGATGACGGCCGTGTAGACGCCGTCGCCGGCAACCGCATCCGCTCCCGTCCCATCATCGACCATGGGCTGGCCCGTCGTTGGCATGAATCGACTGTCGATGACGAAGTTGACGCGGAGGAACAGGCGCACGCTCTTGATCGGGGCCAGGGTCTCGGTGACGTTCGCTGTGATGATGAGGTTCTGGCCGGGCGCCGGCGGAGGCGGGTTCTCGGTGACGCTGCGAATCAGGGGGCCGGCCTGTGCCAGAGACGCCTGGTTGGCGCCGCCCGGGGTCGGCTGCAACAGGTAACCCTCGGTCACCTTGGACAGGTCGAGTCTCTGCACGTCAACCGCAATCAGCTCCGGCAGGACCAGCAGATCGGAGCTTGTCAGGCCGGCGTTGAGTGCGTGGATCGCCAGCATGTTCCTGCCCTTGACGAGAGCATCCCTGCGATCCGTGATATCGAAGTCCTGTGGATTGACGGCCAGGCTGTCATCACGATTGGCCAGCGATCCCGAGTTCCACGTCAGCGACGCGTCCTCGGGTGCGTTGGCGGCAGCGACCTTACGGCCGTTCAGGTACGCCACGAAGCCATCCTCGTACCGCAGCCTCAGGATGAGCTTGTCCACCGTCGTGACATCCGCCACGTCGAAAGCGATGCGCACGTACACGGTCTGATTCACGTTTCGCATGGCGGCGACATCGAGCTGAATCAGATCACCATAATCATACCCTACGCCCGTCTTGCCGACGGTCCAGGCGGCGTCGTTGAACGCCACGCCGGTCCAACTCAGACCGAGCGACTCGTTGACAGGGATCAGCGCTTTGGCGTCGGCCCCCGCCGGGATCAGCACGGTTTCAGTCTGCGTCGTGGCGCTGTCGCCACTGAGGCCGTAGGAGATATCCGCCAGTTGGGGCGGATAATCGATGTAGCCGTGGGCGATGGTCACACCGTCCGGGTGCACGAGTACGACGGATTCGCCGCCGGCCTGCAGTGCGAAATTCGTGTGCAGCTCGGCGCCGGCCACCCGCCTGTCTTTGCCCGAAGCGAAGACGACGAGGTACCCGCCGGGCGAAATCGTCACGGCCGGAAATTCCCATTTCTCAAGGTCATTTGGATCGTCCGTGAGGTACCAGCCGTCGAGATCGATGGCCTGACCCGTGGGATTGAAAAGCTCGATCCAGTCACTCGATTCTCTATCCTTGTCGAGGAGGCCCTTGCCGTTGGATGCCAGAAACTCGCTGATGATCGGGCCGTCGGCGGAATCCCCGCCCACCGCCGATGCTCCCCCGCCGAGCAGAAAGGCCACGCCGCACAGGAGAATCGTGGAGATGTGCTTCATCGCCTGATCACCCCCAAACACCACTCCTGCAACAGCGGCTGCATTCTTTTCCACAACCTCATCCTTATGAAGCTGGCCCACAAACCCTTCATTGTAGCAGATCGGTGCGGTTGAAACAAGAACCGCCCACGGCCTGGGTGCATGAGTGTGCGACTACATTTCGTGGGGTCAGGCTGGTACTTTTCGCCGGATGTCCCAATACCTTTGCCACAGATGGCTCGAATGGACCGACGCCAGGGCCATCATCGCCTCGGCGTTGGGTTTGTCCCA
>Ga0315282_10010073_pt1 | contig 14905 bp, 12 predicted proteins | sample YL17G07_20_MG_FD_203693 | JGI IMG/M metagenome (GOLD analysis project Ga0315282, IMG submission 203693) | Sediment microbial communities from Yellowstone Lake, YNP, Wyoming, USA - YL17G07_20 | ecosystem: Environmental > Aquatic > Freshwater > Lake > Sediment | place: USA: Wyoming | collected... | reverse complement strand
AGAAGCACTGGGAACTCGAACGGTGCCTTTACCATGCCGCATGCCCGATTGACAAAGACACAAAGAACAACCTGAAGTTCTTGATCGGCCTCCGACATGAAATCGAACACCAGATGACTCGCTCCTTGGACAACTACCTTAGTGGTCGCTATCAGGCTGCCGTCTTGAACTTCAACCACTACCTGAAGGAACTATTCGGAGTGCGCCACGCACTTGACACCCACCTGACATACTCCATCCAATTCGTCGAACTCACGGGAGAACAACTCCGTCAAGCCGAGACACCAGAATGTCTGCCTGCCAATCTTCGCGCTTTCATCGAAGCTTTCGACGGAGGGTTAACGCATGATGAGTATAATGCATCACGCTACTCATACCGTTTGTTATTCAAGCGGAAGCTCGTGAATCGTCCCGGTCAGGCAGACAAGGTTATCGAGTTCATTGATCCCAGCTCCGACTTGGCCAAGACCATCGATAAGAAATTCTGGGTCAAGAAGGAAGTTGAGCGCCCGAAATTCCGACCAGCTCAGGTGGTAGCTGAGGTAAAGAAGGCTGGCTTTCAAAGGTTTCGCATTCAGCCAGACCATGTTAACATGTGGAAGGCGGAGGATGCGAAGAATCCCGCAAAGGGGTTCGGCGTGGATGTTGCCGGAACATGGTTCTGGTACGAACCTTGGATCAAACGGTGCGTGGAACTCTGCACCGCCGCCAGGGATAGGTACAGATGACGGAGCGAACAACGGCGTGGTCCGTACACGGTACCCGCGTCGGACACACCGATGCGTTAGGTAAAACATAAGGAGGATAAAATAATGAAGGCATTACGACCTTACTCATTTATTCACACCGGATTAATAATCCGATTGCTACGGCACTCCCAAGGGTTCCAAATAAAAGACATTATTGGAGAGAGCAGGAAACTTAATAATAATCTAACCGAAGCTGGGTTTTTAGTGTCAGCACAGGGATTAAACGATTTAAGGAATTTCGTTGAAACGCTAGAGAAAGAAACTGATAAAACAAGATTAGTTATTCAGAGCGAAGTTACAGAACTTTCAAAGATTATGGATGTTGTTGAAAAGATGGTATACGCGGAATCTCAAACAAAACTAATATTTGTCCTGAGCGAACAACGCTATAGCCTTGATTGTTTGCTCTATCATCCCGAAAAAATGTTTAAAGGCGGGGTATTCGCAAAGTTGCCCTTAATAGCGCGCTCGGATTTAACGGAAGGTTTTCTATGCCTTCTATTATCCAGGGCAACAGCTGCTGCCTTTCATATATTAAGGGCAACTGAGGCTATCCTACAAGAATACTATTTTACAAAAGTAAAACGTGGCAGAGAAAAGAATCCAATGTGGGGCAACATGATAATCGGCCTTAATAAGAGACGAGATAGAAAAGGAAGTTTACTTAAAAGATTAGAGTACATCAAAGATTCTTTTAGAAATCCAACAAGTCATCCTGAAGCAATATACAATATAGAAGAGGCCCAGGATTTACTAGGGTTATGCATTGATGTTATTAATTCAATGGGAGACGAATTACCATAGCCCATAAATAAGATAACGACCTAACAATTCAATCAAGGCCTACCCGGAAGAAGCCTGGTTTGCGTTGTCAAAGTTCTGTGGCCGGGCGGCTTAGTTCCATCGTTAGGGCTATATCAATCGTATGATCTGGGAGGCAAAATGCGGAAATACAAAACGGTTGAAGTTTCGGAAGCTGTTCTCGAAGACCTTATGCGACAGTCGCCTGAACTGATTGAACCAGAACTGAAGTATGTTGATCATCAGGCATTCACGACCAGGGGGCCGCTAGATGTCTTGCTCGTAGATAGTGGTCACTCATTGGTTGTTGCTGAACTGAAAGTGGTAGAGGATGATGGTATGTTGCTTCAAGGCTTGGATTATTATGACTATGTGCTGCGGAATCTTGAAGGCTTCGTTCGCGCTTACCAACATCACAAAATTGATCCCGAACAAGAACCGCGTTTATTTCTGATAGCACCGAGCTTTTCAGTAACGCTTCTAAATCGTATTAAATGGATACGTATCCCGATATCTCTGTTCACTTTCCAATGCCTAAAGTTCGACGAAGAAAAGGACGAGATAGTCCCTATTTACAAGGAAGTCTCGCCGCCGCAGATCCTCCCTGTGATTGAAGCATACTCTCTGGATGATCGGTTTAACTACATTACAGATTCAAAGATGAGAAGCATCGCGCATAAGCTTGTGGATGAGATCAAGTTGTTGGACTCGACAGGCATACTGATTGAGCCCACGAAGTACGATATCTCAATCAAGATAACGGGCCGCGTCTTTGCGTATCTTGCACCGCGCAGGAAACACTTCATGATTTATACAAACGACGCTGAAGGGAAGTGGACAGGATACCCTGTGAATAACGAAAAGGATATCGAGCCAGTAATGACACTGGCGCGAACCAACTTTGAGAAAGCTGGTGGAAAACTCAAGTAATGCACCCAACAACCGTTTCCAGCCGACTTGGCGCTCCGCGCCTCAGCTAACAGGTGGTCAAAGCTAGCGGGAATCGGTCTTATAATTGTATTCAGTCCGACTGCCGCGCCAGGCGGCTTAGACGGAACGTTGGGCAGCCTCAAGCAGAGATGTGAAAGCCGTGATTCACCAACGTTTGCTGGGCTCTTCGGCAGTCATAGATCCGGCGTCCAGAGAGCCTGACGTCGATGTGGGAGGCATTCTCCGCCGCCTTCTTTTATTTGACACATACATCCTCAAGTCGATCCGTCTTCGCGAGTTCCCAGCCATCGTTGACAGGCTAGGCTTTGACGAGACTATCGAACTTCTGCGATCGGGTGCGCTCCGAATACACCTCGATGCATTAACGGTCGCACAGACGGGTCAAGCAACAGTGTTGAAATCGCGGGCACGGAAGGGGGCTCTGCCGAAAGGTTCGTACTGTTTCCAGACAGTGACTATCGCCGATCGGCACGTTTACGTGTCCCGATGCTTTCGCGAATCCGTTGACGCTATTCCCGTATCGATTAAGAATAAGCAGAAGCTCAAGCGCGCCATCCTAGAATCGATGGAGTCACCGCCAGCCGGTATCGGAAAAGATACAATTGACCAACTTAGGGCTGATCTCCGCGCGATGAATCCGGCCTTAATCCTGTCCGTAGCGAACCAGCTCAGAACCCAACTCAGGGTTGATGCGGACCTAGAGAGACTTGTAGTCCGACTTCGGCCTCTGGATGACGAGGACTTTGAAACCGAGAGCAACCTCGAGGAACTCCTTAGGCTTGACCTTGACCAGCGCCACAAGATTGTCGAACGCGCAATTCTGAGCCTCGCGGGAGTCAACCAACGAATCGCGGAGATGAAGGCCTTTAACACTCTTTCGGGTTTCAGGCTCAACGACCTTCCTCTCTTTGAGCGAAAGATAGCATTCATCGCCAACACTATGGATCCTGAGGTGCAGGAAGGCCGCATCAAGCGCGTGTTCGAAGTGATGGACCTTCCGGACTTCCGAGATGTCGGGATCGCATACAGGGTAGATATCGGTCGGTTCCTTGAGCTGCGAAATTCCCGCGAATGTCGTGAGTTCCGTGCTTGGTTACCCTCAATCGACCGAGTAAGTGACAAGGAGGTCAAAGAGCGCGTTTCCGATCTCAAGGCTCGCATTGCAGCGGCAGCCAACAGCACAAGCGGTCGCGCACTGCGATTCTTTACTTCGACTGCACTCGGTTTAGTGCCAGGGGCCGGCATCATCTTGAGTGCTGGCGCAGGCGCACTTGATGCGTTCGTTGTGAATCGCATCGTCAAGGAGTCGGGAATCGTTACGTTTGTGAGTCGCATGTATCCAGCGCTCTTCCAGGAGATACCGCGGTAGGCTGCCCAACAAGGCGCTGCAGCTGTCGAGTGCCCGTCCTTCCTGTTTGGGCCCTCCTGCCCACTAACGGAGAGCCCAGTGAAAGGATCAGAGTTGGTCAGCCAGGGTGCTCGCAGTTGAGCGCGGCCGTTATGCCGGCTCTCATGTGCGGTGACAAATGATTCAAGCGTGCGACATTCACGATCTGCGTGGCCGAAGTTGCAATATTGAGGAGACGGAGCGTTTGAAATATCCGAAGCTCACGCCACGCCAAAGGTCGGTCGGTCATCACGAGCGACCGAAGAGAGCGTTTCGATCCGGCGAAGCCGTCGCGAGGCCTCTTGGCCGTGGTGATCCCGTGCATTCAACGCGAGGTTGAATGAGATCCTTTGCTGTGCTTGGGACGACCGACCTTTTAATCCCCCTGAATTGTGTCAGGGGGCAGGGGGTTTAATATTTTAAAGTACCGCCGCAAATCCCCGGACGTAAGTCCGTGGATGTAGTGGGTTCCGACGGAGTCGGACATGCGAAGCATGCACGGGAGGATTCCCCGGACGTGAGTCCGGGGTTGGTTTAATATTTTAAGTGAAAGTGTTTATTCATTCGTAGCATCGGATTGTCACGCCGCAAGAGCGGTCCGCAATGACAGAGAAGGATTAATCCTCTGTCCCGGGCCGGAAGGAGCGCCCCTCTTTGACCCTTGAGCGCTGATGTTTATTGGCCAGCATCTTTTCCTTGGCCCGCTTCGACCGTTTCCTCTTCTGCCGCCGGATCTTTTCGATCCGCTGCTTCGCTTCGCTCTCTTTTCCGAGGATCAGGGTTTCGATCTTGTCGGTTAGAATCCGCCGCGCCAGAAAACGGTTGATCGACTGGAGCCGTTCCTTTTGGCATTTGACTTCGATGCCGGTCGGGAGGTGCTTCAAATAGACGCAGGTCTCGACCTTGTTGACATTTTGTCCGCCCTTGCCCTGCGACCTCGTGAACTTCTCGACGAGATCGCCGTCGCGGATGCCGAGCTTCTCCATTCTCGCCCGCAGGGCGCTTTCTTTCTCGGGGCTCACGCCGAAAATACCCATGACAGAAATATCAATACCATATTTGACCATGGCCGGCAATTTCTATAAACTTTGAATCATTAAGAAGAGCAGATTATTGATTGAATTCTCGTCATGTTGAGCGAAACGAAACATCTTATGGCAGTGAGATCCTTCGCTTCGCTCAGGATGACAGCAATATTTTGCTCTCCGTAATAATCGAAAGGAGCGCATGATGAAGCCGATAAAAACTCATTCATTGGCAATCCTCTTATTCCTTCTCGGCCTCTTCCCGCTCGGCGGGTTATCCCAGGTTCAAAAGCAGCCGCTGACCGTGGCCGAGGCGACGAATTATGCGGCGACGTCCCGCTACGCCGATGTCATGAATTTCATCCGGGAGATGCAGAAGCAGAGCCCGCTCCTCAGGGTGGAAACGCTCTGCCGGAGCGCCGAAGGCCGCGACGTGCCGCTTCTTGTGCTCGGCAATCCGGTCCCGGCCTCGCCCCTCGAACCCCGCGGCGCCAAGAAGGCCGTCGTTTACATCCAGGCCAATATCCACGCCGGCGAAGTCGAAGGCAAAGAAGCCTCGCTCATGCTGGTCCGGGATATCCTCCAGCAGGCCAAGCCGCCCTACCTGGACAAGCTCGTTATCCTCATCGCCCCGATCTTCAACGCCGACGGCAACGAAAAAATAAGCCCCACGAACCGCCGCCAACAGCCCGGCCCCGAGCAGGGCGTCGGCGTCCGGACGAACGGCCAGAACCTCGACCTCAACCGGGACGCCATCAAGCTCGAAAGCTATGAGGTAGCGGGACTGGTTCAGAACGTCCTCAACCGCTGGGATCCGATTATTCTCATCGATTGCCACACGACGGACGGCGCCTACCACGAACAGACCGTCACCTATGCCTGGCCGATCAATCCCAACGGCGACGCAGGGCTCATCGAGTTCCAGCGCTCTAAGATGCTGCCCGAGATCGAGAAGATTATGAAAGACAAATACAAGACGCTCGGTCTCGGCTACGGCGGTTTCCGCGATCCGCGGGCGCCGGAGAAGGGCTGGGAGACGCTCGATCCCCAGCCGCGCTATGTCACGAACTACATCGGATTGCGCAACCGCATGGGCATCCTCGACGAGAACTACGTCCACGCCGATTTCAAAACGCGCGTTTCGGGAAATTATGCCTTCCTCTCCGCAATCCTGGATTACTGCGCCGTTCACGCCGATGAGCTCCTGAAAATGATCGCCGACGCCGACGCGCGCACGATCGCCCGCGGCCTGGCCCCCAAAGCCGCCGACGTCTTCGGCGTCGAGTTCGACCTCAAGGCGCTGCCCAACATGATCACCGTGCTGGGTTTCGAGATGGAAGCCGCCCCCGCCCCCGCGCCCGCGCTAAAGCCAGGTGCACCGGTTCCTCCCGGCCCTCCCGGCCCGCCTATGCCCCGGATGAAGCCGACGGACAAGAAAAAGACCTACGTCATTCCTTACTTCGCGGACTTCTTCCATAAACGGACCGTGCCGTTCCCGGCCGGCTACCTCATCCCGACCGCATCGCCCGAAGTCGTCCGGAAGCTCCTCCAGCACGGCCTGCTCGTCGAGCGCCTCGTCCAGCCGGCAACACTCGAGGTCGAGACGTTCAAAATGAAGGAGGTCAAGGGCGCCGAGCGGCTCTACCAGGGCCATCGCACGAACGCGGTCAAGGGCGAATATGCCAAGGCACAGATGGAATTTCCCGTGGGGACGGTCTTCGTCACGACGGCCCAGCCGCTGGCCAACCTGGCGGCTTATCTTTTGGAGCCGGAAAGCGATGACGGACTCATCGTCTGGAACTACTTTGACAAAGACCTTGCTTCGGGAGGATTCGGCGGAGGCCCGTCAGGATTTCCCGTTTACAAGCTGTTGAAGCCCGCCGCTTTGGTCAAAGAAACCATCCGCTAGCGAATTGGGGTTATAAACGGGAGCCGGGAGGGCTATTTTTTCTTTTTTTTCGCGGCGACGACGTATTTTCCGCAATTCTCGCAGACGTAAATATCGTTGCTGTCCTCAATCGCCGAGCTCATTTGCGTGGAGAGATTGATATTGCACCCCTGGCAGACTCCCTCTTCGACCTCGGCCACAGCGAAGCCATAGCGTTCCATGAGCTTATCGAAACGCGTGAGGAGGGCATGGTCGAGCTCTTCGCGAATGAGGCCGGCCTGGGCATGAAGAGTCTTGAGTTGGGCCTTGGGCGTGCGAACTTTCTTCATCTCGATTTCCTGGAGCTTCTTCAGCAGGCTGGCGCGGCTGATGATCTTATCTTCGTGAGGCAGCCTCAGTTCGATTTCGGAAAGGGTGTCGAACAGCTCGCCTTTATCCTTGGCTTCAAAAGCCCTCTGCCGGAAATCAGCCCGGCGCAGGAAATGCGCCAGCCCGGCAAAAAGGTGGTTGAAAAGGCCGGGAAGCGACGGGTTCCAGATAATTAAAATGATCAAGTGGACTTTTTTCTTATCGTGAGCGTCGAATTCGAGCCCTTTTTCGGACCTTCCGACGGCGATGGCGATCTCCCCGCTCGTGTCCACGCGGGCATGGGGAACGGCGATGCCTTCTCCAAGCGCCGTGGATTCGAGGTTCTCGCGGTCGATGAGTCGGGTCAAAATAAGCTTTTTGTTCTTGATGAGGTTTTGTTTAGCGAGGATATCGAGAAGCTCCTCGACGGCTCGGACCTTATCCTTGGCCTTAAGGTCATGGATGATCTGGGCGGGTTTTAGATAATCGGAAAAATAAGTGATGTTTAGGATATCCTTCCGGTCCATTAGGCTGAATCATAACATAAAGCGCTGCTTATTAAAAGAGCCCTTTCGGTTAGATTCTTATTAGTTCAAACGTCTCTTGGACGCCCGCCAGTACGACGGCTCGCGAGGCAAGCTCGACTCCGGCCGCGGCCGCCTCGAAGACCGGGACGTCCCGGGCGAGCAACTGCAGAGTTTTGGCGCAGAAGACATCGCCGCAGCCCGTCGTATCCACGACTTCCCTGGCTTCGGGCGCGGGGACGAGCCTTGATTCTTTCAATGTCGAGACCAAAACCCCTTTTTTGCCCATGGTCACAAATACAGCTTTGACGCCGATCGCGAAAGCTTCCTTGATAAAACCGAAAATTTCCGACTCGTCGGGCCAATGATCGGGATGTCCGAGAAGCGAAGCCACTTCCTGGCGATTGGCCTGGAGATAATCCACTCCTCGAGCCCAATCCCTCCACCCGAGTAAAGAGACATATTCCCTGGGCTCATAAAGTTTTTTGGCCAGGACGAGCGAATGAATATCGAGCCAGATGGGACACTTCGCCGTTTCCGTTATCCGCCGCCAATCCGGAAGGGTGATATCGAAACCCGAATTGAAAACCATGAGAAGCATATCCAGTCTGGGGAGTTCGCCAAGAACGCCCGCCGGATCGAGAGGCGGAACGGGAGATTCGAGAATTTCTTCGCGTTCTTTGGCCTGCGCGGAATAACGGAGAAAAACCCGGTTTCCGCGCCCGGCGACGAAATTCAAGCCGCTTCTGCGGAACGTCGTCCAGCCGCCTGTCAGATTCTTGACCTCCGTTTGGAGTCCGTATCCGCAATTCGCATAGAGAAAAACTTCCTCGCCCAAGCCGCACAAAACCGCAGCCTGGTAGAGGATTCCGCCCAGGCCCTTGTACTGCCGTCCGGAATCATAGGTGATGTCATCCGAGGTGACGGTTCCGATCAGGCCGAATTTGCTCATTATGCGCGTCCCGCCCCATGGTATGCGAGCCCGGCGAAAAATTCAAGGAATGATGGAAAGTTTGAAAATTCTCCGGTTTTAAGCTAAATTAATCCTGGCAAAAGCGCATCATGGACAGGGAACTAGCCGCCGCCCGCATCAAATCGCTCGTCCAAAAATTCGAGGCGAACAAATATCACTATCTCTCCAAGGATTATCTCGAAGAAGAAGTAAAAATCGATTTTATCAATCCCTTTTTCGAAGCCCTCGGCTGGGATGTCCAGAATACGAAGCAACTTTCTCCCTGGGAACGTGAAGTCGTCGTCGAAAAAGGCGAGACGGCCGGCCGCCCCGATTACAATTTCCGCATCGGGGGCCAGACCAAATTCTATGTCGAGGCCAAACCGCCCCACGCGCCCCTCCACAAAATCGCCCATGTTCTTCAGGCGAAATCCTACGCTTGGAACACGAAAAGCGTCTTCATTGTTCTTCTAACCGATTTTAAAGAATTGCGTTTTTTTGACGCGACAATCAAACCCAATCCGAAGAATCCAGACCAAGGGCTCGTCTTCGAGCTCAATTATGACAAATACCTGGAGAATTTGGACAAGCTCCTGCTCCTCTCCAAGGAAGAAGTCGAAAAAGGCTCCCTGGACAAAATCATCCTCAAAGACGCGAAAAGTAAAAAATTCCGCATCCCCGTTGACAGAGCTTTTCTGGACGATCTGACCAAATGGCGCGAAGAGCTTGCCAAAGACATTTATAAAAGAAACATCAAAGAGCTTGGATATCAGACGGACGAAGAAGAAACGAAAATCAACGTCAAGATTCTCAACGAAGCCGTCCAAAAAATGCTCGATCGGCTGATTTTCATCCGCATCGCTGAAGACCGCAAAATCATCGAGCCGAAATCCCTTCTCGAGGAAGTCGAATGGTGGAGGATGGGCGGCAAGAGGCGTGACCTTCAGCGCCGCCTCGTCGATCGCTTCCTCGGCTGGAACCAGGATTTCAACGGCGAGCTTTTAAAACCCGGAGCTTGCGACGTCTTGACCATCGATTCCGAGCTTTTGGCAGACATCATCGACGGCCTCTATTTTCCAAAATGTCCCTACCGGTTCGACGTCATCGGCGTCGAGCTCCTTGGCTCAATCTACGAAAAATATCTGGGGAAAACGATTCGGGTCACGCCCAAAAGAGCCCTCATCGAAGAGAAACCGGAAGTCCGCAAAGCCGGCGGCGTTTATTACACGCCCCAATACATCGTCGAATACATCGTTAAAAACACGGTCGGAAAAATCATCGAAAACAAAACGCCAAAACAGATCGAGAAAATCCATATTATCGATCCCGCCTGCGGCTCGGGATCGTTTCTCCTTGCGGCCTATCAAACCCTGATCAATTATCATCTGGATTTTTATGAGAAACATCCCAAAGAATCGGGACTGGGCTTGCTCTTCCCGGATGTCATCACCGATTTCGACGGCAACAAAAGGCTCTCGATCGAAAAGAAAGTTCAGATTTTAAGGAATAATATCTTCGGCGTTGACATCGATCCGCAAGCCGTCGAGATCGCTATGATGAGCCTCTATCTCAAGTGCCTTGAAGGGGAAAAAGATTTGCCGAGGAAAAAAGAACTATTGCCATCGTTGGCCAAGAATATTAGGTGTGGCAATTCGCTCGTTTCTTACGATATTTTCGATCAGCAGACACTATTCGGAGACGAAGAAAAAGAACGCATCAATCCCTTCGACTGGTATTCCAAGGGCACGGGATTCGGCGACATCATGGAGCAGGGCGGTTTCGATGTCGTCATCGGCAATCCGCCGTATGTCAGACAGGAATTGCTCGGCGAGATTAAGCCGTATTTTCAACAACATTACAAGGTCTACAACGGTGTTGCTGATTTGTATGTCTATTTCGTCGAGAAGAGCTTATCTATCCTCAAACCAAAAGGATTATATGGAATCATCGTTTCCAATAAATGGATGCGGGCGAATTACGGCGAAGCGTTCAGAAATTGGCTGAAGAAGCAGAAAATCGAGAGAATTATCGATTTCGGCGATTTGCCCGTTTTCCAGGACGCGACGACATACCCGTGCATTTTGCTCATGTCTAAACAAAGCCCAGATAGCCACTTTGAAGCGTCGGAGGTCTCATCGCTCGATTTTTCCTCGCTCGATGATTACATCAAGAACAATCAATATTCAGTAAATCAAAAGAACCTTAGCGGAAAAGGCTGGTCATTAACGGACGAAAGAACGCAAAAGTTAATCGACAAAATCATGTCCAAAGGCGTTCCCCTAGTTCAATATGTCGATAACAAAATTTATTATGGCATCAAGACAGGCCTCAACAAAGCCTTTGTCATTGATGAAGCGACAAAAAAGCATCTTATCAAGGAAGATCCCAAAAGCGCAGATATTATTAAACCTTTTCTTGAGGGAAAAGACATAAAAAGATACCAACCGCCATCGCCGAATAAATATCTAATTTTCATACCCAAAGGTTGGACAAACCAAAAATCAGCAGGCGAGAAAAATAAATCGAAATGGCTAAAAGATAATTATCCTGCTATATCAGATTATTTGGAGCCATTCGCAGCAGAAGCCGAAAAACGATATGACAAAGGCGATTATTGGTGGGAATTGCGTGCTTGCGATTATTATAGCGAATTCGAAAAGCCAAAAATTATTTTTCCGGACATGTCGCCTCGCGGCGATTTTACGATTGACATTGAAGGAAAACACTTTTGTGCTAATACGGGATATTTCGTTCCATCCTCAGATAAATATTTATTGAGTATATTGAATTCATCTCTAATGACTTTTCTCTACCGAAAAATTACTACAGAATATAGAGGAGGATATCTTAGATTTTTTGCCCAATATCTTGCCCAATTGCCAATAATAAAAATAGACATATCCAAGCGTGCAGATAAATTATTCTCTGATAAACTAACAAATCTAGTAGACAAGATATTAGAACTGAATAGGGAAAAAATTGACCTGATTCAATCATCGGCTAAAGAAAAATTAGAAAGAGAAATCCAAATCACCGATGAAAAAATCGATGACCTCGTCTATGAACTTTATGGCATCACGGACAGTGAGAGAAAAATCATCGAAGAAGCGTCTAACTAAAATAGGGAGAGATCCTTCTATGCGATTCTGAAGGAGCAGGGAAATGACGGACATAACAATTATCACAATAAAAATACTATTATTACTGCTGCCCGGTTATTTGACGTTGTCGATTAAAGAAGTCCTCTCCGAACGAAAATCAAGGACCGAATCGGAAAAGCTATTCATTATATTACTTTTTGATTCTATCGTGATTTCTCTATTTATAGGAATTGCAGCAATCTTCCCCAAATTAGAGCCTTTCGTCATTTATTTTCGGGAAAAGGACATCAATGTCGCGGGAATGACTGCCGTCAATGCTATCATCATATTTTCGCTGGCAATCCTTATAGGATTGATCCTTGCATTATTTAATAATTATGGCTGGGGATACGCGATTTGCCGAAAATTCAGATTAACATATAAAACTGGAAAAACCTCTGTCTGGAACGATGTCTTTTATGAGATCAGAGGCTATTGGGTGATCGTCCACTGTGAAGACGGATCAAGAATATTCGGCTGGACAAAGTATTATTCATTGGATCCTGAAGAAAAATATCTATACATTTCAGACGCAAAATATCTGGGATTAACAAGAAATGATGATATTCCCATAAAAGGGCCTGGAATTTTAATTACACCTGAGGCTAAAATAAAATATGTAGAGTTTTTAGGTGAAAAATAGCTCTTTTTGAAAGGAGGATCCATGGAACAACAAAGAAAAATATTCACCAAGAATGTCGGGAAAAAGCCAGACAATCCCCACATTAAGCCGACTAAATCCATCCCAAAAGACTATGGTGACAAGCCAAGCATCAAACCGCCCGATCCGACTCCTCCTCCTCCAAAATAATAATTTAAGAAGGGAAGGAAATTTATTTCAACTCATGTTTATTTGAAGTTGCTTTCCCAATGCTATGGCCACACGCTCCAAGGTCGAGAGCTTTATATCATCGGCGTGATTTTCAATACGAGAGATGGCGCTCTTTTTTGTTTTTAAACGACGAGCGAGTTCCTCTTGGGTTAAACCTGCCGCTTCTCGAGCCTGTCGTAATAAAACCCCGATTTTAAACTTTTGATATCCTTCTTCAAAGCCTTCCGCAAATTCCCTGTCTTTCCTTTTCCTTTTTCTTATATATTTCTCAAGGTCGTCCATGATTCATCCCCTTAGAAAACACCCTCTCAAGTTCCATTAAAAACAATTTTTCGCGTCTCATTCATATGTTAACTCGCATGTTAACATTTGTCAACAGAGATTCATTTATGCATTCATTAAATAGACGCCTACCAACGAAAGCAAGTTTCAAAAAAAACTCCTAGGAAACCAAGATTGCGTACAAATTACAGATTTTCCGCGCGGTGAGAGGAAAATCATTGAACAGGCGTCTTTCATGAGTTGAGATTTGGCGGCATGGAAATTCTATGCTAAAATTACTAGGTGAGAAAGAAAATGACCGAGTTTCTTATTCCTATTAAAATTGAACCGCTTGAAGAGGGGGGATTCTTGGCCACAAGCGACAGCCTGCAGGGTTTGATTGCCCAAGGCAGAACCATGGCCGAGACCATGAAGATCGCGCAAGATGTCGCTAAAAAGATCATCGAATCCTGCCTAGAACACGGAGATCCTCTTCCTTTTGAAGTGAAATCGAAAAGAAAACCGGCAAAACAAGAAGTCAAAATCCCCGTCGCCGTTTCTTTATGACGAAGTTTCCGGCGCTCACCGCCAAAGAAGTCATACGTAAATAAAAGATTTCTTGGATTTATAAATTCGATAAAATGATTCTTCATATCGGCACGCCTGAATAAGGCGACGCAATCCGAACTCAGCGCCATTTGACCTCGGCGGACGTTTCCGTTACGATAATTCCTAATGAATCTCCCTGAAAATAAAGGAGCGATAACATGAAAAAGATGATCCGAGTTTCGGCTTTAGCTATTTTTGCTTTCTTTCTTGCGGCTAATTTTGCGGCCATGAGCGCCGGCCAAACGCCGCAGAGCCCAAAAGCTTCTCCCCCGATCCTTGTAACCTCCTGCGGACAGAGCACGGCCCCGAACATGCTGGACAGCATCCTCAGGAAAGTCGGCGTGGCCTACGATATTTCCCCCTTGGCCACAGTCAAAGACCTCAAAGCGAAGGGCTATAAATCGCTGATCATCACCATGGGCGCCAGCCTCAAGGGCATGGGCGCGGCGGGCATCTCCATCGACGACGAGCTCAAGAGGACGAGCGAATTGATCGAGGCGGCGATTAAGGACAAGATCACCATCATCGGCGCCCATATCGAAGGGCTGAAGCGGCGCGCCCAGGGCGCTGAACCGGGAGACACGACCGACGAGCAGAGCATCGACACCGTGGCACCTAAATCCAACATCCTCTTCATTAAAAAAGAAGGCAACGAAGACGGCCGGTTCACGACGATCTCCCAGGGAAGGAAAATCCCGATGGTCGAGGTGGAAAAAAACCTCGACATGGTGAAAGCGCTCGAAGCTATTTTTAAATAAGCGGTGAGATTGCCACGGCGCAAGAGCGCCTTGTAATACGTAATCCGGTGACACGCGCGGGGATGCATGTCACCACACGAACGCCGGTGACACGCGCGGGGATGCATGTCACCATAGGCGCCGGTGACACGCACAAGAGTGCATGTCACCACACTTCTTACCTCTGTTTTATCGTCACAAAACCGGCTTTCTCCAGCACCAGTATGTAGTTTTCGACGTCTTTGAGGGAGACCGGCGCGGCGGTGACCGCCGCAACGGCATTCCGGATTTCAAGGACGCTTCTTTTCCCGTCGATAAAATTCCGGACCTCGGATTCAGCCCGGCCAAGCTGATAGGCGGGCGCATCCTTCATCTCCCGGCGTTTGGCCGCGAATTCCGTGGAGTCGAATAGGCCTCTCATCTTTTCCTCCTTGACGGGAAGGAACTTGCCGAGGCGGGCTTCCTCGGCCGTCATCTGGATCTTTTCGGGCTTGAGATTTTCCTTGAGACAGCGATTTTTATAGACTTGCTCGAGCTCGCGAACATAGGGCGATTTCATGTCCGCGAGCGTCCTCGTCTTGCCCTTCAACAAATTCTCGAGTTCGGCGTCGTTCTTGATGAAAAACCGCGTCGAGGCGAGCGTCTCTTCCTCCCGGACAAAGGCCTGGTTGACGATGTTTTCGGCCTCTTTATAGACCTCG
>Ga0315282_10010072_pt1 | contig 14906 bp, 18 predicted proteins | sample YL17G07_20_MG_FD_203693 | JGI IMG/M metagenome (GOLD analysis project Ga0315282, IMG submission 203693) | Sediment microbial communities from Yellowstone Lake, YNP, Wyoming, USA - YL17G07_20 | ecosystem: Environmental > Aquatic > Freshwater > Lake > Sediment | place: USA: Wyoming | collected... | reverse complement strand
ACTTACCGTTTTTTGAACCTTTGGTTTAGGTTCTTCGCTGACAAAAGCTATTTCATGCGACTGTGCATGTTTAATATCCCTTGTTTGTACTAAACCAAGATTAAGTCCCCAAAAAAGACTATAAAGTTGATAGGATTTTTGGAACATATCTTCGGCGTTACTCTTGTCGCCCTTTGTGAGAGCCTTTGTACCAACCTCCATGAACCGCATTGAGGCAGCCAGTAAGTGCTTGCTGATACACCAAACTTCACCCTCATAGTCTTTAATTATCCGCTTCAAAGCGCTCTTACGCATTGCCCGAATCTCATTGAGAAGATCAAGATATTTAGCGTCTTTGGTCTTGTTGTAAGTGAAAAAGAAATGCTCCTCCATCGAAATCAGGTTCATGATGCCAATAGATAAGTCTTCATCAGAGGAAAGGTCAAGTTTCTCACCCTTCTCCATTTTTTTTACTTTTTCTAGGAATTGTTGAATGTCATTTTGCGTAGCCATACCACACCTCCTTTCTTTTTAACTTGTAATAAGATAAAAGACAAAACTGACAAGCGATAACAGAAAAACAGGGATAATCACTTTTTGATAGTAAATATAGACTTTGTCGCCGTTAGTCGTTCTTGACCACTTATCAAGCCAAAATCCTAAAAGGAAAATGACCGAACCAATAACAGTTCCCAGCAAGACTTTGTCGATGCCCCACAAGGTATTTCCTGCCAAACCGATCATCTTGCCCCAATACAAGGGCGGGATAACAAAAAGAAAGAATAAACCAACTGAAATAGCCTCTTTATAAGGCACTTTCCAGCCTTTTTTGCCAATCCAATCCGCCAACCACAACCCGCTTGAAAGGATCAAACCACCAATCCAGATACCTGTTACCGTGTCATCAATGCCAAGCCAACGAGAGATACCAAGTCCTGCTCCTACTGCCACCGTGCAGATAGGACAGACCGCTAGAGCTTCTGCCGGAAAAGCGAAAAATATTGTTGCTAATAAAATAGTTAGTTTTAATTTCATAGCCCAATTTTTTGGGACAGATAACTAATAATATCAGGCGTGCCAATAAAGCATTTATTTTCGACATAGAGAAAAGGCACAGCAATATTGTTTGTGTCTAAACCGCAACTTTGAGCGGCTAAAGACAATTCTTGGGCATTCTCTTGGTTTTTATATACTTCTTTCTTAACAATTTCTATCCTCTCTTCAATTTTATTTTCCTTCATCCAATTTTCGACATCTTTGCAATGTGGGCACGTATTGCCATAAAAGAAAATCGGTATTTTCTTACTAATCTCAACTGTCTCAGGAACACTTTGGTTGTTTTTCATCCTAGCGGTGTCGTTACTCTTACCTTTACTGCCAAAGACGATGATTGTAAGAAGTCCAACGATAACTAAAACCAAAATGCTTGTTATAATTTTTTGTTTCTGCATAATTAAAAAACTAATAAAGACACAATGATTGTGCCTAAAATAGTCCAGATGACATCCTTCTTTAATTTAATTATTACAAAGAGTGATACCAGAAATATTACCCAAGTTTGCCAATTGATGAGCGATTTCTCTCCAAATTGAAACGCTATTGCCGATATAATACCGATAAACCCCGCAAGAAATCCTTTGATGATTACCTTGATAGCTTTGAGATGTTTAATCTTTTCGTGAAATCCACCCAAAAGTACAATCAGGATAAGGGAAGGCAGAAAAATTGATATCGTGGCAATCAGCGCCCCTAACCAGCCCATTACTTTGTACCCGATAAAAGCGGCAGTAATGAGTACCGGCCCAGGAGTTATTTGACCGACGGCCAACCCATCTTGAAATTGTTTTAGGGTTATCCAGTGATTTTGATCAACAGCAATAGATTTCATCAGCGGGATAATCGTAAATCCGGATCCCAAAGCAAAAGTGCCCATATGGATAAAAGAAGAAATAAGAAGGCCTACTAGCGGAATAAAATGCCAAAGAAAAATCCCGATAATTGCTAACGAAAAAAGCAGGTAAGTAAAGTGTGAAGTTAAGATACTTTTCCAGATGATTTTTTCTTTTTTTTCCTCTTTAATTTCGTCTTTAGTTTCTTGAGGTATCACGATTTCTTTGGAAAAAAAATACAGCATAAAACCGAGGGTGCCGGATAACAGATAAATAAAGGTGGCATTTATCCCAACAAAAAATTCCAAGAGGAATGCAGGCAAAATAATAATAGCTGCTTTTAAGTACCCAGATTTACCGGATTTACCCAAAACCGGTTTACTTAGATTAATCAGCGCACTAACCAGTAAAGCAACAACCAAAGCACCAAGTCCGGTAAATATCTTCTGGACGAAACCAATGCTGTTATATTTAAAATAAAACCAGGCCAGGGTTGTGGTAAACAGGAAAGCCGGAAGCACATATAATCCTGCGCCTAAAAGCCAGCCTCTGATGCCCTTGATCTTATATCCTAAATATCCAATAAGTGTAACCCCTGTGGCTCCGGGAAGAATATCAGCCAAGCTCAAAGCATTCATAAAGTTTTCTTCACTAACCCATTCCTTTTCATGAACCAATTTCTTTTTCATTTGTCCGAGAATAGCTGGACCACCATAACCGATAGTCCCAATATAAAGAGAAGTTTTGGCAAAGTCGATCAATGACGGTTTATTCATGATTTTCTGGGTTTCCATCAATAGGTTTAACCGCCAACTGTTCCTTTTTCGATTCGAGCTCAATTTTTACATTGGCAAAAACACCCGTTTCCTTAACGATTTCTTGTGCTTTTTGTCTGGTAGTTTGAGCTTCTTGGACAAAACTAATGGCTTCCGCCGGACATAAATTGGCACAGGTTTGGCAACCAACCAAACAATGATTCGGCTCAGCCACTACCGATTTACGCTTACTATAATCAAATTTGTAAACACCCCGGCCACAGGTAGTTGCACACATGCCGCAGCCAATACACTTGGATTCATCAATCACCGGATACCAATCGATTAGGCTGCGGTCAATTCCATGCCACTTATCAAATTGATTCGGGGTGGCTTTTTTATTTGGTTCTTCCATATATTCCTCCTTAAAGTGAAATTAAATATGTAAATAAATAGCGTAAATAATAAATACCGACTAATATAAAAGTTGAGGCTACGACAAAACGAGTCACTTTTTCGACTTTCGAAACAATTGCAAACGCCTGACTCATTTTCTTCATACTAAAGGCTATAATAAAAGAAAAAATAATCACCGGAATTCCTGTACCTAGGGCAAAAAAGGGTGGTAAGAGTAAGGCCTCGCGTGACTTTAATACCAATGGAATTAGTACTCCGAAAAACAACACTCCGCTGTAAGGACAAAATGCCAAGGCAAAAAGCATGCCCAAAAGCATTGAACCAAGATAGCCTTTTGAGGTCAAATATTCTTTTAGTTTTTCAATCTTTTCATTTTTACTGCCAAAATCTAATTTTATAACACCAAACATAATCAGCCCGATAATGATTAAAACAGACCCCAAAATCTTATCGCCCCAACCCTGAAAGATGCGGGAAACCTGGAAAGACGACAAACCAAAATAAATGAGGGTTGCCAAAACGGTATAGGTGATACCACGACCAATGGTATAAAACAAGCCATTCAAAAGCGTATGGCGTGGAGTTTTTATGTCTTTGGAAATATAAGCGATAGCGGTAATGTTGGTTGCCAGAGGACAAGGACTAATGGAAGTTAAAATCCCAATAAGAAAAGCTGTCAAAAGTGGAATATTATAAGTGTCGATAAGATAATTAATTATGTCCATAATTATTTACCCAGTAATGTATTTAATTTGTTTTCAAAATAACTTACGAATTGACTCTCATTGTTCACCAATCTCCAGACAGTCGTATCTTCAGCAATATTATCTTTTTCACCTCGAATAGCGTTCACAAACAACGAAGAACCCCTGGCTTGATACTTAACCACGATTTCCTGGTTTTCTTTTAGTTCGCCGTTAATGTCTTTATATACAATCTTTCCCGAAGCAAATTCTTCTGGAAACTTTTCTTTGATAGTTTTGAGTGCATATTCACCAACAGTAATGCACGACCAACATTGATGTGTGCCATGGAAATGAACCACCTCGATTTTTTCAGCGGGAATAATTACCGTAGTCGGAACCGGTGTTGACATATTGTTATTTGACTGGGCAACGCTTAAGACCTGTTGGTTGCCTGTTTTATTGTCCTTACCAAAAAGACTTAAACCTGCCAATCCGGCTATTACCAATAGAACCGCAAATATTATTTTTTTATTCATATTTTTCCTTTATAAAATTGCATTAAATAAATATCCGGTAAAAATGATTCCTAACGTTAGAATCGCAATATAGATGACAAGTAGTCTAGGTTTAAGTACCTTCCGTAAAATAATCATTTCGGGAAAAGACAGAGCTGTTACTGACATCATAAAAGCCAGTGATGTTCCAATTGGTAGGCCTTTTTCAATAAGTGACTTCACAATCGGTATGGTTCCTGCTGCATTGGAATAAAGGGGAACTCCTATAAGAACTGCAAGGGGAACTGCCAAAGGATTATTTTTCCCGGCGATTCGTGCTAAGAAATTCTCCGGAGCGTATCCGTGGACCAGCGCACCAGCGGCTACTCCAACCAATACATAAGGGTAGACCTTTTTTATTAAATCGATGGTATATTGATATGCCTCACCAACTCTATCTTTAAATGTTTTATTGATGTCAGTAACTTGATCATTCACCTTAATTTTCCAGACATAATCCTCAACCAGATTTTCAAGTTTTAATTTTCCTAAAATGAATCCTACAACAATGGCAATAATGATTCCTGAGGCAACGTAGATTCCGGCAATTGTTGGACCGAATAGCCCTAAAAGCATAACCGCTGCCACTTCGTTGACCATTGGTGCTGAAATAAGATAGGAAAAGGTAACACCCAATGGAACTCCGCTTTCTACTAAACCAATAAATAAAGGTACTGCACTACAGGAACAAAACGGGGTAATAATTCCAATAAGGGAAGCAAGGACGTTTCCAATTATTTGGAATTTATTCGTTAATAATTTTTTTGTTTTCTCGGGAGGTAGATATGACCGCAGGAATGAAACAACAAAAATAATAGTGAACAAAAGGATGAGTATCTTAATACTGTCATACACAAAAAAGTTTACTGCTCCACCAAGAACCGTTTCTTTTTGTATTCCTAATAGTACAAAGCTGAACCAGTCTGCAAACTTTTGTACCGGTGCAAAAATATCCATACTTTACTTTTTCGCCTCCATAATAATACTTTTGATTTTTTCCACGTTTGGTACAGAACCGACAATTACAGGTTTTCCGTCTATCGCTAATACCGGACTTTGCATAACACCCATTTCAACAATTTTTGAAATATCGGTTATGTATTCAACCTTCTCACTAAGATTTAACTGTGCGACTGCCTCCATGGTAGTTTCATATAATCTTTTACAGGTTGGACAACCGGAACCTAAAACTTGTATTTTCATAATTTTTTAACAAAACACCTCCTCTCTAAAATAGAGCCTCTTGGTAAAACTAAAGTTAAACCCTAAATATGGATCCCAAAATAGATGAGAATATATTTTAGGGAAACATACAAAAACAAGATACCAAATAATGTTTTTAACACGTTCGGTTTGAACTTGGCTACCAATTTTGCTCCATAGATCGCCCCAATTAAAGCCCCTATGCCCAAGGTAACAGCTACCGGAAAATTAACAACCCCTTGGAAAAATTTAAAGATTGCTCCCACCAAAGCCATCCAAACGAAGGCAGCCATTGATGTGCCAATAGCCAATTTTACCGGCGCTTTAAGAAAATAAATATAGGACGGGACCAGAGCATAACCTCCACCCAGACCAATAATCCCGGTTAAGGTACCGATAAGAGAACCCAAAATAGTTTTTGACAGGGGCTTGCCGGGGATTTCCGTTCCTTGGCTACCTTGCCCTTTAACCAAAATTCCTTCATAAAGCATGCGGATAGAAACAATAATAAAGGCGATGCCTATAATCAGATCAATTAAGTCTCCGTAATTTTTAATATAGCCGAAAATAATTGATCCGATGATGACACCCAAAATACCGGAATAACCTATTAAAAACGCCGTCTCTTTATCAACATTCTTCATTTTTAGATGCTGATAGGCGCCGGAAGCAGCGGTAAAAACTACCGCTGTCAAAGTCGTCCCGACGGCAATGGCCGGATCAAAATGAAAACCAAACCGGATAACCGGCATCATTAAGGCGCAGCCGCCCGTACCCAAAAGCCCACCGACAACACCGGCTAATAAACCGGTAATAAAATAAATAATGTAAATCATGTTTTTTTCTCCTTTTTGAGAATTTGAAATAATAAATTGGTAATGTGTTTGCCTTTAGCGGTAAGTGAATAATAGACACGAAGTCCTCTTTTATCGTCAATCACAATTCCGGCTTTTTTCAAATCCGACAGGTGATGAGAAATGAGGCTCTGGGACATATCAACATGCTCCATCAGCTCGCAAACACAATGCTCCCTGTTGTGAAGAATGCATAAGAGCATTAATCGGCTTTCCTCAGAAACCAGCTTCAAGAGGGAGGACAAAGAAACAATTTGTTTTGACTCTTTACTTGATGATGAACAACAACTGTATGAACCCATGTTCATATAGTAGGAGTTTACCTCTTCTTTGTCAATAGGTTATTTACATCCGAATAGAGTTGGTTGGAATGTGTAAACAACAACATTGATTGCTCTCTACGTCAATTCTGTTTATACTCTAAGTAAATGAAAGACTTGCCCAAACTTATTATTTCCGTGGTTGGCTGCGCATTGGTGGGGTTTCTGGGTACGCCGTTTACTATCTCCGCCATTCCTACTTGGTACGCTGGCTTGAATAAACCCTTCTTCACCCCACCCAACTGGATCTTTGGATCAATTTGGACACTTTTGTATTTCCTGATGGGTGTTTCTTTTTATCTAATTTGGAAGCAAGGCTGGAAAAAGAAAAAAGTAAAAAATGCTGGAATGTTCTTTTTGGCGCAACTAGGACTTAATTTTATTTGGTCGCCCATTTTTTTTGGGCTGAGAGCGCCTATATTAGGACTGATTATCATTATGGCAATGTGGGTGCTGATTGTAATGACAATGAGGAAGTTTTATCCGCTATCGAAACTGGCGTCTTATTTGCTAGTACCTTATCTGTTATGGGTGAGTTTTGCCACGCTTCTTAATACGGCAATCGTACTCCTAAATTAAAAAGAGAACTTCCACCTTTGCATCCCATCTGGCTCCGTAATCCTAGTTTCGCACTGACCACTAGTTTGAATTCAATTATCAAGGCTGTTCAAAACCCAATCTGGGCAGAGCAGGCAAGAGAAAGATTGAAACAGATTCAGATGTTAACGAAAGCCACTCCGCTTGATTTCCCTTATCATAAGTAAAGTCATAATAAAGCTCACCCGCCTTCTTCTTTATTTTAATTTAAAAAACCTCTTGACAAATAATTGGCACTCATGATATAAGAGTGCTAAGGTGGTCGGGAAAACCAGCAACGCATTAGCCTGCGACAGTGGCCTTACAGTCACCTTGCAGTCCTAGTAGGACTCCTACAGTGTAAAGCTGGTTACCCTCCTACCACCTCGCTTTAAAATAGTTTCTAAAAAGAACGCAAGAAAGGGGGTGAGTAGTTATGGCAATCGTAAAATTCAATCCTTTTTCACCTTGGATTTCCGACCGCTTCCTATCCTTCTTTGACGAAGAAGATAATTGGCCGCAAATCAGGGTTACCGAAGGGCTTGATGTTTATGAGACAGATTCGGACGTTGTTGTTAAGGCGGCTGTCCCGGGAATCCCCGTTGATAAAGTGGATGTTACTTTCGAGGACGGAGTTCTAAGAATCAAGGCTAAAGCCGAGGAAACCAAGGAAGAGAAGGAAAAAAAGAAAGTAGTATATCGGCAGCAAAGAATGAGCTATTTCGACTATACTACTACTCTGCCGAGGGCAGTTGATGGTGATAAAATTTCTGCTGAAGTTAATGATGGGGTGGTTACTGTAAAAGCACCTATTGCCGAAGCGGCAAGACCAAAGAAAATTACTGTCCGGGCAAAGTCAAAGTAAAAGTAACAAACGCTTTTACAAGCCCCGTCAATTGCACGGGGCTTTTTTTATAACCCTCTACAATCGCGTAAAACAAGCGATATTTCAAAACCTAATGAGAGAGAGTTTGTTTGAAGCAAAACCACGTCAATATTCAATGTCTTAAAGACCGCCAACATGGTCAGATTAAGACAAGTTCAGCTCCGTAATCCTAGTATTAATCTAACTAACAGTTTAGCACAAATTATAAAGGCTTTTCAAACCCCAATCTGGGCCGAACAAGCGAGAGAAAGATTGAAACAAATCAAGATGTTAACAAGAGTTATGACTGTTTAAAGTTTACTAATTGATTAGCAAAACCCTTACAGCTTAAATTCAAGTTCTATTTCATCTCTTAAGGGGATATTATTTATGCCTATTTGGGGAATCTCGGGTTTTAATTTTCGAGATTCTTCTAAAGCATTTAAATATAGTGCTGATAAAACAAAACCCCGTTTCTGATAAAAGCGTAGTGCTTTCATATTGTCATTAGTAGTAATTAACCACACTCTTTTACAATTTTCTTCTTTTGCAGTTTCTTTGACTTTTCCAACCAATGCAGTTCCTATACCCTTATTTTGAACGAGAGTATCAAGTGTTATGATTTCACAATCATTATCTATATGGTAAGTAATAAGTCCTACTTTTTTACCATCTAAAAGGGAGATATAACCAGGAAGTTTGTTTGCTTGATAGAGTTTGCCTCTGGTAACAATATTTACCGAACCCCACTGTTTCTCTAAAATTGAAGTTATCCACCCCTCATCAGCTTCTTCTATTGGTCTAATTTGAATACTAGTCATTATTTTAAAATAATTTAAGATTTCCTTGCGACAATAACCACCCTATGTCTTGGAAACTTAATTCCTTTATCAGTCTTAAATTTTGTCACATACTCCTCTAAATAGTTCTTATCTTTCTCCGAATCAAAATCCTCAAATATAGGCACGCCTTGCAAGAACAAGTCCAAATCTTCATAGGAGGCATAATATTCGTCATAGAAATAATCTTGAGCAAAGATAATTTCAAAACCTGTAGTTTCCAGTTCTTGCTTATCTTTTCCTAATCTTGGAATATTCCACTCACCAAATCCCTGACCGCGACCAAAGATTTTTTTAATTGCCTGACAGTCTTTCTCACCGATATTTATACCCACAAAGTAACCGCTTGATTTCAACAATCTATGAAACTCGGCAAAAGGAGTTGGACCACGACGGGAAAAAATTATGTCAAAAGATTTATCAGAAAATGCTGTTTTACTAGCATCTTGGAATTTAAAAATAATATTTTTAACTTGTAAAATATTTTGCTTTTGCCTGGCAATTTTTAATAATTCTTCGGATATGTCAATTCCGATTATACTTAAAAAGTATTTTGCAATTTGGAAAGCAAACTTTCCATCGCCACACCCTGCGTCGAGAGCATCTTTATTTTTATTTGCTAAGCTAAGTAATTTTCTCTTAAAAATTTTCTCAGGATCTCCACTTGGATATTCGGAAAGATGTTCTACATGACTTTTACCAAAGGCATAACCACCGAATTTCTTAGCTACTTTGTTGTAAAAATTTGTAGTCATATAGCTATTTTACATCATTTAATTCAATAACGTAGAAGTCTTATTCAAAGCTCTATAATGCGATTTAACAAGCGATATTTCAAAACCTAATGAGAGAGAGTTTGTTTGAAGCAAAACCACGTCAATATTCAATGTCTTAAAGACCGCCAACATGGTCAGATTAAGACAAGTTCAGCTCGAAAAACGTAGTTTTAATATAACCAAGCGATTCCTGCGTATTTATCCTGAGTTAAGTCGAAGGATTATCGAGATATTTCAGGATGCAAAGTTTGAACAGCAACTAAGAATCGAGATCGAAAAGGTCAAACCTGCTCTTATCCCAGCTATCTTACAACCCGCATCTTTTTAATGACTGGTAAGATATATTTCGTTATTCCGACTATTGCTAAAGACACAACAAAGTAAACTAACAAAATAAATACAGCCATAACCAAAAGAAGATGTGGCTGTTGAAAATTCTGGAAATAATCAATCATCACCATTATTGGTCTATAGTAAGTAACGTATTCTCCATTGTTATATTGTTCCCTAAGTATGGGTAAACACAAAACAAAAAGAGTTAGTAGGATATTGAGTAATCCAGGCTTTAGAAAATGAATTTTTCCAGTTGTTTTCATACCCTATTTATTATATCAAAGATAATTTTCATATAATGCTTTATGATAGGCATACAAACCAAGGTTAGTTGATCTGAATCTGACTATTTTCTTATCGTACTTACTCTTTCCATGTTCGACTTCCAACTCTACACAACCGAAACGGACTAAATTTCGATAGAACAGCTCATAATCGAAATCAGGAGTTTCTTTTTCATACGGAGGATAGGTTGTTATAAAATAATCATCAAGGTGTAGATAGTCGGAAAGGGATTGGCAAAATATTTTATAATCCAGCCAGTCTGTACCTTTGGCAAGCAGTGTCTTCCATATCATATTCTGGTGCTGCTGGAGTTTTTCGGCTAGATTTGCTCCCTCGATAATTTTTCCAATTCGACTAAAATAGCCCCAGTTTACCTTGTACCAGAAGTGTAAGACCATCTCTTTATACTGATCTATTGGTTTCAGGTTGTTCAAAAATGCCTTGCCGTGCTTTGACAGATGGAAATATCCTTTCCTTTTATAAATAACAAACATCAATTCCGAGATGATTTTTATCTGCTCCAGGAAATCCAGTTCTTCTTCCCTTCGCAGTGTCCATCCAAAATGCTGGAATTCCTTGATTGTTTTCTGATTTTTAAAGTCTGTAAACAGGGATTTAATATCCGAAAGAGAGATCATGCCTGTGGCCGTTCTTTTGATGGGCTGTTCTTCAAGGTATTTTACAAAAAGCATGAAATCATGGAAGAAATCCACCTTATACGGATCAAGAGAGGTATTGTCGTTATTCATGCTCATATGATATATCAAAACTCTTTTATATTCATCGATATCTTTAAGACTTTATCTTCTCCCAGCTTTCTAAACTCTTAAATTGCCAAATGACCTTATCTATACTTCATTGGTATATCAAAATTGAATACGATATAAAGACTCTACATAATCAATCGGATCATCACAGGTGATGATTCTTATTTGATAAAGTTCAAGAGATTAAAGCTGGACACCATAAAAAACACTTCAAATATGCTGGTTTACCCTTCTTATACCGAGGTTTAATCAAATGTGCTGATTGCGGTTGTCTGATAACCCCTGAAAGGAAAATTAAGAAAAGCGGGAAGACCTATCACTACTACCACTGCACCCAATACAACGGCAAACACGGGGCTGAATGGCTGACAGAGGACGACCCTAACCAAACAATTTTCAGCCGTTTTTAGCAAGCTACAAATGCCACAAGAGGCTGTAGATGACATTGTTGAAGCATTACAGACCAACCATAAGCACAAATCAGATTTTTACCACGATTTGTTAAATCGCTATCAGACCGAACATCAAAAGTATGAGACAGGCATTGAGAAAGCCTACGACGACTACCTGCTCGGTAGTATTACTAAGGATAAATATGAAGAAAAACGAAAAGAGTATCGGGCAAAACAAAGAGAGATTAAAGAGAAAATGAACAAACTTCATTTTGCCGATGAAGAGTATTACATAACCTCAGATTACCTGCTAAAACTGGCTTCTAACGCCAGTAAACTATTTGAAAGTTCTGAACCACACGAAAAACGACTACTTTTGAAGATGACACTTCAGAACTTAGAGCTGAAGGGCAAAAAAGCCCGATACGACTGGATAAATCCGTTTGACAAGATAGCTTTTTACGCCTCTCGTCAAGCTTGGCTCGAGAATCGTAACTTTAATATAACCACTAGTTTATCACATATTATAAAGACTTTCGAGGATTTCAGGCTTGTTGCTCAAATTTGGGAGGAAATAGGAAAAGTGAAAATGTTTGAACAAATTGTGATAACATAAAAATACATGGAAAATGAAATTCTAACAAACAACCCACCAACCCAACCAACACCACAAACTCCAGTTTTACCATCAAATAATTGGCAAAGAGTTATATTATTCATTTTATTAGGATTAGTTGTTGTCGCTGGATCAGTTTTCGTAGGTATTCAAATTGGCAAAAGCCAAATACCCAATCAACAGCCAGTTACTGTACAACCGACAATTCGACCTACTCAAACAGCAGTTAATCCAACGATATTACCAACAGAAATAAATTCCACCAATACTACACAAGGTGTTAAATTTACGGGAATTATCACAGAAACAAGTAATGGATGTTGGGCAGATGGAATATGTAGTATAAAAGTTAATGACAAATGGATTGTTACAGAAATTGGCGGATTGAGACCTCCAAATTCTAAACCTGAAATTAGAGGAAACTTAATAGGAATTAGTTTCAGTCAAGATACGAATAAATATATAGGTAAAAGGGTGGAAGTTTATGCAAAACAACTGGAAAACGATAAAAATTATTCTATATATGGCGACCCAAATTATTACATCAAGCTACTTGAGTAAAGAAGGATAGTTCTTTGACACGGGTATATTAAGTGCCATCTGGCTCCCCAATCCTAGGATTAATCTAACTGACGCTTTTAATTGTATTATAAAGGCTTTTCAGAATCCAGTGTGGGCGGAACAAGCACGCAACAGATTGAATGAAATTAAATTACTAACGAAAGCGGCAATGGTTTGATAAATCCTAATGTTTCTTTATAAGACGAAGCATTTGCGTGGTAAGGAAAGAAACGATTAAATAAACGATGGCAGACAGGGCAAGTATTAGTAAAAGTCCCCCGAAGTAGCTTCGATTCTGCAACTCTTGCACATAGGCACCTATAATTACAATCGGCCGATGCCACGTTACATACTGCCCGCCGTTATATTGTTCCCGGAAAAGGGGCAAACAAAGTATTAAAAGAGTAAGTAAAAAATCAAGAAGGCCTTTCTTTACACTCATCATTTCTATTTTACGCTTTCTATTCATAATTGACTAGCTTTTCAGAATCCAATCTGGACAGAGCAGGCAAGAGAAAGGCTGAAACAAATCAAATTGTTAACAAGAGTTGCAACTGCATAGAGTTTGCTAATCAATTAGTAAAGTCCTCAAGTTAACCGCTCGCCGCAAAATACAGAGGCTGTATCACGTTCTAATTGTTTCCATGTTGCTGTATGACTCATACTTTAATCCTTAAAACTTAAACTTCAGTCGGAGATACTGGATTTAAAGCATTTAGGTGTTAAATACTAGGAGGAAGCGATTCACAGCCCTTATAAAAAATTACCCCGCCTCTTAGGCGGGAATAATTTAATTCAATTTAAGTTAATGCAATGCAAGTTAAAGCAATGCAGCTTGTGTTAAGGAAGCCAAAACATACCGCACCATACCACAACTTAGCATTCCTCAACATTCTTATTATAACAAATTTTACCCCAAATTTAAATAGTCATTTTAAAGCTCTACAACGCGATTTAACAAGCGATATTTCAGAAACTAATAAAGATATCGTTTCGATGTATCTCGTTAATTCACCTGAATCTAGAATCGCTTAGAATCAGTTTTAAACTCAGAAATCCAACTTGTTATAAGGTAACCCTTTGGCTATGCATTCAGTATTGTTTACCATCGCCTCCTGGTTTCTCTCCCTTGTTTCTTTCGTATAGGTACTGAAGGGTTTTAGCATTAGAGCAAACTCGTTGCCTTTAAGCGGTGATTTGCCAATGCTATCAGCTTCGAAACAATAGGTATCTACCTTTCTGCTTACCAGGGCTTCATTCATGGCTCGTTCGTCCACCCATTCCCGATTACCAATGTTTATCACGATTGAGCCTGTCCTTAATTGTTTAATTCTTTCTTTGTTAAGAAACTTTCTGCTCTGCTCATTCTCCGGCAAGTGAAGGGTAAGCAGGTTAGAACTGGAAAGCAGAAAGTCTATTGGTTTTCTGACTCCCTCATCAGAGCATTCTTCTGTATAAACTGTCATTCCTAAGGCTCTTGCCAAATGCACCACTTTTTCTGCTGTCGGACCCAAACCAACTACTCCTAATCTTTTGCCTCTAATTTCAAAACCTGATTCTGGTTTGTATATTCTTCGATAAGTCCGCCGGTCATTGATAAGGATTCTTCTTGAGCAAACCAACAGCAAGGCAATTATATGCTCGGCCTTGGATTCTGCATCATAAATAGGTACATAGGAAACAATAATTTGTCTTTGTTTGATGTAGTTTAAATCAAGGAAACTACAGTCAGAGCTACCCAGAACCAAATATTTTATATTAGGAAACGTGTCTAATAACTGCAGCAGTCTGCTTTTAGCTTTGGCAGCCCCGCCAAATGCGTCAGGGTTAACTGCCAGCAGTTCAGTATCTTTCGGACATTTAACACCGGCGCTTTCAAGAAATGAAACTTTTCCTAGACCTGCCAGCCTTTGTAGCTGAATATCGGTGAATTGGGACTTGGGAAATAAAACTGAGATTGATTGAATTTTCATAAGCTGCTCCTTTCAACAATTAACAAGAAATTTATTGTCGTAATTGTCTCGTCTTAATTGTCGGGCAACCTATGAAATAGGAAGCATCTTTATTCTACTAAATCCGGGGGAGTTTATAAAGAGCATAAAACTGCCCCCGTAGTAGTCAGTTAATACCGGATTTACCGGGGTGCCTTCTGTTTCTTAGGTCGTGATAATTGAATCAACAACATTAAAAGTTAAGCAAGATTGGAGGTGAGAATATATGGGAAAATGGAGTGAAGCCC
>Ga0315282_10010071_pt1 | contig 14908 bp, 16 predicted proteins | sample YL17G07_20_MG_FD_203693 | JGI IMG/M metagenome (GOLD analysis project Ga0315282, IMG submission 203693) | Sediment microbial communities from Yellowstone Lake, YNP, Wyoming, USA - YL17G07_20 | ecosystem: Environmental > Aquatic > Freshwater > Lake > Sediment | place: USA: Wyoming | collected... | reverse complement strand
CTGTCGCGGCACGTCCTTCACGAAGGCGCGCACTTCATCGCGTAGCTTGCGCTGGTCTGCTGTCAGCAGGCTTTCCATTCCAGGTCTCCTTTCACTCGGACGCCGCACGGCAACCGCCGGCATCACTGCATACTAGACGAAGCCCATTTCCCTGTGCTTGTCTGCGATGGTCCGGGCGAGGCTTTCCAAAGCAGCGAAGTCGGCTTCGCGCGGGACCCCTTTGCAGAGCACCGGCGCGAGCACTTCGATGTCGGCGCGTTCGATAACAGCCGCGATCTGTTCGGCCGCCTTGCCGCCCCAGCCGTAGGAGCCGATGACAGTGGCAAAGCGGAGCTTCGGGTTGAGAGCAGCCGCGAGGTGCGCGGCGTTGAGCACGCTCGGATGCGGGCCGCCCAGCACAGTCGGCGTGCCGACAACGACAGTGGCCGCATCGACGAGAGAGATGGCGAGCTTGCCGATATCGGCATCCGCCAGGTTGAACTGCTCGACTTCGACGCCGCGTTCCATCAGCGCCCCCACGAAATGCTCGACCATACGGCCGGTGCTGCCGTGCATCGTTATGTAAGGCAGAAACACCCTGTTCCGGGGCGGCGCCGACACCCATCGGTCGTAGGCGTCTATGATGAATGCGGGCCGCCGGTACACAGGGCCATGGCTGGGCGCGATGACCGCCGGGTCGATCTGCCGCACCTTTTCCAGGTGCTTCGTTATCGCGCGGCGGAACGGCATCATGATCTCGGCGTAGTAGCGCTTGGCGGGCTCGTAGACGCGCTCCTCGTCGGCGTAGAGGTCGGAGGTGGCGAGATGCGAGCCGAAGAGGTCGCACGTAAAGAGGATGCGGTCCTGCGGGAAGTAGGTGACCATCGTCTCCGGCCAGTGCACCCATGGCATGTAGACGAAGCGCAGCGTCTTGTCGCCCAGCGACAGCTCCCCGCCGTCCTCGACGGCGACAATGCGCTCCTCTGGCACGTCCAGCAGATCGAGGAGCATGCCTTTCGCCTTCGTCGAGGCGACCACCTTCGATTGTGGGTACTTCGCGAGCACGTCCGGGATGGCGCCGGAGTGGTCTTGCTCGGCGTGGTGAGAGACAACGAAGTCGACCCGCTCGACGCCAGCCAGTTGCGACATCAGCTCCTCTCTCTTCGTGGGGTCGACCGTGTCGAGGAGCGCCGTCTTCTCGCTGCCGCGGACGAGGTAGGCGTTGTAGCTCGTGCCGTCCGGCAGCGGGATCAGGGAATCGAAGAGGCGTCTATCCCAGTCGATCGCGCCGAGAGCGAGCACCCCGTCCGTAATGACCCGAGGCTTCATATGCCCTGCCCCATGAGCGTTATGTCTAGTAGACGCCTGCCCTACTGCGGTTCCCGTTTGCTAATAGTACACCGATCCGCGTTAAAACGGTCGATCCGCGCAGTCCGGCCGTGTTACCGGCTCCTCGCTGGATGCTGGAAGCGTCACGAGACGTGTTGTATATTGACTCAGGAAGTCGAAACAAAGGAGTGTGCCGATGTACCCAGAAGACGTACTGGCGAGCGCTTCCCTTTTCTCCGAGCTGAGCCGCCGCGACCTGAAGCGGCTGGCTGCGGCCACGATAACACGCGCCTACAAGAAGGGCGAGACCATCGTCAAGGAGGGCGAGAACGCGGTGGCGTTCTACCTCATCACCAAAGGGCGCGTGAGCGTCATGCACGGCGGCGGCGAGAGCCAGACGGCGCTGGCGTCGCTTGGCCCGGGCGAGTTCTTCGGCGAGATGGCGATCCTCGATTCCTTTCCGCGTTCGGCGAGCGTCGTGGCCACCGAAGACACGGAGTGCCTGGTGCTCTCCCGCTGGGACTTCCTGGCGGAGGTGCGCTCGAACCCGTTCATCGCCGTGCAGATGCTGCCGGTTCTCAGCCGCCGGATTCGCAAGCTACAGCAGGATATCCCGTAGCCGGAAGCCGGTCTGCGCCGCCCTCTCTTTCCGGCGCCGACTTCCGCCTCCGGTGCCGCTCTGCAGCGGTGTTGTGCTGGAATACGCTTAGCGTTACGATAGGTTCCCGCACCCGGATTGGCGGCAGGCTTGTCCACTGTTAAGGCAGGAAAACGCATGGCCGGGAAGATAAGTCGCGACGACACGGCGAAGCGGCAAACCCAGAAGCGCCGGCCCCATCGCAAGGCATCGGTCGAGCGGAATCGCTCTCAGCAGGTGACGCAGACCGAACAAGGCTTCCTCTTCGACCCCTACTGGGACGATGCCTTTTCCGCCTACTACGACCCCACGCTGCGGACCTGCTGTCAGTTGAAGTACTGAGGTCCGGCGGCTTCAGTGTAAGGAAAGGAGAGTTCAGTGGCGCGGATCGCATCAACCGGAGCCTACATACCCCTCTACCGCCTCTCGCGTCAGCAAATCGGCGACGCCTGGGGCATTCCCGCCGTTCCCGGCGAGCGAGCGGTGGCTAACGCGGACGAGGACAGCCTGACGATGGCGGTGGCCGCAGGGCTGGACTGCCTGACGGGAATCGATCAGTCCACCATCGACGGGCTGTTCTTTGCCACAACCACGTCCCCCTACAATGAGAAGCAGGCAGCGGGAGTGATCGCCGCGGCGCTCGACATGCGTCGCGACATCAACACCGCCGACTTCACGGGCTCGCTGCGCGCCGCAACGACGGCGATGCGCGCGGCGATAGACGCCATCGACAGCGGCTCGGCGAGAAGCATTCTCGTCGTCGCCGGCGACTGTCGACTGGGCGAGCCGGAGTCGATGTGGGAGCAACTCCTGGGCGACGGCGCCGGCGCGGTGCTCATCGCCAAGGAGGGGCCCGTAGAGATTCAGGGCGCTTATTCCCTGGCCGGCGAGCAGGTGGGCGCCTGGCGTCGCGCTGAGGACCGCTACGTGCGGTCGTTTGAGTCGAAGGTCGAGACGCAGTACGGCTACGCGACGACGGCGGTGGCGGCGGGCAAGGCGCTGATGGAGAAAGAGGGAGCGACGGCGGAGGGCATCGCAAAGGCCGTGATAACGGCTTCGGACCCGCGCAGCCACATGGCCGTTGGGAAGGCGCTCGGGTTCCAGCCGGCGCAGCTCCAGGACACACTCTTCCTCTCCGCCGGCATTCCTGGCGCGGCGCAGGCGCTGATGATGCTGGCCGGCGCGCTAGAGCAGGCGAAGGCGGGCGAGCGCATCCTCTTGCTCAACAACGGCGACGGCACCGACGCCCTGCTGCTCGAAATCACCGAGGCGATTCCGCCGGCCGCAGGTCGCAAGGGGCTCATCGGCCACCTGTTCCAGAAGCGCCAGTTGCCCAGCTACACGTCCTACGCCCACTTCCGCCATCTGACCGACCGCGCGGAGCCGCCCGCCGAAGGCTCGCCGGTGACGTACTGGCGCGACGCGGCGCAGGAGCTGAACTTCATCGGGGCGCGCTGCAAGAACTGCGGCGTCATCCAGTACCCGCCGCCGCGCGTATGCGGCGAGTGCGGCACGAAGGACAGCTTCGAGAAAGTCAAGCTGCCTCGCAGCGGCAAGGTGTACACCTACACCCTCGACCACCTGTCGGGCGGCCAGTACCTTAACGTGCCGATCCCGCGACTCGTGATCGACCTCGATGGGGGCGGTCGCATCTTCCTGGAGATGACCGACGGCGACCCGAACGAGGTGAAGATAGGTCTACCCGTAGAGATATTGTTCCGGCGGCTGCACGAGGGCGCCAAGTTCCACAACTACTACTGGAAGTGCCGTCCGCTGCCTCAGGCCTCGAGCTAGCGTCGCCTGCATTCGACTAAGGAGGGAAGCGCCATGGGAAGCATCAAAGACAAAGTCGCAATCATCGGCGTGGGCTGCACGAAGTTCGGGGAGCTGTGGGAGAAAGACCCGGAGGACCTGGTCGTCGAGGCGGCGTATGAGGCGCTCGACGACGCGGGCGTGACGCCGGAAGACATTCAGGCGGCGTGGATCGGCATTCTCTACCCGTTCACCGGCCTCAGCGGCAATACCTTTTCCGACCCGATGAAATTGTACGGCATCCCGGTGACGCGCGTTGAGAACTACTGCGCATCCGGGATGGACGCGTTCCGCAACGCCTGCTACGCGGTGGCGTCGGGCGTGTACGACGTGGTGATGGCCTGCGGCGTGGAGAAGCTGATGGACACGGGCAGCTCCGGTTTGCCGATGCAGGGGTTCGCCCATCCCGTGTTCGGCGGCGTGAGCGCGCCGGGGATGTTCGCGCTGGCGGCGACTCGCTGCTTCAACGAGTATGGCTGGACGAAGGAGGACCTGGCGCGGGTGGCGGTGAAGAACCATAAGAACGGCGCCCTGCACCCGAAGGCGCACTTCCGCCGGGCGATCACGATGGAGGATGCGCTGTCGGCACCGATGATCGCCTGGCCGCTGGGGCGCTTCGACTGCTGCGCGATGTCGGACGGGTCGGCGGCGCTGGTGATCACGCGGCCGGAGATCGCGGAGAAGAGCAAGCACAAGGACGACTACGTGCTGGTGAAGGCGAACGCGCTGGCAACCTCTTCGGGCCGACCGATGTTCACCAACTCGATGGATTTCCTCGGCTTCCCGGCGACGCGCGACGCGGCGAGAGCGGCCTACGCGGAGGCGGGCGTGAAGGACGCGGCGAAGGAGATAAGCTTCGCGGAGGTGCACGACTGCTTCAGCATCACGGAGATCCTGAACTACCAGGACCTCGGCTTCTGCGCGCAGGGGGACGGCGCCGCATTCGTGGCCGAGGGACACGCCGATGTAGACGGCGATCTTCCGGTCAACGCCAGCGGCGGGCTGAAGTGCTTCGGACACCCCATCGGCGCGACGGGCTGTCGGATGCTGTATGAGGTCACGAAGCAACTGCAGGGCCGCGCGGACGGGGCGCAGGTGAAGGACGGTCGATTGGGGCTGGCGCACAACCTGGGCGGGCCGGGCTCCGTCTGCTCCGTGACGATACTCGGCCGCAAGGACTGACGTTCTTTAGCTTTTCCCGAGCCAGTTGCCATCTCGATTTCCGTTCTTGTCCTTAGTCGGGTGGGTCGCATGGAGGAGGGCCTGGATCGCTTGGTGGGGTGATAGGGCAAGTTCCCGGTCGCCCATACGCGATGACATCAACGGTCTCCATCGGCGCGATTTCATGAACTGTCCTGGACGCGGTATATGACGCGTTCGCGGGAAACGAACAGGAAGACATACAGGAAGCACCCACCAGTTGGCTATCGGCGCCTCGCAGCTCGAAACAAATGAAGGGCATCATAGAGGAAACGCTAAAGGGATTCGAGATGGTGGCTGTCACGTAAACCACATCAGGGGCCTCCCTCCGGATGAAGATGTTGGTGACGGGTACCGGCGATACGCGTTCGGATGAGGCAGTGGCAACGACCCCGGCCAACTTGATGCGAGTCGAGTAATTCCTGTCTAAGGGAAGCGAGAAGACGACAGGGGCTGCTTGGCCCGCCGGAATGAAGCCCGTTCCGAAGTCACTGGTTGGCTGAAGGGTTCCGAGCGAAGCCGCCCCTCCGGATGCTCGAACATCTGGGGCAGACTCCAAGTACACCTCGTATCGGCCACCAGTGAGATCCGCGGTGGAATCGTTTAGGATTTCGCCTACCACCTGAAGCTCTCTTCCCTGCTCAGTCTCCACAACGCGCGAAGCCGACACTTGAAAGTGGGATGAATCGAGAACGGAGTCGTACGTGCCGAAGGCGGATTCGACTGCGAATTCGATTGACCCGTTAATCGGCTCCGTGAAGTCCAGAGGGAACGCTACCTTGTCGCCGGGATTGAGAATCGCGACCGGCAGCTCGGAATTCATCGCGATATCCTGAATTCCTCCCGAGGCGGCGAATGACAGAGCGCATACATTTAGGTCATAGTATGTGTTCCGGGAATTGTTTCGGGCTTCGACGAGGGCAGACTTGCGGTCCTCAGATTTGGAAACAACTCGAAGGTCGATGTCTGTCGTGAGACGGTGACGCTGACAGGCGTAAGAATCCAAGCGCGTGAGTCTGAGCGGAAGAGCGGCGTCTGGATGCGTCTCGAGGGGCTTCGTGTTCTTGATGAAATACCCCTTTTGACCGGGCAGAAGGTCGAAGGGGCAAATCTCAGCATATGCGTTGTCGAACCATTTCCCGCTCGAATCGAGGACTCCCCCGTAGACATGCACGTCTGGTTCCAGCTTCGTGCCCGTGTTCACGACTTCGCCGACCCAGGGGCCGGTCGGGCCTTTCTGCTCGACGCGGGTGACGCAAGTGGCGCCCAGGAGTAGCGGCACAGCCAGCAATGGAGCGAATTTCAGGCATTTCACGACGCACCTCCAAGGCTATGTTCGGTGACGATACTGGGTCGCAAGGACTAGACGGTCTCACTATTCCAGCGGCGGCGTGTCCGAGACATACGCATAAGCGACTGCGTGCGCCGACGTCGCGAAGGCGAGCGGCGTAACTGCTCCTGATATCCTCATTTCCGCACCCGGCGCGAGATAAGGTGCAAAGGCATTGGGCGGGGCCTCTACGTTTATCTGCGCGTTGCCGACGAGTATGCCGTTCGCTCCGCGAAGGTCCAGGCAGGCGGCCCAGAGATTCAGCCATTTGTCGGTAGGATTCGAAAACGTGACAGATACTAGAACGTCGCTGCCCCTTCGGGCCATGGTGATCGCCGATACTGGCACACGATATATCTCTCCGCCGCCGCCGTAGCCTTGGATCCCGCCAATCACGACCGATGGCTGGTCGCCCGAGTCGAGCGGCAGGCTAAACGCCGCTGAACCGTGACTTCCGTAGCCGATCATTCCGTCGCATCCCACCGAGATTCGAGTTGAGACCGCAGGATCGCTTTCGAGATGCGCCTCCAGCTCCACGCCGGTCAGATCCTGGCCCGATGTGTTATCGAGCTCGCCCACCACCTGAAGCTCTCGCCCTTGCGGTCCGCTCACGACCTTCTTGGCGGTGATGCGGAAGGACGAAGGATCAAGCACCACTTCCGAAGAACAGCACTGTGAGTCGCCGCTTGGGAAGAGTTCAAAGAACCCCCCGGGCATCGGGTCGAAGAGCATGACCGTCCTGACTTTCTCACCGGGGCGGAGCACCGATGGAAAGGGAGAGGCGCTGGCGACGGCTGCGGGTCTGCCATCGAGCGTTCTAAGCACAGCGCAGATAGTGAGGGCGCGATACGTGCGCGGTGAGGAGTTGGTGATCTCGACCAGCGCATAACCCCTCGTTGAATCCTTCTCGATTAGCTGCGCGGTTAATCCTTCTCGCGATCCGTCCCAAGCGGGACCAGATGAAGACTGAGCAAGAGCATCGAACTCAGCTCGAAGCGGCTTGATCGCCAATTCGGAGCGATAGTCAGTCGGCAATAGCAGCTCGAATACGCCGGTCTCACCGGGAAAGAGAGTCAGCGGACAGGCCTGGGTGCCCCAATCGCCCAGCGACTGATTGCTCGCGTCGAAGACCTGAGCATGGGTGTAGACATAGCCTACCGGGTCGGGGCCGGTGTTGGTCACTTCGCCGACCCAGGGGCCGGTGGGGCCTTTCTGCTCGACGCGGGTGACGCAGGTGGCGCCGAGGAAGAGCGCGGGTAGAGCGAGAAGCGGAACGAATCTGAGGAGTCTCATCATGTCCTCCCGTCGAAGCGTAAAGTTCCTACGTGAGTATAACGCTTGGGAAAGCGAAAGGTTAACGTCGTGCCGGAAGGAAAAGTGGAACGCTACGAAGAAGGGATGTCGAGGTGGTCGCCGGGCTGCGTGCCCGACGTCTCGATGACGCCGACGGGCAGTTCGATGGTGTAGCGACTGTGTCGAGGGGCCATCACCATCCGCCAGGGCTTCACGTTCACGGCCGTCTTAAGCACGTTCCCCTCTTTGTCAGCAAAGATGACATCGATGGCCATGCGCATAAAGAACATGTGGATGGCGCCGCCGGGCACCAGGACAAGGCCTTCGCCCGGCTCCAGATGACGGCGGTTGAGCAGGCCGACGAGCCGCTTCCAGGGCGTATTGGCGAGGACTGCGCGGTCGGCTATCTGCGACCCGCGTGAGGTGTTTTCAATTCTCACGCTTCACCTAGTTCTTGCTGAACGAATTGTAGAGCTGGATTGCGGCCGGGCCCATGATCACGATGAACAGCGTAGGAAGGATACACAAAACGAGCGGGAAGATCATCTTGACCGGCGCCTGATTCGCGATCTCTTCGGCTCGCTGGCGGCGTCGTGTCCGCATCTGCTCCGACTGCACCCTCAGCACCTGGCCGATGCTCGTGCCCATCTGCTCCGCCTGTATGATGGCGTTCACAAAGAGAGTCAGGTCGCGGACGCCCGTGCGCTCAGCAAGCTCATGCAGGGCTTCTGCGCGGTTGCGCCCCATACCTATCTCACGCAGGGTGATGGAGAGGTCCTCGGAGAAAGCACCCTTTATCTTCTCTGCGACTCTCGTCAGCGCGGCATCGAGACCGAGGCCGGCTTCGACACAGGTGGTGATCATGTCGAAAGAGTCGGGTAGGCTCCTGACGATCTCCGTCTGACGGTGGCGCACACGGCTGGACAGCCACATTGAAGGCATGAAGGCGCCAACGCCGCCCAGCACGAGCGCGAGGCCGAACGACTTGACATCCAGCGTTCCCCTCATCGCGATGCCTATGGAGAGCCCGAGCCCACTCAGGACGCCGCCGGCAATCATGCGGACCATCATGAACCCCGCCGGCGTCACAGGATCGCCGGCGCGGGCGAGCTGGAGTTTCAAGCGGTCGAGCATGCCCTTGGGGAGCATTGCGACGGCCTTCTCCGCCACGCCTCCGAGCAGCGGTCCGATGACGCGGTCGCCGAAAGACTGCCCGGGCTGCGCGCCCTGGAAGGAACGCGAGGTCGCAAGACCTGCGACGCGTGCCCTTACGGCGTTGTCGCTGCCCTTCTGGAACGAGAGCGCAAACATGACGACGGTCACAAAGACCGATGCTGCTGCTAGTAATGCCATTTCAAACTCCGCTAAACCTCGATGGCGAGGATCTTCCGAATAATCAGGACCCCGAGTCCCTCGAGGAGCATCGCGGCCACCAGGGCCACCCGGCCGGCAGTCTCCGTGAACAGAGTCTGCATGTAGGTGTCGCCCATCAACTGGCCCAAGACGAGCAGGATGCCGATGATGACGACGGGTAATCCGCCGACGACATAGCCCGACATTTTCTGCTGTGCCGTCAGCGTCCGCAATTCTCCCTTGATGCGGGACCTCTCCCTCATAGTGTGCGCGACGGTCTCCAGTATCTCCGCCAGGTTCCCGCCGACTGTGCGCTGGATCAAGATGGCGGTTACCACTATGTCAAGGTCTTTGCTCCGGACCCGCTGGTTCAGCGCCAGGAGCGCGTCCTCGAAGCTGGCGCCGACGTTGATGTCGTTGATTGTGCGCTTGAACTCGATGGCCAGGGGGTCCTTCAGTTGCTCGGCGGCCAGGTCCATGCTCTGCAGGAAGCCGAATCCGGAGCGCAAGGCATTGGAGACGAGACTGAGCGCTTCGACGAGCTGATCGTCGAACGTCGCAAGTCGCGCCTTGACGCGACGGCGAACGTACATCTTGGGCAGCATATAGCCCACAAGCGCAGCGGCTATGCCCACTAGCGGTCCCATTCCGCCGCGTCCAACGACCACAATGACCACAGCGAAGAGCACCAGAGCGAGTGCGACGCGCAGAGCGACGTACTCGCCGACGCGGAGCTTGAGGTCCGCTCGTTCCAAATCGGTGTTGACGCCGTTGGCCCATTCCTTGCCGGTCAACAGACTGCCGAGCGTCGGAAAGAGGCCGCCGCCCGTCTGCTTAAGAGCCGAGACGGTTGTGAAGCCTTCCAACGGGCTGCGACTGACAACGTGTTCCAGCCGGCTGACGACGCGCCTGTTGCTCCCGGTGGTCGAGGTCAAGTAGAAGGCGACGAACAGCATGACGACCGTAATCATCACGGAAAGGGCGGCGGCTACTGCCAGGAGATCCATGCCATCACCACCCTGGCCCGAAGATATCCTGCGGGAGCTCGATGCCGGCAAGCTTGAACTTCTCGGCGAACTGCGGGTGAATCCCGGTGAAGTGGAACTCGCCGATTACGTGCCCCTCGTTGTCGATGCCCTTCTGGTCGAAGCGGAAGACGTCTTGCATCGTCACTACCTGGCCCTCCATCCCTGTGACCTCGGAGACGGTCGTGACCTTGCGCGTGCCGTCGGGCAGGCGGGCTATCTGAATGACCATGTGAACGGCAGACGACATCTGCTCGCGTATCGCCCGCATGGGCAGTTCCAGTCCCGCCATGAGTATCATGTTCTCTATACGCGCGAGAGCGTCGCGTGGAGAGTTGGAGTGAACAGTGGTGAGGGAGCCTTCGTGGCCGGTGTTCATGGCCTGCATCATGTCGAAGGCCTCCGGGCCGCGCACCTCGCCGACGATGATACGATCAGGGCGCATACGCAGGCAGTTACGAACCAGGTCTCTCTGCGTGACCTCGCCCTTTCCTTCAAGGCTGGGCGGCCTCGCCTCGAGGCTGACTATGTGACCCTGCTGCATCTTTAGCTCGGTGGGGTCCTCGATAGTGATGATTCGCTCCGTCTCCGGTATGAAGGCGGACAGCGCGTTGAGCAGCGTCGTCTTGCCCGTACCCGTACCTCCCGAGATCACGATGTTCAACTTCACCTGGATGCAAGCGCGCAGGAACTCCGCGAGCTCACGGGTGAAGGTGCCGGTAGCGATCAGGTCCTCCGCGGTCATCTTGTCTTCGCGGAACTTTCGAATAGTGATCGTCGGGCTCTTTGGGGCCACGGGCGGGATGATGATGTTGACACGGGAGCCATCGGCCAGGCGGGCGTCCACCATAGGCGACGACTCGTCGACGCGGCGGCCCAGCGGCGCAATGATGCGCTCCGCTATGCGCTGGATGTGATTCGCGTCGCGGAAGCGGATCGGGCTGAGGTAGAGCCGGCCTTCCTTCTCGTAGAAGATGGTGTCGGGGGCGTTGACCATTATTTCCGAGATGGACTTGTCCCTGACCATCGGCTCGATGGGGCCGAGGCCGAGGACTTCGTCCGCTACCGCGGAGACAAGCTCGTCCCTGGTGACACCGACTATTCCCGGCATTTCCTGCGAGATGAGGGTACGCGCCGAAGTCTCGACGGCTTCGCGCGCCTTCCCGGGGTCGAGGCCATCCAGTTTACTCGGGTCCAGTTCTTCGATGAGGCGCTGATGGAGCTTGTACTTCAGTTCGGTGAGCGCCTCGCTGGTCTGCAGCAGGCTGGAAGAGGTGGTAGGGCGTCGAAAGCTGCCGCCCTCGCCAGCGTCGTCACCTATCTTTCGTGGTTGCCACTGGAATTGAGTCATCGTGCCTTCAACCCCTTCTGGAAAACGTACGGCTCATCGAATCAGCGTCCCAGGAACCTCTCGAGGAAGCCCTTCTTCTCCGTCACCGTGCCGCTAAGAGCCGCTGCCAGGTCGCTGATACTGCGCGACACCCTGGCGTAAGGCTTGGTGATGACGACCGGTTGGCCAAGCTGCGTGCTGGTGGCGACGTTGAGGTCGTGAGGGATACGCCAGAACACCTTGTACTCCAGCACCCGCTCAACGTCCTCCTCGCGCAGCGTGTTGGCCGCCGTCGAATGGTTGATCATGAGTTTGACCTTGTCTTCGGAGACATCGGCGCTCTGAAGCATCTCCAGGGCGAGCGCGGTGTCTTTGATGCTGGCTATGTCCATGCTGGTGACGAGTAAGATGAGGCCGGCCGACTCCAGCGTCGCCGCGACAATCTCGTTGAACGTGCCGGGAGTGTCAACGATCACGTAGTCATGGGACTCTGCGAGCAGGTTGATAATCTTGGTGATCTGCTGCGGCGTAACGTTGCGCCACTCCGTAGGATGCAGGGGCGCCGGCAGGATCATGACTCCGCTGTGGTGCCGGACCAGATAGTCGCGCACGGTGTCGCGGTCCATCTCGCCGACGCGACGCGCCAGGTCGGCGATGCTCTGCTCGACGGCCACGTCCATCATGATAGCGACGTCACCGAATCGCGTGTCCATGTCCACGAGGACGACGGTGCTGCTGGTGGCGCGAACGAGAGCCGTCGCAAGGTTCGTCGAAATCGTCGTCTTGCCGATTCCCCCCTTAGCGCCGAAGACGGTGATCACTGTGCCACGCGCCGGCGCTTGCTGACGCTCGCCTGAGGCGCGCATGCGCCGCCTCTCCTCCTGCTCCATGACACCGTAGATCGCCCGCGTCAGGTCCTCGGGTTTGACCGGCTTGATGAGGTAGTCGCGGGCGCCGGAGACCATGGCGCGCCGCACAGAGGCGGCATCAGCGAGCGAAGAGTAGACGATCGTCGGCGTATCGGGGAGCGCGTCGCCCACGGCTTCGATCGTTTGGAGAGCGCGAGCGACAGGCTCCTCGACGCTCACGACGAAGACGTCGGGCACCTGTTCCTTGGCGACGGTGACAGCCTCGATGCCGTAGCCCGCTTCGCCCGACACGGTGAAGTGCGCCAGCATGAGTGCCCGCTTTATGTCGGCGCGCGTGCCGAGGTCCGGGTCAATGATTACTGCTTCCGGAGTTCTTGCCATTGACTTCCCTGTTCTCGAACGGAGTGGTGGTCCCGTTGTTTGGTCCGCGAATCCAGCCCATCAAGGCGCTACTGGCGAAAGCTCGGTCTGGTAGGCCGGTGGCAGCTCAATCGTATCGGCATCGCCGAAGCCGCGAACGACTGCTCGCAACGTGCCATTCGACTCGGCCAGGAACAGCATCTGCGCCTGCGCGGGCGAGACCAGAATAGTCAGCGTCGTCGCCTCCGGGTTCGGCTTGGACTCTGAACCGCGGCCGCTCTGGCCGTCGCTCGACGTCTCACCCGTGGTGGCGGGCGCGTCGGCGATGGTCTGTGCCACAGCAAGCACCTGGACGTTCTGGAGGATGGTCTTCACGACGTAGTTCTCCACCTCGCTGCCATCGGGCTTCGTTCCGGAGAGCACGCCCATTATGTCAACATAGTCCCCCGGCAATACCAGCCCGCCGGCGCTGAGCACCTGGTCCGCGGAGATGGAGATGGCCCGCATTCCCTTTGGCACCGCGAATGAGAGCGAATCCACGTTTTCCGTGCCTTCCACCGAGACTACTTTGTTCGGCGTTAGCTGCTCGCCGAGGGCGACGGGATAGCGCGTCACCTTGCCGACCGCGTCGTCGATGCTGCCGAGCGCCGTCGCTGCCCTTCCGTTTACGGGCACGTTCTTTATTTCCAGCATGTCCGCGGTGATCGGGGTGCGCGCCGGAATCTCAACCTTGGCGACAACTGTTGCCGCTGTCGACTCCGCCGATGCCGTCTCCTTGCCGCCGCCGTTGCGCGCGATGGCCGCGTAAACGAGGGCGGCGCTGATAATCGCGCATACGATGGTCAGCAGCATGAAGCGGCCGCTCATCCTGCCTACCGACCCGCCGGCTCCTGCTCTAGCCATGGGCCTACCTCCAGTTCGTTACGTCAACTCGCCCCCGTTGCCGCGATCGCGGCTGGAACGAGTACCGGGTCTGGTTTTGTATGGGCTAGTTCACCTATTAGAGTATCGGCCGCAACGGGTAACCCTTAACCCCTGGAGACCTGACGCGCCGTATCTTGCGAAGACTCGCGCCAGATTCTCATGGCCGGCCGTCAGTGTCCCTCACCGCAGGGGCCAAAAGGCTCGTTGACGACACGAGTTCCACCGCGCAGAGGTACGCGGTCGACGATGCTGGATATGAGCGGCGTTATGAGGTAGTGATTGTTCGAAATCAAGGCCGGCGTTGGGGAAGGCTCGCATCCCTCCGCCAGCCCGGGGCTTGTCGATGATTCGCCGCCGCCTGCGACCAGAGTCGAAAGGGGGTGGAGAGGAGAAACCTCCCCACCCCCTTCGGGTTGTGCGCAGCGCGCTAAGTGATCGCGTCTTGTAGCGACTGCGTGATGTTCGTGAACACGGCCGCGATTTGCGGGCCCAGAAGCAGCAGGACCGCGACGGCGGCGACCGATATCAAGGCCAGGATCAGGCCGTACTCGGCCATGGTCTGGGCCGTCTCGCTCTTCGTCCAGGCGTAGAGCCGGAGAAGGGTGTCAGTAATGAAACGCATCTTGTTCCTCCTAGTATGTTAAGTTGAGTCTTTCCTTCACCGCGCTTCCCGCGAGTCAGGCCCGGTGCCCGCTGCCGGCGGGAGCGGCGGATGTTCTCCGGGTGTCTGTTAGTCCTTGCTGGCCTCACCTCCTTTGTGACCGGCATAGAAGCCATTTCTGGCCAAATTAGTGCAATCCGCTGCGGACAGGCGCTCTATGGGCCTGCCGTCAGAACTTGCCAGACGGCCGGTCCGGCGCGAGCGACGTCCCATCCTGCCCCTCATGCCGCGCCAGGATCTGCACCCTGGTGCGCTCCTTGAACACAGGCGATGGCGCTATCTCCGGCGGCAGTGGCCGCAGGAGGCTCGCGATCTGCAGCAACGGTCTCAGTTCGGCGCGATACTCCGGGTACATCGCCAAACATGCCTCCATTTCCACGCCTCCGCGCATGGCTTCCAGACAATCGGCTAGCGCCTCGATGATGCTAGGCAACCTCTTCCACCTTCATGATCTTGCGCAGGGCGCACAGGGCGCGGTGCTGGATTACGCGCACCGCCGCCACGCTCTTGCCGAGAATCTCGGCGACTTCCTTGTAGTCCAGCTCCTCGACGAAGCGCAGGATGATGACCTGTCGCTGGTCGTCGCCGAGGCGCAGGACGGCCTGACGGACCCGTTCTCCCTCAGCCTGGCGCTCGGCCACTGCTTCGGGATTACGGGGCAGACCATCGTCTATGAGCGACTCGTGGAGCTGCGCATCCCCCTTCCGGGCGCGCAGATGACTGACCGCCAGGTTGTGAGCGATGCGCAGCAACCACGATGCGAAGGGAGCACCCCTAGGTTGGAAACGGCCGATCGCCTCCCAGGC
>Ga0315282_10010070_pt1 | contig 14909 bp, 23 predicted proteins | sample YL17G07_20_MG_FD_203693 | JGI IMG/M metagenome (GOLD analysis project Ga0315282, IMG submission 203693) | Sediment microbial communities from Yellowstone Lake, YNP, Wyoming, USA - YL17G07_20 | ecosystem: Environmental > Aquatic > Freshwater > Lake > Sediment | place: USA: Wyoming | collected... | reverse complement strand
TCTCACATACGTATCTTTGCCTATCTGCGGCTGTCTGTTCCTGAAACTGCGCATCATAAGTTTCTCCAAATTTCAAATACTGTAACGTTCCGGCTGAAAACTGCACTTGTCCAACTAAATATTTCCCCTCAATGTGCTCGGTAGGCTCTTTTCCAGGGCTGGTTCTTGAAAGCCAGGTAGTCTCTTATAGCTGCTCTTAATGTATCTGATGCTAATAGAGCACAATGCTGGCTCTCATCTGGCAAACCTCCTAAAGCATTCAGGACATCGTGTTGGGCAATCTTGAAGGCATCAGATACGTTCTTCCCTTTGGCCAGTTCAGTCACCATGCTTCCAGCGGCTATCGTTGTCCCACAGCCATCCGTGAAGAAAGTGGCGTTGAGAATCTTATCACTTCTAACCTTTATGCATATCTCCATCGTATCGCCGCAAGAACCGACTACGCTGGCGAAACCATCGGCATCAGGGATCTGGCCCAGGTTTCTGGGGTGCTGGGCATGGTCAATAACAATCTCAGTGTATACTGTCCTCAAATCCTTGTTTGTCTTCTCGGGTTCTTTTTCCGCTTCCGAGTGCATTCTCGTTCCTCTGTTTATTTGCATTTATAGGATACAGGTTTGGACAGCGCTTCACCAAAACCATTCAGCACTTCTGAGCCATAGCATTCCATGCTCCGCTGATCGCGAGCGATTTGTCAGACCACGGTTAATGTTGTTTAAGGTTTCCAGACCTCCCACACCCTTCCAACTAGCGCGGGACCTGGTTTGAGCGTGACCTGACCAGGCTGCCAACCCGAAGGCGTTACTTCTCCTGTTGTCCGCACATGCTGGAATGCCTTTACCTGCCTGACTAATTCATCGGGATTCCGCCCCACTTCAGGCGTTAGCACTTCCATCGCTCGGATGACAAAGTCAGGGTCAATGATAAAGCGACCGCGGATGTCTACTCCAGCCAATTCGTCGTACACACCGTATACCTTCCCAATTTTGCCCCCGGCATCTGAGAGCATTGGGAAGGGAACCCCACCATTTACCATCTTGGACAGTTCCTGCTCCTGCCAAATCTTGTGTACAAAACGGCTGTCTGTACTCATTGCTAGAACCTCAACACCCAACGTCTTAAACTCCTCGTAGTGGGCAGCGACCGCTGCCAGTTCTGTTGGTCAAACAAAGGTGAAATCTCCCGGATAGAAGCAAAGGACAACCCATTTCCCCTTGTAGTCCGAGAGCTTGATAGGGACGAAGCCCTTGGCGGCAACAAAGGCATTCGCCTCAAAATCCAGTGCTCCTTGACCTACACGTGCCAACATTTCTCTAACCTCCTGAGATGATGAAGATTTTGCCGCCTGGGCGGTCGATTCGGGAACAATCGGACCGCGTGCTGGTTTGACACAACCCTCTTTAAGCTCTGCCATACGGACCTCCTTTAGTGATTCTCCTCCTTCTTTTTTCGCGCCGCCTCGGGATGGTTCCTGATCAGGTCGTGCACAGAGGCATGATAACTGCTTGCATAGTAACACTCAAGGTTGCCCTCGTCTATTGCATGGGTGCTGGGCACGGTCAATAACTGTCTCAGTGTGTACCGTCCGCAAATCTGTCTGTGGCCGTTCCATTTTGTTTTCTGGTGCGGAGTACACTCTGACCCTCCCTGTCTATTTAGCTTTATCTGACATTGCTTTAAGGAAGGCGTCGGCGAGGTTGTCCAGTGTCTCCGAATCGTAGCGTTCAATGTGACCCTCATCGCAGAGGTGCGCAAGCTGTGGGTCTATGGGAATTTGTCCCAACAACGGGGCATCGGCCGTCTTCGCCATCTCCTGCCCTTTGCTCTTGCCGAAAAGCTCTATCCTCTTCCCGCTGTCGGGCAGCAGGAAGTAGCTCATATTCTCCACTACCCCTATTATGGGTATATTCATCTTCTGTGCCATCTGCACTGCCTTTCTTACCACCATAGCCGCCAGCTCCTGGGGGCTGAACACAACAACTACTCCCGATAGGGGCAGCGTTTGCATCACGGTCAGCGGCGCATCGGCTGTGCCTGGCGGCAAGTCGACCAGTAAATAGTCGAGCTTGCCCCAGAGTACATCCTCCCAGAACTGTGTTATGGTTTTTCCTATGAGGGGTCCCCGCCAGATAACAGCGTCATCTTCGTTGGGCAGAAGAAGGTTGATGGACATTATCCCAATACCCAGATGGGACAGGGGAGGCAAAATTCCGGTTTCGCTGCCAGCGGGGCTTCCGCTGATGCCGAACATTCGTGGTATGCTGGGTCCTGTAATGTCGGCATCCAGGATGCCAACCTCGTAACCGCGTCGCGCCAGCGAGATACCGATTAGGCTGGTGACCAGAGACTTGCCTACTCCGCCCTTGCCGCTCATGATAGCGACAACGTGTTTGACCTCGTTGAGTTCATTCGGTTTGGAGTCAACGAAATCAATCTGCGCCTGTTTTATTCTGGGGAGCCCTTTGATGACATCGCTTGCCTTGGCTTTTATCCACTCCTGTGTGGCTGGACTCAGTGCCGCTGAGGCGATTGCAATGTTCGCCTTGCCATTGGAGAACGCTATATTCTTAACGAGGTTGAGCTTGTCCAGGCTGCGCATCGAGCCAGGCACGAGCACATCCTCGAGTTTTTCTCTTACTTGTTCCTCGACTGACATAATTTACCTCCATTCCTACCGCCGCAATCATTCTTTCTAATGGTCGCATACATTCGGCCCGGTTTCGAGCGTTCCACGTAAGTAGGATAGAACGATTTGCTCGGGTCTTTCCCCCACAGCGCCCAGAATGACCTTTATGCCATTCTCCTCAAATAACATTTGGGCTCTCGAACCCATACCGCCGGCTATCACTGCGGAAACCCCTTCATTAGCCAGCCATGGCGGGAGCAAACCAGGTTGATGCTCCGGCGAAGCTAACAATTTATTGCTCACTATTGTTTTCGCCGCCTCGTCAACATCTATTATGGCGAAATGCTCACAGTGACCAAAATGCGGGGCTAACTTACCATTGCTGACAGGTATAGCGTATCTCATATTATCTCTCCTCCCTTTTTATTTTATTCCCTTGCTGCAATTCAGCACATGCAAGCTCTTATTATAAATGAAGGCAACGTTTCTCTACAGCATACTAGAATAGAAACGAGAGCACTAATTCGTATTAGTGTAATCTCTCCATTAAATTGGGTAGCTTTCCTTTCATATACTTAAATGCAGCCTGGTATACATTCTTGACGTCTGTAACGATGGGTTCGATGTTATATTTTTTCATGGCCTCGTAGGCACCCCAGCCCATTCCCCCTGCTATGAGAATCTGACAATCCGATATGGTATCAGCCATATCGGCGTGCCTGCTCTGAGAACCTTCATCGTAACCATGCCGCTCTCCCGCAGCTAATTTAGGATGTTCATGAGCCGCAAAAGTGTGATGCCCGGTTTTAGGCCTCTTCTCCTTATCTACAATAACACCGTTCTCCACCGTGAGCACAACATAGTATGGGGCTCTTCCGAAGTGCTCACTTATGTTGAACCCGTCATCGGACACTGCTGCAATCTTCATTGAAGGAACCTCCAGGGTCGATCAAACCACCTTTATTTCGTATCTGGGCTTATCGCCAGACAAATGTAAGATGACTTTGACATTCCTCCCTTCGGAAAGATGTCTCTCTGTTTCATCGCGCAGTCTATACAGCTCGGGAGATGTCAGCAAAGAAAGAAGGGCTTCGTATATCTTGGAAACCTCTTTGTTTTCGCCCTCGCACCTCAGAAGTTCCAGCAGGCATTCGCGCGATTCCTGCTCTGCGAGGCATTTGATACACTTTCCCGGTATCTCTTTAGTCGAGTATTTGGGCTGAAGCTCCAAGTCATCCATTCCTCTTATCCCTCCAGAGTACTTCGTTTCTGTAACAAGATGTCGCACCACAATGCGCAACCGTGATATTGTATATCAATATCGTTTGCAACGTCCTAAATGGTTATCCCGAAATACAAGAGCACATACTTAAGCGACACATATAGAAATATGACTCCGAATATCGCCTTCAAGGTGGCTGGCTTGAAACGAGCCACAAGTCTAGCACCGATTATGGCTCCCCCCGCTGCTCCTAAACCCAGGACGACTGCCGCTGGAATATTGGTGAAACCTTGAGCGGCTTTGATGATAGCTCCCACAATGGCAAACCAGACAAAAGACGCCATGGAAGAGCCTATGGCAATCCGCAAAGGCGATTTCAGAATGTAGATGAAGCTGGGCACCAGAGCATATCCGCCACCGAGCCCGATAACCCCTGTCAGAAACCCTACGAAGCCTCCTATCGCCGCTTTGGCCTGTTTGCTTCCCAGGAGTTCGCTACCGGCAACTTCGGCGACCGCCCTGCGCAGAACGCCTTCATAGAGCATCCTGGCAGCGGGCCAGAGAAATGCCAGCCCAACTATCAGGTCAATCAGGGCACCGTGTTCCCGAATATAGTAGAACAGCGCTGACCCACCCAGCACACCTATCACACCTGCGATAGCGATGTATTTGACGGATTTCCAATCCACATTACCCAGTCGCCAGTGCTGAAAGGCTCCGGCGGCAGCAGTGAAGACCACAGCCACCAGAGTTGTACCTACGGCCACGGTGGGCGCAAAATCGAAACCGAAACGGATAACTGGCATCATAATGGCACAGCCTCCTATCCCCAGGAGACCGCCCACACCGCCAGCCAGTATACCCACCGCAAAGAGAACGGGTAGTAGAACTACGTCCATATCAAACACTCTGGATTCTTAGTTCAATTTTCAAGCTCGAAATCATCCATGTTTTCTGTCCCTGTGGCAGCCATGGTCTGAAGAGCACGGCGGCTTGTCGCAGCGCTCCTCCCTGCCGCAGCAGGTGCCGCCGTGTGATGGCGAACTGGTTCTCACTGAATAGGGAGCGGTGATACACCTTTCCATGGATGGACTGCCACAGGTTGGACAACGAACGTCCTGGCCCGTATTGTTGCGAACCAGTATCTCGGAAACGCCGCCGCAGTCTTGACATCTGAAATCGAAGATAGGCATTTCGCAAGTCCTCCTTCCTAACAAGTCTCGGTTAAGGCAGACTGCCTCACGGAGTCACACCTCAGGTGGAGCTATTCGAAGTACAGGTTTCACTTGAGGTGCCCTTCGCAAATGAAGAGAAAATCCTTTGCGCATTTTCCTTGCCACACTCAGGGCATTTTATCAGGCTGGCACTATCTTCCACGCTCCGGCGAACCTCGAACTTGTGTCCGCATTCCAAACATCTATACTCGTAAATTGGCATAATGCTTTATCACCTCTTATCCTAGAATTACCACCATTGCGAGTTGAGCTTGTGCAAGGCATTGCTGGCGGCGTCAGTAAGCTGGTAAGCTAGGGGGGAGGCGGTCAGCCAAGGGTGAGTCCCCATGGGAAACATAGCTACCTGGTCTATCGTCATGCCGCTCACAATACAGGCAGCAAACAGGTTGCCTATTTCTCCGACTGCCATAGTGCAACAGGCGCACCCACCGAGCAACTTGCCTGATCTGTGGTCAAAAGTGAGCCTTACCCTCATCGGCTGAGCGTCAGGCATGGTGCCCGGGTGTTTGGACGCCGCTTCGGCCTCGCCAATCAGTACATTGTAGCCGAGTTCTATGGCTTGGGTATCAGTTAATCCTGCCATGGCAAGAGCCATATCGCCAACTACTGTAGAGAAAACCCCTACTGTACCCACATTTCGCCACCGCGGGTTATACAGATTGGCTGCTGCAATCTTCCCCTCACGTGTTGCGACGGAGGCAAGCCTCGTGGCAACCGGCTTTCCGCTAAAGAAAGAATATTTCTCCGCGCAATCACCGACAGCAAAGATGCCGTTTTTGCTTGTTCTCTGAAACTCATCGACTTTTATGCCACCACTCGGACCTATCTCAAGGCCCGCCTTCTTGGCTAACTCGATATTCGGTTTTACCCCGATACCGACAATTACCATATCGCATGCAATGCGTTCCCCATTCTGGAGTTCGGCAAACTGCACGCTGCCATTTCCTTGCAGTGATTTCACTGCGTTACCCGTGATTACATTTATTCCCTTCTTCCTTAGAGCATCATCGGCCCGGATACAGAGGTCCTGTGTGCAGACCAGTTGCAGACAGTGAGGTAAGAGCTCAACTAAAGTAACATCGTGTCCCTTTTTCCGACACTCATCAGCAAATTCCACACCGATGAAACCGCCGCCTATGACCAGAATATGCTTGGCTTTATCCATGGCATCCTTCAGACCGTGAAGGTAATCGGTATCCTTTTTAACAAGATAGACATTGTTTTTTTCTAAGCCCGGTATCGGTGGCTTGAGTGGATTCGAACCAGTTGCTAATACCAGCCTGTTGTAGCCGATTTTTTGCCCATCGCTCAAAGTAATTGTCTTCTCTTCGGGCTCCACAGAGGTAACCTCGCCAATTTTCAATTGCGCATTGCCTAATAATTTATCTGGAATGATATTCTTGTCTACAGCACCGAGGGTGCCGTAGATGTAAGGGATACCACAAGGAACCAGAACCTTCAGTTCACTCCGGACAACAAGAACGTCTTTTAGCCCCTGGTGTTTCTGGGCGCATATAGCGGCTTGAATTCCTCCAGCACTGCCTCCGATAATTACCAATTCATGTTTTTCCATTTAATCTCTAATCTATCCTCCCCCTTTATTTTCTGAGATTTTGGACCACAAGGTTTCAAGCTGTTGAACTATGCTCCCTCTGCAGTACTCAACCACAGGAATGCCATTTATTAGTGATTCTGTTACGATGTTGTCGAAAGGCAACTTGGCGGCTACTTCTATCCCCTGCTCAAGGCAATAGCGTTCAATCTGGCAAGTGTTATCTTCGTTCAGGTCATACTTGTTGATGCAGACCAGCGCGGGAACGCCAAAGTGTCGGCACACGCCGATTACCCGCTCCAGGTCGTGCATCCCGGACAGAGTGGGCTCGGTCACCAGGAGAGCCAGATTGGCTCCAGAAAGGGAAGAAATTACCGGACAGCCAATGCCCGGGGGGCCGTCGGTGATGATGTACTCAAGCCCTTCCTTTTGACCAATTGACCTGGCATTCTGCCTGACTACATTCACCAGCTTGCCTGAATTCTCCTGAGCAATCCCCAGCCTAGCGTGAACCAGAGGCCCGTATTTGGTTTCGGAGATGTACCAGTGCCCTGCCAGATTCTCCTCCATGGTTATGGCATTCTCAGGGCAAACACGCCAACAGAAGCCACAGCCTTCACAGGCGGTAGGGTCAGGCTTATAGTCTTTTATCGCCTCAAAGCGGCAGACCTCTTCGCAAAGACCGCAGCTTGTACAGAGTTTTTCATCAATGATAGCTGTCTGGCCGCTGCGGAACTCGTGTGTTTCTTTCATCTTCGGTTTCAGAAGCAGGTGCAGGTCAGCGGCATCCACATCGCAGTCGCACAACACCTTGTTTTTCGCCAGCGCTGCAAACGAGGCTACAATAGTGGTCTTGCCCGTGCCACCTTTTCCGCTCAGCACTACAATCTCTTTCATGTTCTTACCTGTCTATGTTCAGCTACAATCTGCTCGATAGTGTGAAAGAGCTCCAGGAACTTGTCGCGCCACTCAGGCATGCCTTGTACCAGCGTTACACCTCTTGAATAAAGCCGCGCGATTTCCATATCCAGTGGAATCCTCATAAGTAAAGGTATATCTTTCTCTGAGCAATATTCCTCTACCCTGTTGTATGCGCTTCCTGCGCGATTGAGAACTACGCCACACGGTATGCCCAATGCCTTCACCATATCAACAGCCAGAGTGAGGTCATGGAACCCGAACGGTGTAGGCTCGGTCACCAGCAAGCAAAAATCGCTGTCCCTGACTGCTTCCACAACTGGGCAGGAAGTACCGGGTGAGGCATCAATAATGGCTGTCTTCGTTTTGTTAATAAGTTGCTTCACCTCGCGAATGACGGGCGGAGCCATTGCCTCGCCAATGTTGAGCCTCCCCTGGACGAAATCTATTTCGCCACAGTAGCCTGTCTCAACTACGCCTATCTCACGCCCTTCCTCCGATATCACTTTCTCAGGACAGAGATAGGAGCATGCCCCGCAGCCGTGACATAGCTCGGGGAAAACAAGCACTATATCCTTTACCACAGCAATGGCATTGTAGGCACAGACCCTGGCACATTCGCCACAGTAATCGCATTTTGTCTTATCCACTTTGGGCGTGAGGATACACACAGGCTTGCTCTGGACGATGGTGGGCTGAAGAAGTATGTGGACATTAGGCTCCTCGACATCGCAGTCCAGAATCTGTACCTGCTTTCCCAATGACAGGGCAAGGCTTGTAGCTACCAGGGTTTTACCTGTTCCCCCTTTGCCACTGGCGATGGAAATAATCATATCTTATGTATCCTCAATTACACTTGAACAATAAGCACTATCTGGGCTTCGCTTTGGAATTCTTTAATAGCAAGTCCTTTATTCACAAAATAATCCTTTGCTTCATCTGAGCGATGTTCAAAATAATCGTGTTTTCGTCCTTCATACGTATGGCACATATTGATAATCTCAAGCCCTTTTTCGTTGAAATCACTTAAGGCAACCTTTCCATTAGGCCGCAACAAACGAACAATCTCATCTAAAACCGCAAATGGCTTTTCAAGGTGATGAAGCACGTTGATAGAAAATATCATATCAAAGCTTTGGTTCGGAAAGTTCAAATGTTGCGCATCCTCTATTTTAAAAACCACCTGCTTTTCCAGCCCAAAATATTGCATATTGAGCTTCGCAATTTCCTGCTCCTCTTCGGATATGTCTATACTGATAAAACTGAAACCGCGTTTTGCCAAAGCAAGCGTACCATACCCCTTACCGGTCCCAATCTCCAAGATTTTCCCTGAAAAAGGTAAGGATTTATCGAGGACAAAATCCCTTTCTTTTTCCACATCGTAACCAAAGCTTCGGTAAAAATTAACTCTTGTTAAATACCTTTCGTGATTCTCAAAAACTACCTTCTCCAAGTCGCCTCCGTGCCTGAACTTAGCCGTGTTCCACCCCTCATACCGCGTCCCGTCGCCACAGCCAATGCCGTCTTCAATTCTGTCTACCGATTTACAATCATTCTCTCACCATGTTTGTGCCGCACTGGGGACACTTCGCATTGTAGCAGGGAACTCCTACCCCATGGGTCACCTTTGCCCCGCAACTGGGACAGACGCAGTTACCCCCGGGACCTGCTCCAGGCCTGCTTCCTCCCATTCTGCCGGCCCCTCTACCTCCTCTACCAATTCCTCTTCCTGTTCCTCGACCACCTCCCGACGGCGGCCCCATTCCATCTCCTCTAGGCATGCTATCACCTCCTGATTAAAATCTATTTTCACCTTATTCCAGGATCATTTGTGTCCCCGCGTTATTTAGAAAAAAGACCTCGCTGAACTCCCTTGCCAGAGCCGCGAAGGCATCAAAACCGATGCAATGGAATACACCCAGCCTTTGTAGCCTAAGCCCTTTTAGCCAGTTAGCGATCTTTTCAATGCGTTCCGGCGAAGCCACCATTAGATGAGTACCGCCGATTATGGTGTGTATGTATTCCCCACATCGCAGTCCAGAATCTGCACCTGCTTTCCCACTGACAGGGCAAGGCTGGTAGCTGCCAGGGTTTTACCTGTTCCATCCTTGCCGCCGGCAATTGATAGATAATTTTATTCTCTTGCCATCTTCGTACCGCACTTTGGACAACTAATGTCATAGCACGGCGCACCTCTCTGGTGGGGCATCTTGGTTCCACAGCTAGGGCATACACAGTTGCCGCCAGGCCCTGCACCAGGACGGTTGCCACCCATCCTCCCAGCACCTTTTACTCCTTTGCCTACACCTCGTCCCGTTCCCGAACCACTGCCCCACAAGGGGGCCCTGACCCATCTCCTCTAGGCATGAAACCACCTCCTCATTGAAATTCACCCTCTTTCTTATTCCAAGGTTATTTGTGTGCCTGCATTGTTCAGGAAAAAGACATCGCCGAACTGCTTAGCCAGAGCCGCGGAGGCACTAAAGCCAGTGCAGTGAGATACGCCCAACCTCAGTAGGCCAAGCTCCTTAAGTTCGCTGACAGTCTTTTCAATGCGCTCTGGAGAAGCCACCATAAGATGTGTACCGCCGATAATTGTGTGAATGTATTCTCCTCGTTTGAGCTTCTGTACTTGTCTCACAGTGTTTATGATGCCGCGGTGTGCGCAACCGGTAATCAGAACCAAACCCTCAGTTGTCTTTACTACCACAGCCAGATCGTCCGCCAGCGGGTCTGGTACCATATTGTGGCCTTTTTTCACAAATAGCCTGTCATCAATCGTTTCATAATCAGTGGTCATTTCAATCTCGCCCGTACTCATAATGTCATCGCTTACCTTGAAGGGCTTTCTTGTTAGATTGAATGATGCTCCCAGGCTCTCGAGATCTTCCCTTGCATACGGTATTCCTGCATAGCGGCTCATTTCACCGTAGACAACATATTTCGGTATCCATATATCCGGATGGGCTATGACCTGCACCGGCTTTCTCACCCGCCTCAGCACGTCGCGCAAACCGCCTGTGTGGTCTCCGTGGGCATGGCTGAGCACAATCGTATCAATCGTGGAAAGGTCGATCCCCATGAGGTCAGCGTTGTACACCGCCGAAGTGCTCGAACCCGTGTCAAGCAGCACTCTACTGCTCTCTGTTTCTACCATGATGCTCAGCCCCCACTCACCCAGAAATCCAAGTTGAGCAGTGTTTTCACTCAGGGTTGTGATTCGGACGGTCATTCGCTACCTCTAGTCATTCTTTTCTTTTTTAAGGTTTGGCTTTCTTCTCAAGCTGGTTGAGACGGAACATCACCTCGCTCAATTGCTGCCTGAGCATTTCAGATTGTGACTTGAGCTCTCCTATCTCCTGCTCAGCATTAGAAGTGGATTTGCCTTTGGTGGTTTCAGAGACTCTGCTCGCCCCACGTCCCATGCCAAAATGGGCGCTGACATTAGGCCCGGACGATGTCTTGTATCTGCCTGATTTGTACCCTTCTACTACATCTCTTATTTTGCCAGACACCCCCGTAACGACCTGAACTCCTGCCCCTGAAAGAGTCTGAGAAGCATTGGGGCCACAATTGCCCGTTAGCACTACCTGAACTCCTTTGCTGGCTACAGCTTGGGCGCTGGCTATACCAGCACCGCCCGAAGCCATCTTATTTGTATTATCTATGGCTTCGAACTCCATCGTGTCGGGGTCGATAATCAGGAAATACTGGCACCTGCCGAACCGAGGGTCCACCTCAGCATCCAGGGTCGGCCCTGTTGCCGAAATCGCTATTTTCAAGGCACACCTCCTCAAATGGGGGCAGGCATGCTGGATTTGAATGCCTGCCCCCATAAACTACAGCACGTTTCGCTATTGCTTTTCTTCTTTCTCCAGTTCCTTTATTCTGGCCTCAATTTCATCAAGCTGGGTCTTTACAGAGTTTGCCTCCTCCTTCAGAAAGCCTAGCTCATCTTCTCTACTCATCTGGGGGTAAGGCGCAGCCCAGGCATCTCCATAGTAGGGAGGGGGCGGAGGAGGAGCATAGGCAGGAGCTCCGTATGCTCCCGGATACCAGCATCTGGGCAGTCCCCCTCTTCCTCTGCCCACATAAGGCCAAGGTGGAGAAGCACCTCTGAAACCTAAGCCCATTCCATACCCGTATCTGTACGGCATCTCAATCACCTCCTTGTATGATTCAGGGTAGTTCGTCACCACCACGCATATGGCGCCCGGTAGCCGTAATTACTAGCCGGGCTGTAAACCTGCGGCGGTGGCTGAACGGGAGTATAACCGCTGCCATAAGCCCACCAGCGGCGCGGTAGCCAAGGATAGAAGCGGCAGAAAGGATAGGGATTGCCTCGTCCCATGCCAAAGCCGCGACCGAAGCCCATGCCTCGTCCCATGCCGAAGCCTCGACCGAGACCGATACCACGACGCATTCCTACACCGCCCCAACCTCTTCCGAACAGCATTTCACTCACCTCCTTCCCTTGGGCACCAGCCTGTGCCTGTCTCTTAATTCGAATGAATTGTGGCTCTCTTGCTTCCTCGTAAATGGCACCGGCTGTACAAACTTCGAGACAGTTGCCGCATTCTCTACACAATCTGTAATTGATTCGAGCTGTATCGCCTATGAGACTAATTGCCTCTTGCGGGCAGACTGTAACACATGCTCCACAACCGTTACACTTTTCAGCATCAATACGAAACATGCTTCACCTCTTCATAGTGAGAAGCCGGACTCCCTTCATTTGACGAAAAGTGGAGCCCTGGCTGACATGGCGCAGCACAGTTTCAGGGTCAATGACTTTTGTGCCAGAGATAACATCTATTTGATATTCCAAGAGTATAGGCGAAAGCGGTGTGCTTGGTCCCAAGACAATGACAAGAGCCTTCGGCTCACAAAGCTTGAGCAGGTCTTCGATAGTGTGGTTGACAAATGCGCTGCCCGTGATAGCCACTATATCAGCTTTAGGAAGTATATTTCGTGCCTCACTTTCTGCCAAATCGCTCTCTCTAGGGTGCTTCTCAATTACCCAGAGTTCTTTTGTCGTTTCGCGAAGACTTTTAACAAAGGGGAAATGGCCCACGACTGCTACCCTTTTACCAATGCCCTTTTCCTGAATAAGGTCAGCAGCGTTGAGCTCGACGCATCGAGTCTCCTCTATCTCGATGAGGGAGTTTATCGTCGCCATACCTATTGCTGCTTCCAGCTGGCTCTCCGAACGGGCCATCCGGGCCAGCCCCAGAGCAGATTTTTCCATCAAGTACCCCGCATCTTTCACCGGAGCAGTGAAGTCAGTACTGTGATGGTCGGGCGTGTGCGGTGTGGACGCCAGACCGCAGTTGCGGGTGACCACAGCTGTCCAGTAAGGGCCCACACGTATGTCTTTGACTTTGGTCTGATGATCAAGCGTAGAGAGCAAGGCGTTTATGATTTCCGTGCTTTTGCTCACTATTGTCTTCCACCTCTGCGACACCTGCCCATGCCTCTTCTCCCCATGCCGAAACTTGGTGCTGGCTTAATCTCGGTACTCTGACACGCGGGACACATCAACGGTAGCCCAACTACCATCTCATCAAAGGGGACATCCCACTCATAACCATCATTGCCACATATGAAGCGGCGCATCGCAAGTTCGAAGTTGCCGCCTTCAATTCTTATTGCTTTTCCATTGAGCAAGGCATCGGCGAGCTTCTTTCGCGCCGACTCAAGCACTCGGTGAAACGTGGGACGGGAGATCTGCATCCTCTCGGCACACTCTTCCTGCTCTAGGTCTTCTAGATCCTTCAGGCGGATTGCCTCCACTTCCTCGACTGTCAGATTAACCTCCTCTAGAGAATAAAGGGGGATTCCTGCCGGCTTAAAATGTCTTACGGCAGGTATAGAATCAACTCGGCGCCACTTTACCGGTCTTGACATATAGTTGATACCTTTCAGATTCTAATAATGAACATGTGTCCATAATTAAATATATCATTGTAATGCATATTTGTCAAGGTTAGAATATTCAAATCATTTCCTAGTCGATTTATGTGAAATTCATCCATGCAGTGAAGATAAGGTGGATAGCTAATGGCAAACGCAGAGAAGTTCGAGGCTGGCAAAGACCTTGTAAGGGCGCGCCTCTGTAAATTTACGAGAAAAGCGTTTCAGTTACTTCCCAGGCTTTATAGCCCTTATATTCTCGATGTAGGGTGTGGCTCTGGCGTCTCTATCATGGAACTGGCAAAGCTACGTAATTGTCGGATAGTAGCTCTGGATGTCGATGAACATGCTCTTAATAGACTTGATGCGAAGATTAAAAAGGCGGGGCTGTCACACCGTGTGAGCACGCTGAAGTGCTCGATGTTGGACATGAAGTTCCCAAATGATAGCTTTGATATTATCTGGGCTGAGGGCTCGATATATATATAATCGGTTTCGAAAGAGGGCTACGTGAGTGGGCGCGGTTCCTCAAGCCAAAGGGATTCCTTGTGGTGCATGATGAAACTGGCAAAATTGAGGAGAAACTGAAACTGATAGCATCGTGTGGATATGATTTGATCGAGTACTTTATGCTAGACCAAGATGTCTGGTGGGCCGAATAATACGCCCCACTTCAGAAGCTGATCCATGAGATACGACCCCAATGCGCTGGTGAGCCTGCGGCGCTTGCCTTAGTAGACCAGAACCAGCAAGAAATAGATATGTTCAAAGTATCTCCGGAACGTTATCATTCAACGTTCTTCATTAATAGGAAAAGATAGGAAATGGAGCCCGGAACAAGGGAAACGGTCACCGCCAAGTTCACAAGACGCTGGAATGTGACATGGCCGCCTTCTATGTCAAGATCGCATAACATCTCTTAGTCTTCGGGGCCTTTGCTGTTCTTTGGGATCTTCACGGTGAACCGAGAGCCCCAAGGCGGCACCTGCCCTTGAGACGGTTTTCTCTATTTTAGGACAAGCCTTGCGCCGCTTTGCAAGTCGGTGTAATATGCACATTGCTGCAAACTGCCCTAGAGAATGATAAGGAGGTCTCTTCATGCCGATACGACCGCCGTTCATGGTTTCCTTTAGTACCACTACGAAATGTAATCTGAAGTGCAAGCACTGCTACAGCGAATCCGTTGACAAGGCCGCCTCTGATGAGCTGTCAACCAAGGAAGCATTTCGTCTCATGGACGATTTGTCAGACTGGGGAATAGGGCTCCTGATTGTCGATGGAGGCGAACCTTTATGCCGGGAGGACTTACTAGATATAGTAAAGTACGCCTCAGCAAAAGGCATAAGAACCACTATCGGCAGCAACGGCACTCTTATTAATGAAACAATGGCAAGAAAGTTGCTGGACGCAGGTGTCATGTCAGTTGCCATATCCATTGACGGA